>Ga0164313_10000297_pt1 | contig 38058 bp, 62 predicted proteins | sample GuaBasSedimGuay4_FD_113735 | JGI IMG/M metagenome (GOLD analysis project Ga0164313, IMG submission 113735) | Subseafloor sediment microbial communities from Guaymas Basin, Gulf of California, Mexico - Guay4, Core 4569-4, 0-3 cm | ecosystem: Environmental > Aquatic > Marine > Hydrothermal vents...
AATGAACAGAAAAGAACCATTGATCGTCAGACCGGTGTAGCAGAGGACGAAAAATCCAAATCATTGGTAACGGCAAAAAACCTGGGGTCATTCATGGATCCTTCAAAAGTGGTTGTTACGGAGGAAGTGGGACCGGAACCTGAAAAGGCTGAATAACTGAGATGCCTGGGTGGCGGAACTTTGGTAGACGCAAGGGACTTAAAATCCCTCGGTCTTAAGGCCGTGCGGGTTCAATTCCCGCTCCAGGCACCAAATGTTTAAACTGGAGGTACGATTGAAAAAGTTCTTAGTAATAACTGGACCACCAAAAAATGGAACTACTTATTTGTGTTCCATACTGCATAATTTTTCAAACGCAGTTATGTTGACAGAACCACCACTATTAGATGCTATTAACCAAGATCCAAAGATAGCGGTAAAAGATCTGTTTGAATATTACCATGAACAAGTATTAAATCGTAAAGAGGTACCGAATTCAATCAAAGCAGATGGGCAACTTTATACCGATCCTCGAACAGAAACACATTTGCGAGTGAAAGTTCGTGATGTACATTCATTTGATAATAAAGATTTTATACTTGGTATAAAAAATCCGCAATTCTTTTTGAACTCATTGCCCTTCATTATAGATTCAATGCCGGATGCCCGAATTGCAGTAATAGTTCGTAATCCATTTGATGCCATAGGATCAATGCGGCGCTTTGGAACAGGAAGCGCTGGTCAAGGAATATATAAAGTTAAAGATTACTATCTAAAAAACTATTTGGTAGACATCCGTGAATTTGAGCACATATCTTTACTTTGGAAGTGGTGGACAGATATAATAATAAATCATTTGGACAGCGTTGTCCTAATAAGATATCAGGATGCCGTACTAGATCCGCAAAGAACTATAGAAAGGGTATTTGGAGATTGGTGTCCTGGAAAACCTACAACAGAAATCATCCCTTCCAAAGTGCGCTATTCACGAGATTGCATGATAGAAGGAGATGAACAATGGGTAATTGATCACTGTAAAGAAAATGCGGTCCGCCTAGGTATCTGGGAAGAATAAATGCCGAAGTGGTGGAACCTGGTAGACACGCCGGTCTCAAAAACCGGTGAGCCCAGCTCATATGAGTTCGAATCTCATCTTCGGCACAACTTAATTAAATAAAGGAGGATTATATCATGCCAGTATTATTTATGATAATTGGAGCCGCCATTTGGATCATTATTCCTGATTCAATCACAAAACCCGTCGATGAAGCTGTACAAAATGGCCTCAAAACCGCAGTGGGGTATCTGAAGAAAGGCCCCAAGAAACCCTATGATGAATAGTTCGTGTTGGCGGGTAGTTCAGTGGAAGAACGCCGGGCTTTGGACCCGGAAGTCGAAGGTTCGAGCCCTTCTCCGCCAGAACAAGGACTTAATAAGGATTTAATATGAAAAAATATTTTATCTATAAAATAATCTTTGATACATCGATAAATGAACACCAAAAGAACGCGCTCAATGTTCTAAATCAACATTTACCAGGGCAACTAATCGTAAACACTTCATTACCAATGTCAAAGAAGTTTGCCGACGGTGAAGAAATAGGGACCGAGCTCGAAATAGAATCTGAAACTGAGTTCGATATGAATACAATGAACATAGCTTTAACACTAACTAATACAGATCTAGGATCTGATATAATCAAATCAGTTATACCAGTCGCTGAAAATATTGTGAATAAAGTAGATGACGCGAACAGTGTTATAACCGATCTAATCAATTTTTCAGAATAACAGGTGAATTATGATTGAAATAAAAATGAGAGCAATATCAAATCGTAGAACACCGGATGGCAAATGGGAAGATATGAGAGGATGTCATGGTTGCGGTGAAGTTTCTTCGGCATATTTGGTAATTAATATATATCAAAATTCCAGCCGCATAGCTAAAAATATTAAGCTGTGTAAAGGATGTTTAGTAAAAGGAGAAAATCTAATAAATGAAAAAATTCTTCAATTCAGTAAGGTGTCCTGAATGTGATGCTACTAATAATCAAAAATTTATAAAATTATGGCCGCATTGCGACCCAAATGACGTTGGGCATGCAACATTCACCTGTCGGAACTGTGGCCATTCTTACCATACTCGTATTAAAGGAGTTAATTATGGAAAGAGATCCAGAGTTTGCAGAAAGAATGTCTAAACTACAGCAATTGGTCGAAATGGCTCTCCGGACTTATACATATAGTCCTATTGAAGCAAAAAAATATTTAACGGCGGCTCAAGAAAATCTAACAATATGTCATACAAAACTCAGTATTGATAATGAAGTAGCCGCACAACAGGGAGGAGTGGCCGAGTCTGGTTGAAGGCGCCTGTCTTGAAAACAGGAGGGTGTAATAGCTCCGTGGGTTCAAATCCTACCTCCTCCGCACAAAAATAGGAGAATTATTATGAATTTCAACCGGTAACAAAGCTAAACAAATCTTAAAGGACAAGGATTAAATTATGAATATAACCATTAAGGAAGCGAGGCAGTTGGAAAAAGGTGATCTCATACTTTTATCAACAGGACAAAATTATAATTCAGATGAGTATTCAATGATAGAGGTCGAAGCCGTAAATAAATGTGAAACATTAACCAATAAAGCTTTTGTATTAATTCAAACAGAGAGTGGTTATCGAAGAACTGTGCTCGGTGATATAGACATAATGGTTATACAATAAGGGAGAGTCGATTAGTAGGTGACATCAGCAGACTGTAAATCTGTGGCCTAGTGCTTGTAGGTTCGAATCCTACCTCTCCCACATATATATACATTAATGATCTAATTTTAAAACTAAGAGGGTGGCGTAGTATAGAGTTACTTCGTGCTTAATGGTTAAGCAATTGTCTGATAAACAATCACTGCGGTTCAATTCCGTCTTGTAAGCTCTTTACGAATGTTCCCCCTCATACTTAAAAAAATAAATATAGTTGTGGCGTAATACAGAGATACTTCGGCTGATAACCGACAGGTCGCAGGTTCGAGTCCTGCTTATCGCCCGGAAGGGGCGGCAATAGCTCAGCTGGTAGAGCAGTATACGCTCTGTATGATTGTTCCCTTCTATTTCAAATTGCTTGTTCAATATTAGTAAAATCTGATATTATATTCTGTGTTTTTGGATTATTACCAGATGGAGATTCTCTAAAAAACATAACACTATTGGTAGATATATTTTTCCTATTTATAAACACTAAAATATTTAATGGATAAATATAACCTGCCAATATATCTACATAGGAACTTAATTGTTTATGAACAATAGATCTATCATTTCCATAAGAAGTTCCGGTTAAATATATAGGATAAGCCCCTGATTTCGATATTTTGGAAGTAGTTCGTACTTCAACTTTCCATAAGGCACCCTCTTTATGTGCCACAAAATCAAAATCGTGATGTCCAGAAAATTGAGTATAAACATCGAAACCTTGTTCTATAAACGAGGTGATAGCTTTTGATTCACCAAGGTTACCTAACTGATTTGGAGTAATCATAATTAGTTATCTCCTTTCTACTTATAGTAAAGTTAGATAACTGGTTAATAACCAAGTACTAAAATTATGGTGAGGATCGTCTAATAGGCTAGGACAGCAAGTTGTGGCCTTGCTAATACGGGATCGTACCCCGTTCCTCACCCACAAGGGGCATTAAAATGAATCTCAAAAAATCAGTATGCCGACAATGCCGTGAGCAAGCATTTGGAAAAAAAGGTTGGAATGACTTTGCAGAAGCATGGTTCAAACCTAATGAAATACGTAGTGGAGTTATATACTGCCCTACAACTCTTGGGCAGAAAATGATAAAAGATCTTAAAGAAAAAATTATGAAAGACTCAGGAGTATCTGAAGGTACAAAAGAAGCTTTTAAATCAAACGCGTTCTTTTTACAACAACGTAATCCGCTACGATGGGATACTAAATGTAATCATCCGCCAGTATGGTGTCCGTTTTATGACTATCACTACAAAAGTAGTGGGCATCGATTACCAAAGAAAGTTCCGAGGTACAAAGAATAAAAATGGATTTACATAAATATCCAAAAACACCGCACCTTCCTTGGTCACCAGGAATAAGTCGTGATGATAAAGTTCTGAAGGATACAAACCATTTTATTGGTAAACATGTGTTAGTCACCGTGAAAATGGACGGCGAAAATACAACAATGTATCCAAACTATATCCATGCTAGGTCTATTGATTCAAGAGACCATCTATCAAGGCATTGGGTAAAAAACACACATCGAGATATAAGCCATTTGATCCCAAAAGGATGGCGTATATGTGGTGAAAATCTATATGCAAAGCACTCCATTTATTATCCAGATTTACCTTCGTATTTTTTAGTGTTTTCCGTATGGAATGATCAGAATCACTGTTTACACTACCGAGACATGTTAAATTTTTGCTTTGATCTGGATTTAGAAGTAGTATTACAAATATATCATGGAATATGGGACGAAAAAACACCGGACCTATTAAAAAATCGTTTTGAATTATTACTTCCTGAAGAGGAAGGCTACGTAGTGAGTTTGTATAATGGATTCTCTTATAAAGACTTTGATAAAAGTGTAGCAAAATATGTTCGCAAAAATCATGTTCAAACAGACAACCATTGGATGTATAAACCTTTAACAAAAAATGGATTAAGAGGTTAATATATGGAAGCACAAGCTTTAACTATCAGTATTCCACCGGCAGCACATGGCCCAGTCTGTGATAAGAATTGTCCTTACTGCATAAGTAAAATGACTGGATATGTTAAACCAGATAAAGCTTTGCTCGTACGAAACATCGAGAAAGTAAAAAAGATAGCCAATATGGCGAACATATCTTCGATACTACTTACAGGTAAAGGTGAACCGATGCTCAATTTTGATACCATTTGTTACGTACTGGAAAGATTTAAAGAATTTCCTCTTGAAATACAAACAAACGGATTGTGGTTAAGCAAACACACCGATACGATCGGATCACTTAAGCAATCCGGTCTTGATGTAATCGCTATTTCAATAGATCATTTTAACCAAATGGATGATTTCAAAGAGATGATAAAAATTATCAGTGATTTAAACATGACTTGCCGCATATGTCTGAATTTAACAGATAAAATAATTGATGTGAGTTTTTCATCCATATTTAATACATTAAAGCATTACAATATACATCAACTAATCATAAGAAACATCATGGTTACGAAAAGAGTACAAAATAACAAGATGTCATTAGCAGCGGTGGAATGGATAAATACACACGTTGATCCTAATCGATACATTAAAATGTATCAAGATTTTAAATCCATGATCGATAAAGAACGTGATCTTGTAAGATTATTACCTTACGGATCAGAGGTATATGATCTGGATGGAATAAGCGTGAGTTTTTCTGACTGTTGTATTCAAGAAAACAACAACACAAAAGATATACGTAGCCTTATCTTTTTAGAAGATGGTCACGTGTATACTTCTTGGGATAAAATACCAGCAAGTAGATTGTTTTAATAGAGCACCCTTAACTCAGTCTGGGAGAGTCCCTGTCTTACAAGCAGGTGGTCGATGGTTCAAACCCATCAGGGTGCACACAGAAGAATTGATATGAGTTATTGGAGTCATAACGTAGAAAAGATGGATGGAATCATAGTAAAGAATCTCCCAGACGAATGGAAAAGCAAAGTGGAAAATGATGAAATTGATTTAATGGATGTACCCACCGAAATTCGAGATCAAGCTTTCATAGAAGGTGAGCCAGCTTATTGGGGAGATCTTACTGATCATATTCATGAGACATTAAAAGATAGACGCCCGTAGCTCAGTGGAATCAGAGCACCTGGCTACGAACCAGGGGGTCGGGGGTTCGAATCCCTCCAGGCGTACACGGAGTTAATCATGGGAAATAGAAAAAAGAAAAGCTGATGGATTTTTCAGAGGCAAATATATTGACAAAAGGCTGAGAATGCCATGGTTTGGTGATATAAAACAGGTTGATACTGATATCAATCAGCTCAAATCTGGAGATAATTGGGGCATATCAGAAGCCAAACAACTTGCTAAAGTATTTAAAAAAGTGGGTGTATCAAATGCAGAAACATGGAAACATGGAAAAATATTGCTTACAACCAATTTAAAAGATCATTAGCTTCTATAGAACGCCAATTACGTGCTGTTATAGCGTGTATAAAAAACGATAAAAGTTGGGAAGAATTATTTCCAGATATCTAAAATAGTGTCTAGCAAAAATCAAATTTTGTTCTATAATAAAAATACATAGGTGACGTAGGCGAGAGTTACTTCGGATAAAACATTAGCCTGTAACGCTAACATTTTGGGTTCGAGTCCCAATCCCCCCGCCAATCTATGGGGGGATAGTTAAAAACTATAAACTCTTATCGAAAGTATCCCTATGTAAGGCGCCTTAGCACAATGGTAGTGCAAACGACCGATAATCGTTAGACATAAGTTCGATTCTTATAGGCGCCACAAGGAGAATTCTAATGGAATTAACACCTGAATTAAAAAAGTGGTACATCGAACATGATGGTAAATATTGTCCTTACTGTAATTCAGAGGATCTTTCGGTAGATTTCTTTGAAACAGATGAATCATCGTGTTGGCGACCAGTGGAATGTAAAACATGTGGCCGAAAATGGGATGAAATATATCTTTTAGTGAGTATTGAACTATGTATGTAAAAAATTATCTAAAAATGGATGAGCTTAAAAACGGCTATCTATACAAAATAATAGCCCGTAACGCTGCCTATGGTATATGGAAGGCTGATACGCAGGGATTTATTATATCCCGAATAAAATTTGGCAGTAATTATGCCTTTGAGGAATACCATTATGACTGCGAAGCATTCGCGACTGCTCAACCACTTGAAGAAATAGAAAAATCTCCCTTTGATACGGAAGATCTCGTTTACGATAACGTGGGACCCCATACTATACAATTTCGAAACGAAAAAGCGGTGTTAAACTATTTAAATGGTTTTGAAAAAAATAGGGATTATCAATGGCCAAAAAGATTGAGAGAGAAATTAGAATTGGAGTAGATTTACATGGTGTGATAGATGATAACGTAGATTTATTTAAAATTATATCAGCCATGTTATTGTTTGGTGACATTGGGAATGTGAAAATATATGTCATATCAGGGCCGCCTAAAAACGAAGTTTTAGAAGAACTTAACAAGTTAAGAATCTATCAAGGTGTTCATTATACCGACGTCTATACTATTGTAGACTTTCTAAAGGAACAAGATGTTAAAATGTGGCTGGACTATAAGAATACATGGTGGGCATCCGACAAAGATTGGTGGGGAGCCAAAGCCAAGATAAGTGAGCAACTCGACATTGATCTTATGATAGATAATACCAAGAATTATAAGAAATACTTCAAAGAAATAAACATAAAATTTGTTCTCTATCCAAAATAGTTTCGTAATATGAATACTAAAAGCAAAGGTGATATATTGTAGGGGCATCTGTATTATTGAGAACTGAGAATTCAAAAACTGAAGCCAATAGTAAATCAATACGATGCGCTTCACAATATGATTTTGACTTACAATTAAAAAATTAGGGGCTATGGTCTAGTCAGGTAAAGACACCGGCTTGTCACGTCGGAAATCACGGGTTCAAATCCCGTTAGTCCCGCACACATAAGGGAGAATTATCATGAGTAAAGATCATAATGTTCCATTTATTTATGAAAGTTCTGATGGTGGCCAGACAATATTCCGGAGACGCTTCGGAGATCGCTCTACCAAGGAACAAATTACTTCAGAAGAAGACAAAAAACAAGCACGAATAAAGGAGCATTGTAAAAAGCTGGATGCTGAGATGTTGGAATGGGAACAAGAGGATTACTATGACCAATTTCAACAAGAAAACACACTGCCAAAAAAGGACCCAGATCCAGAAGCAAGGTGCTTCTACCAGTTACACCCATAACATCGGGGGCATAATTCAATGGCAGAATAATAGACTTTTAATCTATCTATCAGAGTTCGATTCTCTGTGCCCCCAATCAAAGGAGAATTAATATGAACAAAGATTACGGAGCAAAAGAACTTGATCTATGTGAATTTGGAATAGATGAAGAAAAATGTTATTTCTGTGGACAGCCAAGAACGGTTAGATTTAGTGAACATTGGATATTTTGTCCAAACTGTTCAGCTATGTATACATTTATGATAATTGTAGAATCTAATTGTGATCATATAAAAGATAATATACCTTACGTTATAAAAGAACCGTGGTATAACAAAATGAAACATGAAAAACCATATGCACATGATACTGAAGATTTAAAAATGCAGATATGTTCAGTTTGCGGAAAAGAGTGTGTAATGGATGGATGGTAATTTGGGGCGATATAATTACCTGTCTAAAATACAAATGTCAGTGGTCTATACAAGTAATAAACAAGGCGGCATAGCCAAGTGGTCCAAAGCAGCGGTCTGCAAAACCGTTATTCATCGGTTCGAATCCGATTGCCGCCTCACAGGAGAATGAATTATGGCTATTATATATAAACCAACAGAAGAACTAGGTGGAGTACCAAAAATAAGTGATTTCCTTTCTAAAGATAATCGATGATGGACGGCATCGGATGTAAAAAGCATGGCTGATCAGGAAAAACGATTAAGAGCAATATTCGGACGCGATGAAGTGGTGTAATTATGAAAAAGATAGATCTACATGGATCAAATTATGAGGATGCACACAGGGAAGTTGAAAGATTTATCAATGATAACTGGGGTGCGCCCGAAGGAGATCTAAAAATAATCACTGGACACAGTGAAAAAATGAGGAAAGCGGCAACAGTTGTACTAGATAGGTATGGCGTTGCCTACAAAATAGGCGGACCACTTAATATTGATAGGAGTTACATCATAATTTAATGAACAGTAAAAGAAAGGGTATAATAGCTGAAGTAAAAATAGCGGCTGATCTATTAGCTAAAGGATATAACATAGCTATACCAGAAAGAAATTATCTACCATATGACATTATATGTATTGGTAAAAACTTCTATAAGGTACAAGTTAAAAGCTGTAAAATATTAAAAAAACGGCGCTATAAAAGTATCCTTGCAGAAAAACTCTTATATATCTGGTAAAGTATTACACACAAAAAGATACTCCAAAAATGATGTGGATGTATTCGCAGTTTATATACCAAACACTGATGACTGTTTTTATTTCGACGCCGCCAAAATTAAACATGTACGTGCTGATTTTACTGTACGATATAAATACCCAGAAAATGGCAATAAAAGACATGTAAACTTGTTAAAGAATTATATCAAATCTCCACTCCCGTAGCTCAACGGTAGAGCGTGGTCCTTATAAGGCCGTGACATAGGTTCAACTCCTTTCGGGAGTACAAAATGATTATAAGGAGTGTATTATTATGATTGAGATTAATCCAAAAACTGACATGTTACTGGTAGTGGATGTGCAAAATGACTTCATTGATGGAAGTCTAGCAGTCCCAGATGGTGCAGATGTTGTACCAGTAATTAATGAATACATCGAAAAAATACCTCGTAAGGTGTTTTCCAAAGACGCACACCCAACCAGTCATAGTTCCTTTGCGGATCAAGGCGGCTCTTGGCCAGATCACTGCGTTGTTGGAACACGTGGATCCGAATTGCATTCAGATTTGGATGTGGATGAACAAAAAGCTTTCATCATCAATAAAGGAACTGAGTTAAATAAAGATGCATATTCAGCTTTCGATGGGACCGGGTTTGATATGGTTCTACCAGGGATGGGGGTCAAAAGATTATTCATATGCGGGCTGGCCACCGATTATTGTGTGAAGGCCACGGTGCTCGATGCCATCAAATTGAACGGTATTGAGGTATATGTCTTAACAGATGCGATAAAAGCTGTTAATGTCAACCCCGGTGATGGTGATAAGGCACTACAAGAGATGTTTGACGCCGGTGCTATACCATTGGTATTAGCCGAAATAAAATGAAATATCTAATATTTGGAGGGGCCTTTGATCCTATACACAAAGGCCACCTTCATAAAATAACAGAGGCTTTAAACATATTAAAATATGACAAAGCCATAATAATGCCGACATACAAAAATATGTTCGGCAAAGAAATGACACCGGGGTTAACACGGTGTATAATGGTTCAAAAAGCCTTAGAGGATTTTGGAGACGATAGATTAGAACTTTCCACCTTCGAGGTTACAAACGAACTGACTGTAAGCACGTTTAAAGTTCTCCGCCAACTATTAAAAGAAACAGACTTACATAGGCATTACGTCGCATATGTGATCGGATCAGATCAAGCCAAACTTATAGACAAATGGATAAATTGGGAAGAATTATTGGAACTCGTTCCGTTTGTTGTGATGGTCCGAAATATTGATGATCAAATACCTAAAGTGTTCTTTAAAAAACCGCACAAAATACTCGTTAAAAAGATGTATCCAGTGTCATCGACTGAAATAAGAGATGCTTTGAAACAAGGTATCAAACCCCATGATTTGTTAACTAAGAACACCTTAAAATATATCGAGGAGAATGAATTATATGTATAACTTCTATGATAATTATGAAGCTATGTTTGAAAACATAGTTGGATCGGCATATACTTATCTAGCAACCGCAAATGTAAAAACTGTAATTGTGGGAATGTCAGGCGGTATAGATAGTGCTCTCACAGCGGTACTTGCTAAAAGAGCTACTGAATTACTTTTTCCCGACCGAAAGATTTTAGTGGAAGGAGTAATCATTGATATTGAATCCAAAAAAGAAGAAACATCTCGTGGTACAAGGGCCGCCAACGCACTCTGTCATAGTCATAGAAACATAAATATGGAAGATTCTCTCGATACTTTGGTCAAAACCATCGGCATAGATAGATCAATCGATGACCTAAAAACCCGAATAAGAATCGGAAATTTGAAAGCTCGACTGAGAATGCAGTATTTATATGACTTGGCCAAAAAAGAGGATGGTATCGTTCTTTCCACCGATAATTACACAGAGTATTTATTAGGATTTTGGACTCTGCATGGTGACGTTGGTGATTTTGGAATGATACAAAACCTTTGGAAAACAGAAGTCTACGGATTAGCCGAGTATATTGTGGGGTTTTTCTATCAGAATAATCGATGGGCTGAAGGAGATGCTCTTCAAGAAGCTATCGAAGCCATGCCAACTGACGGACTGGGTGTAACAGATACAGATTTTGACCAAATATACCCTGAGGCGAGCAAAAACCATAGATCAGTAGACGTTTATCATAAAGTAGATATTCTGCTATACGATCATATTTTTAATCGATTCTCGGACAAAAACGAAGTAGTTTTGCGTCATAAAAATACGAAATTTAAAAGGGAGAATCCATTTAATATACCAAGAAAATATATAGTAGGATAATAGCCTATATAAATTAACCTTTCTATTAATAGATATCTAATGTTATTTACATTATTGTCAAATTGATAGGAGGTAATTTTTCATACATTATATCTATATGTTAACCGATGAATCTGGAGAGCCTTTTTATGTTGGTATAACTTATGGTTTGAAAAAGAGGTTACAAGAACATGTCCCTGATTCTATCCGTAAAATAAATAAAAAAGGTTTGCCTCAATTTTGTAAAAAACACGAACTTAGCCCACCAAATATGATAAAAGTTGCTAATGTGAAAGACTACATCACAAAGGGTGGAAATGTAAAAGAATTTAGAGAGGTATTAAGATGATAATCACATCTATGTTAGACCAAGATTTATATAAATTTTCAATGATGCAGGCTGTTCTGCATCAACATCCCAGCGCAATGGTCGAATACCAATTCAAATGTCGTACAGATGGTATAGATTTTAGAGCATATGCCCCTAAAATAATAGGGGAAATCAATAAGATGTGCCGAGAATTGAGATTTCAAAAAGAGGAGTTAGAATATCTTGGTGATATTCGATTCATGAAGAAAGATACCATACAATTTCTCAAACTGTTTAGATTTGATTATGACTATTTAAATATAGTTGCTGATCAAAAAGGTGGATTACATATCCATATCAAAGGACCGTGGCTTCACACAATTCTGTTTGAAGTTCCAATTCTGTCAATTGTGAGCGAGGTATACTCACGAGATATGAGTAATGACTTCGATGAAGCAAACAAGCGGACTTTAGAAAAGATAGATCTAATCCACCAGTTATATAATGAACACGGGCTTAAACTTTTTGTATCCGAATTTGGTGGTCGGCGCCGCCATTCAGTAGAAGCACAAGCAAATGTACTTGATTTATTTACACATCGCTGTATAGCCAAACGAAATGGTTATGGACTAGTTGGAACCAGCAACGTTATGTTTGCTAAAATGTTTGGAATAAAAGCCATAGGTACGATGGCCCATGAATGGTTACAAGCTCATCAGGCGCTCTATCGGATAGCAGATAGTCAGTTTATGGCCCTCGAAAATTGGGCCAAAGAATATCGTGGAGACTTAGGAATCGCTCTATCTGATGTGATAAGCCTCAAACATTTCTTACATGATTTTGATATGTATTTCTCAAAATTATTTGATGGAACAAGGCAGGATTCCGGCAACCCTTTTGAATATGGTGGATCACTTATAAAGCACTATGAGAATATGAATATTGACCCTATGACCAAAACCATAGTGTTTAGTGATGGCTTAACCATTGAGAAAGCCATTGAAATTTTAAAAAGTTTCCATAAATATATCAAATGCTCTTTTGGGATCGGAACACATCTTACCAATGATTTCGATTTCAAAGCGCTGCAATTGGTATTAAAAATGACTAAATGCAATAATCAGCCGGTAGCAAAACTGAGTGACACACCGGGTAAAAGTATGTGTAACGATGAAGGTTACAAAGATTATGTACGAAAAGTTTTCAACGACCGAATTTCGCGTTAAAAAATTGGAGAGTTGCCCGAGTGGCTTAAGGGAGCGGTTTGCTAAATCGTCGGGTGTAACAGCCCCATAGGTTCGAATCCTATACTCTCCGCATAAAATAAGCCAGCGTAGCTCTAACTGGTAGAGCAGGACACTTGTAATGTCACGGTTGGGGGTTCAAATCCTCCCGCTGGCCCACAAAGAAACCATCATGAATTGCAGTATACAATTTTTAAGTAAATAATGGAAGGTACATGTAAAGTGATCAAACGAAACAAACTAAGAGCAGATAAAATTGAATACCATGATGGGATAGGATGTTGCATTTGGTATCCATTGGGAGCAGAAGAAGACGAAGATTACGATGAAACCACCGGAATCTGTTTTGACTTCGCATATGAAGATATAGATGACATGATCCAAATATTGGAAGAACTTAAAGAAATCAAAGCAGAAAAATTCGAGGAATAAAATGGATATTATTACATATCCCAATGAAATTCTAAGAACACCATCAGTTGACATTACTGATATAGGATCAGATAAAATCAATACTCTTATATCAGACATGATCAGCTGTATGAAAGACAACCGCGGACTTGGTTTAAGCGCCTGCCAAATAGGTATAAACAAAAATCTATTTGTATGTAAATTAAAAGCAGGTATCTTTGTAGTAATTAATCCAGTAGTGATAGCTCAATCAGGTCATTATCGAAGCCGTGATGAAGGTTGTCTAAGTTTACCTAAAGAAAGAAGAACCATCAAACGTAAAAAACTTTTCAAAATAAAATATCTTGACGGCGGCAGAAATGAACAAGTATTAAAACGTGAAAAGTTTGAAGCTACCATATTGCAACATGAGATGGATCACCTAAAAGGTAAACTGATAATAGATTATTAAGGGGCCGTAGCTCACGTTGGGAGAGCATCTGGTTTGCATCCAGAAGGTCACAGGTTCGATCCCTGTCGGCTCCACACAAAATAATTTTTAGGGGGTAATGTGTATGAGTGATGATGTCGATATCTATAAATTAAACGGACAACCTAATAAAAATAGAAATCTACACAAAGCAAGAAAATACAAAAACGATGAATTCTATACTAAGTTAGAAGATATAGAACGCGAGCTACGTCATTATAGATATCATTTCAAAAATAAGACTGTATTTTGTAATTGTGATGATCCATGGGTAAGTAATTTTTTTCATTACTTTACACATAATTTTGATATACTTGGTATAAAAAAATTAATTACTACTTGTTATCAAAATGATCAGATGAAACTGTTTAGCCGCCATGATAGAGATGACTCAATATGTCTTGAGTATGACGGACCTAAAAACGGAAATAAAATACCTACTCCAGAAGAAATAGGTATTATTAAATTAAAGGAAGGTGGAGATTTTCGCAGTAAAGAGTGTATTGAATTATTAAAGCAATCTGACATTGTATGTACAAATCCACCATTTTCTTTATTCAGAGAATATATGGCTCAACTAATAGAATATGGTAAAAAATTCCTTATCATCGGCAACTACAATGCCGTGATCTATAAAGAGATATTTCCATTGATCAAAGACAATAAAATATGGCTGGGCGTTGAGCCTTGGGGCATGACCTTCAACACACCAGAAGGTAAGGAGAAGTTCTCACGAATGACCAAATGGTTTACAAATCTACATCACAATAAACGTAATGACGAAATTATATTAGTAAAAAAATATAATGGCAATGAAGAACACTACCCCAAATATGACAATTATGATGCTATTGATGTAGATAAAGTCCTAAATATACCTAAAGATTACAATGGAATTATGGGAGTACCTATTACTTTCTTTGTTGATTATAATCCAAATCAATTTAAAGTGCTAGGGTTTACAAATTCTGGAGAAGAAAATAAAGGTATTAGGCACAAAGATTCAAAACATGGACGAGCTTTAATAAATGGCAAAGAGATCTATACAAGGATATTGATACAAAGGAAATAAACTAAAATGGAAATAGAATTACACGAAGTTCCAATACAAGATGTCGTCGGATACAGTAAGCACCTACAAAAATGTCGAGGATATCTTGATAAGGATGAAGAGGGTGTGTATGGAATGCATGGACGGTTAAATATCAGGCCAATATACCAGAGAGAATTTATTTACAAAGATACCCAACGAAATGCTGTGATAAACACTATAAGAAATAATTTTCCATTGAATGTTCTCTACTGGGTAGAAAATAGAGATGGAAGCTATGAAGTCCTGGATGGACAGCAAAGATTAATAAGTATTTGTCAGTATGTAAACCATACATTCTCTATTGATTGGCCACATGCTAAAGGACTTATATTCTACAATCTTACAGAAGATCTACAAGATCAGATATTAAACTATAAACTAATGGTTTATTTCTGCAAAGGAACTGACATTGAAAAATTAAACTGGTTTCGTACAATAAATATTGCTGGCGAGAAATTAACAGATCAAGAACTTAGAAATGCTGTTTTTTCTGGGCCATGGGTAAGCGATGCCAAAAGATACTTTAGCCGGACTAATGGACCAGCGTATAAATTAGCCAGTAACCTATTAAAAGGCTGTGCAAACAGACAGGATTACTTTGAAACAGCCATAAAGTGGATAAGTAATGGCAATATAGATGCCTATATGGCAAATATGCAACACAAAGAAAACGCAGAAGATATATGGATATATTTTAATAAAGTTATAGAGTGGGTTCAGAAACTTTTTATTAAGTATAGAAGAGAAATGAAAGGTGTGCCTTTTGGTTTCCTATACAATGAATTCAAAGATAAAGAGTATGACCCAGAAGAAATAGAATCAAAAATCAAAGAACTCATGCAAGATGAGAATGTACAAAAGAAATCAGGTATATATGAATACATATTCACCGGCGACGAAAGAAAATTAAATATACGATCGTTCACTGAAAACCAGAAGCGCGAAACATACGAACAACAGGGAGGTGTATGTATTAAATGTGGTGAGCATTTTGATATTGAAGAAATGGAAGCAGATCATATAAATCCCTGGTCAAAGGGAGGTGCAACTGTTGTTGAAAATTGCCAAATGCTTTGTTTACTATGTAACAGAGAAAAAGGAGCTAAATAACATTTATGTCATATGCAAGATTTGGAGAATATAGTGATGTATATGTTTTCGCACATGTAGGTGGTGGGTTTGAATGTTGTGGTTGTAGAATAAGTAAACCCGTAAAATCAGTATTTACGTGTGGATATAAAGATCATCCACTATTCGGAGATGTAGAACCATGTGAACACTGCAACGGCGATGGATGCGAACATTGCATGATGCCTGGCAATACACGCCTCAATACCAGATCTGAAATGATATCTCATCTTAAAGAACACAAAAAAGCTGGACACAAAGTACCAAATTATACTATCAATCGATTAAAGGAAGAAATAAAAACTGAGGGCGAAACAAATGAACCTCTATTCGATGATGGGTATGATGGTCCAGTAGCTATTGATTTTAAAAAGGGTAAAGTCTCTAAGCTTGACGATTTACTTGAAGGAGAAGATCAATGATCACAATAGAATTTTCTGATGGCACGGCGATCGAAGAAAAAACTATTCAAGATACCGAACAATCCATATTAGATGCACATGCCAATGGTGTCAGTGTAGAATATATAGAAGATAGTGATTGTAATACATACTCATGTCTATGGTCTATTAAATTACAAAAGGAGGTTCAGTAATTATGATTTGTCCATATTGTGGAAAAAAGATACACGGTGCAAACAAAAGAAAGGTGCAAGGTGTATGGACACACAAAAAATGCCCTAAATAAAATATGCCCCTGTAGCTCAGTCGGAAAGCGAGAGCGTAGAGCATCAGTCTTCTAAACTGAAAGTCCTTGGTTCGAGTCCAAGTAGGGGCGCATCGGAGTAAAAATTGTATAAATTAAGCAAAAAAGATAAAGCTATAATTAAAATATCAAAGTTAGGATATAAAGTTGTAAATGGCAAAATATATAACCCTAAAGGTACTTTATATTATATATTAAATACAATTTATAAAACTTCAAAAGAGGGGGATGAGAATGAGGATTAAGGAGCATATAATGTTCAAAAAGTTATTTAACAAATGGATTAAGCGTAATAAAAAATCAACAACAAGCTATGAAACTATAAAAAGCGATATCGAACAGAAAGCGTATGATGCTATCAATGAAAAATTGGACTCCATCTTAAAAATCGCTCAGGACAATGGATGTAGTAACGTCCAACGGGAACATTTGCGGCCCTTGTTAATGACACCAGGTGCATTTGATGATAAGCACCGGGCAGAACTTATAAAATTATTGAAAGAGTTAGATATGAAACTCAAATTCGATTGGGAGGCGAGAGTAAGTGCCTATTTACGAGTACCAGTGCAAAACATGCGGCAAGGTTCAGGAATTAATAATATTAACTGGAGATGATGAGCCAGAAAAATGCGAATGCGGTGGTGAATTAAAAAAGATTGTATCACATAGCAGCTTCCATCTAAAAGGAACTGGATGGTACGCTACCGATTATCAAAATAAAAAGCCATCACAAAAGAAACCTGATAACAAAGGATGTATATCGTGAGCAGATTGTTAATACTGCTAGTTAGTGGTGAAAAGAGGTATGAATGACGGAAAAAATATCAAACAAAATAATGAAAACAATGGAATTTGATGACGCTGTATACTATTATGCTAATTGCGGATGCGGAAGTAGTGAATGTGGATTAACATTAGAACTGGAATACGATCCTGAAATAAATGACGTGTCATTAAATCTATATCAAAAACTGATATACTGTTCTTGGTTCGGAATTAGAACTATGGATAAGTTTTATTGGTTTAAAGATATGTATCAGCGTATAAAAGGGGCTCTCAAGTTATTATTTACTGGAAAAATACAACTTGAAGAGTCTTTTTTATTTAGAGAGTCTGAACAAATAGATCATTTTATTATAGCACTTCAAGAAGGAAGGGAGAGAATAAAAAATGCCTCTGAAAAACAAAGAAATAAATGAAGAGGTGCCAATTAAAAATCCTGTCATTATTCGGTGTATTTGTAAAACAAGAATGGAGTTTATTGGGGTGGATGGTAATGGTGGTATAAAATACTATTGCCCTAATTGTTATCAACAAATAGTTATCAAGGAGTATTTATTATGAAGAGATTTTTATCTGTATTATTCATAATGTTCTGTATAATAGTGTTTTCTACAGCCGTTCACGCTCAGTCAAAGCGTTTGAAAATATTTGAATTTCCGCTGGACTCTGGATGCATAAATACTTTCCTCACATCTGATGCTACGGTGGTTAGGGTTACTGTTGAACAAGAATATGATGATGTAAAACCAACAGATTGTTATCCTGAATCAGTCGTGGCCAAAAAGGTAGTTGTACCATCACCTCCAATTGTATTACCATGTCCAACAAAAAGATTTAGTGTGCATTTCGACTTTGATAAGTCAAAGATCAAACCAGCGGGGAACATTACGTTGGATGAGTTAATTACTTATCTGAAAAGTTGTCAAAATAAAGCAGACATTATCGTTTCGGAAGGTCATTGTGATAATCGAGGATCTGATACATACAATCTTAAATTAGGTATGCGTCGTGCCAAAGCAGTCGCTGCTGCCCTGGTAATACTTGGAATCGACAAAAACAAAATACAAATACAAAGTTTCGGTGAATCACAATCTACCGGAAATCATGCCTTCGATAGACGGGTTGACATCATAGTCAATCCTTAACATCAGTAAAATCCCACCTGTAATACCTCCTACCGGTGCTAGTAGTGTGTTTTGGCGGGCACCTACTAGCACCCTTCCTTTTCTAGTTGTTCTACAAATTTAGGATTTGTAAGAATGACTGATCCTATCCCCATTTCAGTACATCCCATATCTTCCAATCTTTTTATATCATCTCTATTAGTGAATGAGCATCCAGCTATATTTATCCCATCTCTACCATACCGATCGATGAACTCCCAATTACATTTTTGGGCTGCCTTCCCAGATACTCCTCCCATATATGATGGTATCGAATTTAATCTTATTCCAGCTACATTGTCTAGATCATATTCATATGGATCTTGTAGATGATTAAGCTTTAGATAAATAGGATACTTTGATTTAGGAACCTTCCTATTTTTTTTGATCTTTTACATTAGGACAAGAAAAATTAAGTTCTATACCACCAACAGGAATACTACCTCGATCTATAATCCGTACCATATCGTCTATATCATCATCAGTACCCGCTAGTGAAATGATCAAATCTTCTGGGTCAGTATATAGAATCAATTCTGGTAATAAATCTAAATAGAATTTTTTCATACCAATATTATGTAATCCTACTTTATTCCAAACAGAATTACCAAACTTAATCACAGCAAACGGAATACCTAATTTTGGTTCTAACGTAATAGTTTTAGTAACTCTATTTAGTTTCGGAAATTTGTAGTACTTGTGCCAATATCTACCTGTTCCATAACCCATTACTGAAGCTGAATAAAAATACTTAATACTAGTCATGACGTAATTCCTCTAATAGTTCTTCTCGTGTTTTTTGTTTTTCCCGATTCCGCATGGATTCGGATATGTTTAGTTGATCTTCTAGTTCTTTTTCTCTATTCTTTTTGCGGTAACGACCTATTAGAAAAGCACTTACCGCAATTCCTCCTATTACTACTAATGGTAATGGCATTTTTATAATCCTCCCATCCTTATAATTTAGCAAATGTTTATTATTGGATGTTTATTTTATACGAAAAAAATTTTGAACTGCACATTTTTCGAACGAGATCAGGACACTCACACAGACAATTTGAAAATTTTTAACAACTTAAAAAAATTTCTAAACTGCGCAATTTTTGAATGAGATCAGAACTTATTCTCGGGCTTTTTAAAATTTTTTGAACTACGCAAAAATTTGTCGAGATCAGGCGCCTTAGTCGACAACTTAAACTTTCGTAACCGACTAAGGCGTTTTACTTCACCATATTTTCCAAATCTACCAGACATATTTACTTAATTTTATATTTTGTTTTTAAAATAGCAATCAGCTCTTCAACTTTAGCTTTAATTTCTTCTGGAGTATCATATTTAGATACAACACCATCAATATCTAAAAGAGTTTCAACAAATTTCTTTTTATTATTTCTCCACATAAAGAAAACTACAATAGCGCATACAACAACGCCAATCACAAAACTACCAATCATTCCTAAAGTTATCATCTAACATTCCTCCCTTTACTATTATATTTTAAATATTACCATGCGATGTCTTTAGATCCTTTACCAAACATATATCTAATCCTATTATATATACCAGATACAATATTTTTAACTATCATTTGAACTGAAGCAGGCATAAAAAAACATAATACAAAACCAGCTAAAAACCAAATAATAGACACATTTCTCCTCCTTATAGTTTATAAACTAAAAAGTGGAGGAGCCCTTAAGAACTCTCTCCACTCCTAAATTACTTCTTTTTCTTCTTTGGTCTTCCTCTTTTAATTTTCAAAGGTGGATATAGATATGGTCTTTGTTTTTTAAAATCCTTAAAGTAAATACAATTCTTGCCATATCTACATTTTTCACAAAAAGAATAATGTATTCTGGGCTTATTTTTCTTTTTATGGCAATATAAATAATTACTTAGTTCTGTTGATACATTGGATTTTTGCATTTTGGGCATAGAACAGTCTCTCCAAACGATCCTTTACTAATTTCTAATGTATAGCTACACTCAGGGCATACAAATTCTTTAATAGACAAATACGCATAGTCTTTTTTATCGGCAGGTTTTAATCGCCCATTAGCTTGATAACCCAAAGATTTTTCAACATCCACCTCTAACTTTTTCGTCATTATCCTTCTCCTTTATACGTTGGATCGGATATCCATTAGCTTCAGCATAGTATTTAGCGTGACCAGGACAGTATTTCCAATCAGATTCAACGCCATTTAATGGCAAAGCCTCATGTGTTGCATCCAATCCACACCTAATATATTTTCCGTTTTTCGAACCAATAATAACTGAACAAGTATGTTCCATAATTAAATCCTCCAAAGTTGTTTTCTTTATAACTATTATAGAATATTTTAGAGGATTTGCTAGATTAATTTAATAATTAAATAGTCCGTTTTCATAAATAATTGTGGAATTACCATCATTTAAATGAGCAACCACAGTTTTTGGTTTAGTATTAACTAAATCCCAATGAATACACGAATCGTTAAATCCTAATTCCTTTTTTAATTTATTTGTAAGATTAATGGGATTACCATCATAGGTATCAGAGTATGAATCACCTAATGCAACATGACAATTTCCGTAATCCCCGCCAAAATTTTCATCATATAAAGTATCAGCCATAAATTTATTAATTCTCGAAAATCTTTTATCTGTAAGTGAAAATTCACCTAATTTTTTAGCATTTCTATCTGATTTTAAATATTCTTTAGTAAATTCAGCCCCTTTTTCGGCTTTGATATAAATAGCTCTGCCTTTATTAAATTTAAAACTAACTCCTTGTACATAGTTACCATCTCGATAAGATGGTTGATTTGCATAATAATACCCTTCTGTATATCTACAATCAGGGGATAAATATAATTCAAAACTTGGTATATTATGACCGGAAAGACCTACCCATTTTCTTTTCTCACCAGGAAATACCTTCATATCTATATGATCAGATTCAACGTGAAAATATTTAACGTCAAAGCTATTTAACCATTTTTTTAATTCAATAGCACCGACATAAAGTTCTTCCCATTTAGAAACCGGGTCATCGTAATCCAAATAACAAGCTTTAGTTATTTGATTTTTATATTCATCCAAATCTAAATCAGCCTTATCAGCCAACTCTTGAGTCGGATAATTACAAAGCGTCCATCCTAATAAACCTGCATCTTCATTACGATTCATAATATTAAGTAGCGGTTTAGCTGCTTTCGCACTTTTAGCAATTTTTTCAGTATCAACATCTTGCAAATGTGTAATAGAGGTCGGGGCACAAATATATATATTACCATTAAATGACTTAAACATCTTACGTTCCCATGGTAATAACTCTGTTAACTGTTGGTCATTTGCTTTATCATAAAAAATTTTTTCCATAGTTTCAGTTAGTGTTGGTCTATTCACTACATGTACTCCCATATCTAATAGTAAAGAATAGACAGTTTCAGCTAAAGGTATAGCTGATACATCATATTTCAAAGATACAATATCACCTTCTTCAAAATCCTGAAACCTTGCTTTTTTCAATCCCCAAACTAAAACTTGTGCGTAATTCTCTAATTCAATCTCTGAAAACATATTAATTCTCCTTAAAATGGAACACTGACACTTAATCCACCAATCAACGCGCCGTCATTAAATTCGTAACCAATAAATGGTCCAAGAAAAGTATTACTAATGATAGGAATATGCTCTCCTATATTATAAGCAAATGGACTAAACTTACCCCAAAACTCATCACCATTAGTACTTATACCAAAATCAATAAAACGCCAAATCAAATCATTTTTAGTTCGACCATATCCTGAAGTACTAAAACTTAACCCACCTCCAGCGTTAGCATCGAAATCAGAACCAAAAGTTAAATCCAAATTTAAATTAAGGTGTGGTGACCACCAATAAAATTCAGTAGTATCTTTTTTTACCTGTGTAAAATCCGCAACTTCTATTTTCAATGGAAGTTCTTTACCACGACTATCTTTATCTTTATTATTTTCAGCCCATGCTTCTACGTAAGTATTCCATCGACCATCCTGTTGTTCTGTTTGAATTACTTTAGTTTTATACTCAATAGGATATACACCTGTTTTCCATTGTTGATCTAAGGGCTTATTTGGATAATAAATAGCCCATGCTATTGGAATTTCTACAACGTTTCCATCAGCATCTTTTTCTTTCGCATATATCTTCTTAAAATATTGTTCATTAGGATCATCAGTCCCAGCTTTGTATGTATGGTCAGACAACTTGCGTAATTCCAATGACAAGTTTTCATTCATCTTGGCGCTAACTTTCCCAACATTCTTTATAGTTTCTTGATTTTGCTTTATTAATTCAGCCATAGCCGCATTTTCTTTTCTTAATTCAGTGATAACAATTTTCCAATCGTCACTCTGCTTAGTTACTACAGTTGTTTGAGCTCTAACTTCATTTAATTGTAGATCTAAACGCTGTCTTTGGGCTTCCAATTCCGCATTTAATGTAGCCTCTTGATTAGACATCTTCATATTAATCCAACCATAAGCTTGCAATCCAGCAAAACCAATAAAGGCCACTACTAATACAAATATAATAGCTTTAATTAGTTCATAATAAGTTTTAGTAGACATATGTTTCTCCTATTTCATTTCGCATATGTCAAAAAAATTATATACGCCGAAATTTTTCACCACTATTTACATACGCCAAAAAAATTTGCATGCGCCAAAATTTTTCTCATTTTATATGCGCCAAAAAATTTTTATTAAAGAACAAAATCATAAAATCCAGGGTCCATAGATAAAATAACCATAGATGATTCCCTCAATCCTTGTTCGTTTAAATCTCGATAATAATTATACTTCGGCTTATCCCCAAATTCCTCAAGTCTTTTTTTAATTATTTTTCTATGCCAATCCTCACCTTCGCGACCTGCTAACATCTTATTAAACGTATTAGGATAATTAACTCGAAGGTGATGAAAAAAACCACCCTTAGCTAAATTCCATATAACCTTTTCTCTAATATCACGTTGGCTATGCTGAGGATAAACTATTACTACATTCCATTCATCATTATCTTCTTCATATTTTTCTAAAGACCATATTACACGTAAACCAAATTCAGGTACTTCAAATAAAACGAATTCGTTAGTAGACTTTAATCTGTCAAAATCTACCCCAAGTTGATTTAACATTTGAGCAATATCATCGGGTTCCATTATTTATTTTTCACCCTCCTTTTCCTCTTCTTTGGTTTCTTCAGTTCTACCTCTTCCTTTTCGGCTTGTTGAACTAATTCCCTTACATCAGTAATTGTAGGAGCAATTTCAACTCCATTCTCATCAACCAATACCACACCATCTTCAAACTGAGGGGTAGCCACCTCTATTAACATAACAGGGGACTCAATGGCTTGATATCTATGTATCATACCAGGTTCAATATACCAAGACCACCCCTCTGGTAATTTATATATAGGTACAGTTTCCTCATTACAACATCCACCATATGTTAAATAAAGCGGCCCACGAATAACTATTATAGATTTTTCCTTTTCTTCATGGACAACCAACGGAGTATGTTTACCTTTAACAACTTCTACAGTTTTAGCCATATAATTATCAGTCAAAGTCCATACTACTTCACTACCCCATGGTTTTTTAGTAAATAAATTAGATCTGAGTTTGTTCATCATCACTTCCTGCTTCCATATAAAATGGTGGATCCGCTACATCATCTTCATCTTTTATATCAATCACTAACTTTTTTCGTTTCAAACTAAGTGTAGCTGATGATCTACCTGACACATCTTCATTCAATAATTTACGAGCGAGTGGGGTTGAAATTTCATTTTCAATCGCTCTTTTCAATGGACGGGCGCCATATTTTTCATCAATACCTACATCATAAATATAATCTAACAATGAGTCATCAAAATTTAATGTAATTTGTGAAAATTCAGTACCACTTAATTTAAGATTAATTTTAAGTTTATCTAATTCTAACTTAATAATATTTAAATAATGATCTTTTGTAAGTGTTGAAAAATTAATGATAGCGGTTAATCTGTTCAAAAATTCAGGCTTGAACTGCTTTTTCAAGGCTTTTTCAATTGCTTGTGATCGCTTTTCATCGGTAATCGTACTAACAGAACCGAACCCAATAGTTTTAGAAACATCACTAACTTCCTCCACACCAATATTAGAAGTCATAATAATAGTAGCGTCTTTGAAAGACACTGCATTACCTTTACCATCAGTAAGTCGTGCCTCCTCCATAATTTGTAATAACAATTGATGTACTTTATCACTTGCTTTTTCGATTTCATCAAACAGTACTACTGAAAAAGGATTCTTACGAATAGCGTTAGTCAAATAACCACCGGCTTCATGCCCAATATAACCGGCTGGTGCACCAATTAATTTAGCATACTCATGATCAGAAGCATATTCAGAACAATCGATATTAACTAAGCCTCTTGAACTACCAATTAAAGATTTCGCAAGAATTTTGGCTGTATATGTATTGTGAGTAACGGTAAAATCCTCAAGCAAATACCGACTATTTCCATCTAAAACGAATCCATAATAATCATTAACCGGTAGTTCTTTTAAAGTAAAAGAAGTGATTGTAACATCCTTTACCTGTTTTCGAGGTGAACTACGTTTTCTATTAAGTCTAATTGGCAAATCCGATAAATCCCCAGATATGTTAACTCTGTAATATAATTTATTATTAACCATTTTATCAGTTACATAGGCGCAGTAACCAAGTGATCTACATAATTCAACTATATTATTTGCTAATTGACTATATTTACTAGTTATTTCGTAGCAATTGCCATGCATATAACCATCGGAATCTATTAAACCAGCTAAAAGTTTTTTTCTATTTAAAATACTATTAATTAAATACTCCTTTGGTATAAATTTAAATTCATTACCAGATATTAATCCATAAGTCCGCATATTATTTAATAATATATTTCTATCTGAACTACCACCTTTTGAAGCAGATGTGATAATATAAGTGTTTGACTTATTATTTTTATGGTAGTTTACATTTATTTCTAAATTTAACTTACTAGCATATGTATAAACATAATTAATTACTTCTTTATCTGCTGAAGTAATAGCTACCCTATTAAAAGTACCATCACCTAACCACAATCCCATAAAATATGGGTCAACTAATATATCATTTTCTCGATATTTAACAGCAGTTCTATATAACTTATTAAAATGTTTAAACCACTTATCTTTCTTTAGGTAATCCTCGATTGAAATTTCATTTATAGTTTTATATCTACTATCCCATAATGATAATATATGAGATTTATTACATATAAAAGAATTACCCCCTTTATTAGGGATTACTTCAAACATTACATCCCGCCCTCTAGCTAAAGAAAAAACATTTCTAGGCGTAGAATCATCTCCCATCAATTGATCTCCAATTTTTATATCTTCAACCAATTTAATCGACCCATCGTACATTCTTATAGGTGTGCCCTTACCATGGCATTTACCACAACCTGAATATCCTGCAAATATAAATGATCCTAATGGATGATTTGGATCTTTAAGTCCTACACTCGATCTTTGAATAGCATCGACTAAATTATCAACCGCCTCATCTTGCCCAACAACATGTTCTTTGATAGAATCACCTAAACCCAACAACACTTCTTTTTTAACGTGTTTGAAAAGTTTAGTTTTTCTTGTTGGTGACATCTCATTTTCTTCACCTTCAGATGCTGTACGGTGCATAGTGGAAAATGGATCCATCTCGTCTATTTCTTCACCTTTATAATTATTAAAATCCAAAAATGGATTAGAGGCTTTACACAATTCATACAATTCATGAACTAATATAGGTGGTGATACTCTATTAGGTATACCCAACGAATCCAATCTTAGGAACAAATCCTCTACTTCTTCAATACAAATAGTAACTACATATTGTTCAAACGCAGTCCTAGTAGTAAATTCTCTACCACCTAAAATAACATCAGCACTTTCATCTGGAAATTGTTTAATCGTTACATATTGACCTAAACGTTTCCAGAATTTCTGCACTGGAGTATATTCCAAATCTTTCAAACTCCTAACCTTATTAAAATCTAAAGATTTTTTAACATCTTGGTTTTGTAATATTTGTTGTTCAGTTTCTTTATAAGTATCTTTATCCCAAAATTCATTCTCGGTGAGTTTAGTACCATCTTTTTCGCCGGGTTTATGCATCTTAATAACTTTGTTTTTATTAATTACTAAATTCTTAGGATCAAGAAATTTATTTAAACTTATAATATTTTCAACAATCTCAGATCGTATTTCATTTAATTTTTTTAAACTTGTACCTCTTTGATTTAAATGTGTTAAAAAATCATTAATATTAGCCACACATGTAGCTATAATGAAATCATCATACAAACTTTTCCGAATTAGCCCCTTTTCACGGCTCAAATAAGTCAATTTATCTTCGATTTCATCTCTCGGTAATGCCATAATCAACAGATCGAACGACGCACTTTCTATATGTACCCTTGTCACTTCGTATTTTTTATTTTTACCCATGAAAAGCCTCCATTAAATTTGTCGAAGATTGTTTCCATACTGAATAATAGTAACCGCATCTAAATAAGATACATCATCCAAAGTCGCGGGTAAATTATCAGAACGATTTAACGCTTGTTGTAATACATCTTCAAATGTAAGATTATTCATACTCATTAATGTTTCAATAGCTACTTTTTGAACCGACGTCAAATTTTCACTATTACCATTCCCTGAATCAGGTATATCAAAAGTTTCTGCTTTACTTACTGGAACCTCAGTATTCTCAACAGTAAACACCGGTGGTTGAAACTGAGAAGGTTTTCCAGGATCATTCACTGGTGGTTGATTAATTACTGGTGGACCAGTATTAACCGGTGGAGAATTCACGGGCGGTCCCTCTATAGTCGGCCCAGAAACATTAAGCGTCGAAACCGTATTCTGATTTGGTACAACAGGAACATCAGGTGCCGATGTATTATCAACCGACTGAACCACTGGTGTAGCCAGAGGTACATTCATACTCGATGGTTGATTTGTATCTTCTTCCAAATACAACGCCACACCCCATTTAGAAACTGCTGTTTTAATCGCTTTAGACATAGCGGATTTATATGAGTTCCCTACGTCGATTATCTTCCCGTTGTTAGGGCCACTAGTATATCTGGCTAAAGGATGACTTGCATATCCATCGTGCCAACACTCTCGTGATCCATCATTTATATAAACCCTTACACACATCAATACCTGATCTTCTATAACATCTACCGTTCGAACTTCTGTACTCCAACTTCCTTGAAAAACTTTATTCATTCGATCAACAATATCTTCACTTGGCACATACTTAAAAGTTTTATTGCCGACCCCTCTTCTTTCTCTTAACTCAAATGGCTGATATAACTTTTCTAAAATTCGTTCATACATATATTAATTCTCCTTATTTATATAATAGAATTATTTAAAATTAGCCTTGCTAATCTATAATCTAATCTTCGTCTTCTAATACCATCTTTATTGTTATTTTTAAATGGGGCAAAAACAACATCGTAAGTTTTTTTACGTAATTCTTCAATATTTCTATTTGCTTTTTCTATAAGATCCTCTAAAGAAAAAGGGTTTTTATCTTTCCGTGATACGTTTATCACTGTAACAGACCTTGAACTATCATTTATATTATCAATGTCATAGTTAATGTCTGACGATTTACAAAATTTTATTCTATCAGAAGGGTTTATACCATCAACAGCTCTCAACCCTACATTTCCATTTCTATCATTAAATGTAATATTTAATATCTTAAATTTACCAAATTCTTTTAATATATTTTGTAATTCTATATTAGTAAATAAAAAATCGTTGTTTTTATATATATCATATTTCAAATCAATTAAATCTTCAAAAAAATCTGCACGCTTAAAACAGGCAACACATACTGGACAATCAGTATCTTCAAAAAGACTGTCTTCTATAATAGTTACGCTGTATAAATGATCCTTAAAATCTTTATTTAATATAAAAGTTTCTGGTATTATAAATACCGACCAATCATATTTTCTTAAAACTTGTCTTAATGCAATTTGATATAGATCTATATAATCATTATTACCTTCCATATCAAAATATAAATAACTATCAGCACTATGCCTTACGGCTGAATTTTTAGCCAAATATGGAGGATTTGTTATTACAATTGTGTTTTCATAATACGGTATATCAATTAAACTATCATTAACTATAAACCCAAGGGATTCATCTATGTCTAATCCTATAACTTTAGAAAAGCCAAGTAAAGTCATCACATTCATCAAATTTCCCTGACCTGCGAATGGGTCTAATCCATATAAACATTTAGAACTATGTATAAAATCAAGCACCTGTGGCTTTAGCCATGCTTCTGATATAGTATTAAATTGTCCTAAGTTTTGTTTCTTATACATTACTCACCGCACTAAACAATCTATTTTGAACATCCTTTACGTAATTAACATTAGGATATTTATCAATTAACCATTCTTCCGCATTAGTTATTATAGTATATTCATGCTTTGCATTCCATACTCTTTTAATTAATTTAAAATTATCAGTTTTATATAATTTTCCATCTGCCATAAAAACCATAGTATATGGCTTCTTTTCATATTCACTATATGGCGACGGTTGTTTACAATAGTCTTCCCACATTTGTAGCATGTCCATCCCTTCTTTCATAGCCAACCCCTGAGTACCGCCATTTTCATCTTGCCTTTTATGAGTAACGTAAGATCTCTCTTCTCTACTTATAAAATCAAGGTCTCTAGTAAACTGCATTATATCCCCTTTAGCCATTGAAAGTAGTAGATCAGCAAGAGTGCCAACTGATTGTACTACTGATCCATCAACTTTCCTCACTAGTCTAAAATTACCTGTCTTTTTTGAAGCTTTGTTAATAGGTATTTTTCTAATATTTTTCAAATAATAAAGGGCAGCAGATTCACCTACATTTGATCTATTACCATGCGCCGATTCTCTTAGCATTTTCCTATATAATTCTTTATAAATCATAATTATAATTCTCCTTAAATCTTAAATCCAACCTATTTACCATGGTTGTTATCTATATTATAGAATAAAATCTTGGTTTTGCTAGATAGTATTTCATCAGTTTTTATACATCTTTTACACATCAAAATTATCCTGTTTATCACCCAACACCCATCGCAAAATTGCTAATTTTCCACAAATTACACCATACTCAAAATCATTATATTCATACTGGGTCACATCATCATCACATTCCTTTAGAATTTTACATGCCAATACTGTCATATCGTTCAATATATACTTTTTTGTTTTTTCACTAATATATGTTTCATATAAAAGATTTTTACTACGTTGATACGCCACTTTATCACGATATTCTTCTAAAGCATCAAGTATTTCTGATATTCGTCTCAGGGATTTTGCGTCTTTATAAAAATATTCCTCTTGATATCCATACATCGCATCCAACATACCCGTCTCTATCATAGCTATATCATAAGAAGTTTTATCCAAATCCGTTACCTTTATCATTCCCGTCCCTCCTTTTTATAACTATAACTATCTATTTTTCTTTTGTTTTTGCTGTCCAACCCTCCGTTTTCCTGTAATTTTTACTTCTTTTTTCAAATGACTTGCCATCGGACATTTCTTACCATGAGACCACTTCGCATAAGGATTAATGTAAACTTGGCAATATTCTCCCTCAACTTTATTACATTCTTTGCATTCCTCCACTATTTTTTGGCACGTTACCCCCATTGTACAACAGCCATTCTTATCTCGAAAACTACAAATCTCTCTTGGAATAATACATTTTGGATATCCCATTTTTATCCTCCCTATATGATCAAAAGCACTGCGCCAACTAAAGCACATAAAACACCAATCATCCTAAACCACACAAAAGGTTCTCCAAAAATAAAAAAACTGGTAGCAAAACCGAATAAAGCTATAAGCGCCGTCCCTAAAAACCACGGCTGTAAAAACGATGGTGCCGTAGCATAAGAAATCATGGCGGTGGGCGCTATTAGGGCTTGCCAACCAGTATTTATCATCCATCTATGTGTAAAAATAAATGTAAAAGGACAATCCGGTAAACCCACATATCTATTAAATGTATGTATAATAGTTACTCCTAAAATCAATAAAATCTGCCAAATCCACCAAGTCATGATTTTAATTCTCCTTTTCCTGTAAATCTTATTATTTCTTTTTATCTGTTTTCTTTTGGCGATTCTTCCTTAAATTTTTTTTATGTTTATGGCGATTCATTTTATGTTTTCGCCACTTCCTATCATTTGCCAAACTCTAAGATACCCCCAATCATTTGAATTTTTAGTGTGGAGCCGGGCGGAATCGAACCGCCGTCCGCCAACGTCAAAAATAGACCCGATATACAATGATTTGTTGAACCTTAATATCTGATAACAGGTGGTTCAACAATAACCTTACTATCAGATCTGACTTTCCTCTGAACTCACTATATGGATGCCAGAGTTACCTCACTAGTGAGTTCCAACGTTTCTGTTTCTAGCTAGTTGGCAGCCACTAGCTTGCTATTAAGCAGCAAGCGCTTTAGTATGTGCTACGCTAACGCCATTAAGTTGTTCGTTAGCATAGTCAATCATAGAATTTTTTGCATCTATGTTTAAGTTAGCGTTGATACGTAGTCGCTTCCTACGCATTGCGTTTCTATCCCCATACGTCACGTCGATACCCTGTTCGGCCCCGTTTTACATATATTTATATACTTTTTTAAAATCTTCAACTACCGTTGAAAATTGTTTATGCTTTACGCCCCCACCTCTTGCTAAATAAGATGGATGATAAGTACTTAACAATTTGATGTCACCAATATAATCAAATATTTTACCTCGCATATTTTTCATAGGTAAATCATTATTCAATAAAAAATTAGAAACGTCTTTTCCCAAAGACACAACTATTCTAGGATTAATTAGTTTTAATTGAACTATAAAATAAGGAAGACATGTATTCATCCAACGTGATTCTAATGTTATTCCAGGTGGAACAAAACATTTCACCAAATTAGTGACATAAATATTTAAAGATGACACAAAATTACCAAAAGCATTCTTAAATATTTCGTCCAAAATTTCGCCAGCCTTACCAACAAAAGGAATTCCGACCTTGTTTTCCTCTGGGCCTGGACACATACCGCACACAATTAACTTAGATGTTTCACTTCCCTTAGCAAATACCGGTTTATTTTGATTCTTATGTAATTCACATAAATTACATACAGAAGCTTGTTTTTCTAATTCTTTTAAATCCATTTTACTCCTCTATAGCAGCGAGCACTTCTTGCTTATATTGCTTAATTAATTCCTCACGCTTAAATTTAACTATATCTAATTCAACCAAAGTGGCATGGGTTTCTGATCCTTTGTGTTTTTTGACCCACTCTTTGGCTTTCTTCATAGTATATTGTTTTTTATCAAATAAATAGCTGACAATTACTTTATTTTTAACATCATATAAAGCTTTTATACCTTTAGACACGGTAATAGTTCTTATCTTTTCACCTTTCTTTTTTCGTTTACCAGTAGGTACTCGTATATATTGGTCTGTAACTTCAGGCATTATGAAATTCCTCCACTTTTTTCAGTAATCGTTTTGTATTACTTAATTCGTTATGCCAAATAATTAAGATCTTATACTCTAAATTCTCAAAAAATTCTGTGCGAATAAATTCTTCTTCAGGTTCATGCCACCTCTCGCCAAAAAGTTCGATTATTCTATTATCACAAAACCAGAATTATAAGTCACTATTCATTTCTCTCTCTTCATAATTCTCTGCCCATAATTCACAAACAAAAACGGTATTTCTATTCGGATTAAGTCCATTACATTTTATTCTTTCATTACCTATTATCCCTTCATCGGCATGACCACACACCGAACCAAATGGACAAACTTCATAAGGCGCTAATTTAATCATAAAAACCTCCTATTCTATTATATTATAGAATAAAATTTAGGTTTTGCTAGACTAATTTTGTATCTCTCCTTAGATTACTATTCTAATTATTGCTATTAAGCATAGAACGTTATACTAGTACACGTTGTAGTAGTATTGCCAGTAGGTATGTAGAGTTCATATATATCGCCAGCACTAGCAAAACTTAGATTAATCTCGGTGCCAGAAACATATCCTGATCCAGAATTACCGATTTCATTTAATGAACTATCTCTTACAATAACAGTGGATGGTCCAGAAATATCCGCAGATATAGACATTTTAACTTTAGTTGGTCTATAATCAGTTGCCCAAGACCCTATAGCTTTGAGATGAATTTCATAATAATAATCACCACCTTGCCATGCTGAGCCATTCCAATATGTATCATGTGGTTCACCATCTCCATACCATCCTTCCCAATAATTAGTATCAAATTTAGATTCCCATCCAGCTACAGAATAACTAATTGGAATTACACCACCAAAACCTTCAATTTTACCTTGATCATCTCGACTAATAATAGTTTTACTTCCGCTAGCCACTACTTCATCATATACTCCAATACCTGAAGCTAAAACATTCTTTTCTACAGACCAATCCCCCTCATTAATCACAATAATTCGAGCGTCATTATCCCCAGTAACAACTCCACCTACTTTATAAATTGTTCCCATTTATATTTCTCTCCTTTTGTAGTTATAGTAAGCCCCGCTTAAAGCGGGACTAAAATTATTACAATTTACAGCCACAACCACCACAATAACGATCTCTTTTTCTAAGTTGATGGCCACATTGAGTACAATATCTTTTTTTAGATTTTTTTATTCCACCCTTAATTCCTACCATCTTTAATTTTAATATTGTACGATGAGACTCAACTTCAAGATTGGAATACGTAAATGATTGATCAGATTTACTACCTTCAATAGTTGCACCATCATCAATAGCACAAAAAGAAGACGCCGATGTACCGATATAGGTAAAAGTCCAATCATTATTTGAATTACCCCAATTACACCCGTCATTATCTTCAAATCCTTTAAATTTAGGCGGCCACCAAGGATTTTTAGATGGCTTATATGGATCAGGCGAAATTTTAATACCATTTTTTTCTTTCGCCAAACGAAATTCTACCTGTATAAAACCATTTTCAGATTTAGTCGGGTCATCAACATCTGGATGGTCTAATTTTACAAACTTAAATTTTTTCCCACTGCTCATAGAATTAGTAATAAAACGTTCTAAATCCACCGTTCCACCTGCATTTACAATAATATCCCCAAAGTTACTTACCGGTGTACCATCAATGGTAACTTTTGCAGTACAACTTTTGTCGTTCTTATTCTTTAAACGAATTTTGTATTCGCTTCCGAATGGAATGGATACCTGTCGATTACCTCTACTTCCACTTTCCTTTACCGGATGTCCATCAGAAATGACAGACAAAACAAACTTGTCTTTGTACATAACACTTACCTCCTATAGGCTATTTATTCGCCGTGCCCGCAATCGGCATATATATCTGCGGGTTTTAAGCGTTTACACGCCATAACTATTTATCTTCTTCTTTTTCTTTCCACTTACGTATTGTTTCATACGCACGTTCAAATAAATCTTCCATATAACTTATCGGTGCTAAATCGGATGGTCTGCCAAAATCGCATATATGATCATCTATATTAAACAACTCCAATTGCACCGCTTTAGATGTATCTGAATCTCTGTCTGATGTAAGAAAATTAGTAATCCATATACAAAAATCCCGCATCTTCCCTTGCTCTTTAGATCTACAATGTAAATAACGTTCTTTACAACCTGGCATCTTACATCTATCTATATTTTCCATGTACCAAGGACAGTCTTTATAAGTTAATTCACTATCTTCTTTTATTTTAGTTTCCTTTAATTCCGCCATTTTTATCTGATCCCTCCATTCCTTTTAAAATACGATCCATTTTTTTATTTAGATCACCTATCTTATCATTAACGATAGTTTGTTCATCCACCCGATCTTTATCTCGCTGCTCAAGCACTTTTTCTAATTTCTTTTCCCAACTATCATCAAGCTCTTTGATTATTGTTTCAATTACGTCTTTATTACTTAAAGTTGTACAACGCCAATCTAATAAACGAGCGCCTAAAAAAGACAAGCCAACAACAAGCATGGCTAAAATAAAAACAGTTCTAATAATAATTAATGATTTGTCTAATTTTTTATTTAGACCTTCAATTTTATCATTAGTCACGTCCTTATTAGGTAATTGAGCACGAAGTATCTCCATTTCCTTGGTAAATTCGGAAATCTTATTAACAACTGTTGTTACAATACTAATTGGCAACTTGCTATTACCATTAGATTCCCCCATTGGCTCGCTCCTTATTATTTAAAAGACTTAACTGATCCAATTTTTCTTGTAATAGACGCTCTTCATTAACCCAATGATTTTCCAACTCTCGTTCAGCTAACCTTTGATCAGTTAGATCATCACCAGATGCTATTACACTATCGATTTCACCCGAAGCGTTTAACAATACAGTATTCCGCCACGCAATAACACGAGTATTACCTTCAGACGTTAGTACATCATTTTCTATCTCGAAGAATCTAACTTCACCATTTAAAAGCTCTTTAAAAACATTTAATATTCTTTCTTTTTCATAGTCAGGTATAAATAAATCAAACCAATTTTTTCCAAGAACATTGATATCACACTCTAAAATTTCACGACCATATTGATTTAACGATTTAATATTTCCTTCTAAATCCAAAACTACAATTAACGCAGGTGTCAAATTAAAATACGTTTCAGCCTTTGCTTCAGCACATCTTAAATCAGTTATATCACTAGCTACAACATAAGCTATCATATGATTATCTAACTCTCTTTTTCTGTGGCTAACTTGCAACAAAGCGTTTTTTACCGACCCATCTTTAGTACGAACACGATATTCTACTTTACTAGAAATTTTTTCTCCATTAGATAGTTTTTGAATACGATTCATAAATTTAATACCATCTTCAGGAAGCAACAATTCCATAGGATTTGTTATCAACAACTCTTCCTTTGTAAAACCACTTAAACCTTCGATATCACCATCCGCTGTAATTATCTTTAAATCAGTCAAATCTATTTCATATATAGCAGCTGGTGATTGTTCAACCAAACGTCTATATTGTTTTTCATTCTTAACTAAATCTAATTGAACCCGTTTCCGTTTAACAATAGCCCACATACTATTTGCGAATAATTGTAATTGCTTTATATCAAACTCAACATACGGAGTTTCTTTATTACCCACCCCCATCACCGCAACAATATCATCATTACCATTAATGATAGGAACACTCATAAAACGATCAATTGGAATATGTTCAGCAAAACAATTTTTTTTGCTTGGATCATTTTTATAATCATTACAAACAACTGGTTTTCGCGTTCGTATACAATCAGCCCATATACCTGCTTTTGTTAAAGTATAATTCGATATTTTCTCCGCTTTACAATTTTTGGCTGCTTCTGATGACCAAACAAATAAACTCAAATTCACTAATTCCTCATCAGGCCCATCCTCAGAAACAAAATATAAATATCCAACTTCACTTTGTGTTAATTTTACCGCCTCATCCAAAGCTAATCGTGCAATACCTTCTTCGGATTCTAGTCCCGATTCGGAAATACGCAGTAACGCAGATATTCTTTCATCATTTTCCTTTAATTTAGTAATATCTAAAAAGCTTTCAACTAAATATTTTTTTCCTTTACATAATATAGTTGTAATTGTACGTGAAATTATTAATTTAGAACCATCAGATCTTTGTAATAATAATTCCTCATCTTCCACATCTAAACCCATATCTAAAATAGGACATTTAGAACAATAACTATTAACAAACCCTAAACATTCACCACATGATTTACCTATTACTTTATTACTTCCAACACCTAACATAATTAGTGCTTGATCATTAGCATTTACAACTGTCCTGTTCTCAGGATCAATTATAATAATCCCAGCTTTTACTGTATTAAATAGTTTAGATGCCCACTCTAAATCAACAGGAAAATTATGCATATTAAACCTCCACTACGCATTACCAATTATTGTAAAATTATTTTCAATACGCTTAAACATTTTTAAAGCCATAATACGTTCAAAATGCTCTTCTTCTGTCAAAACAGTTGTAATATTATCAAGATCAATGCCTTCATCTGGACTTACCACGATCATAAAACCGTCCTCAATACTACATCTATGCAAACAATTATAACAGGGAAAATTTGCCATAAAATGAATGGCTGCATAGGGTGCTTCATCCTTCTCAAACTGTGTATAAAAACCACAAACCGGACATAAATAGTACAATTTAAAATGCAACACTTCAAAATTACTAACTTTTCTTACATCAATGTTTACATAATTGACGTTTTTTAAATGCCTCAATCTAATGTAGTCTGTATTTACTCGATGAGGTACTTCTTTATCTCCACATCCTTTACAGCTGACCATTATTCTCGCCTCCTTTTAAACCCCCTATTTACAATCATCATCCTCGCATCCATTAAAATCCAATGTCATTTCTTCTTCAGCTTCGAGAGATTTGTTTACAAGTTCTTTTGTAGTTTTAAAAATTTCTGTATCTGCTAGTGATAATTCAACAAAAGATAACTCTTCCCACGTTACTGTTCCTTTAGCTTTAGCTGGAGTAGTAGTTTTACAACCCAACTGTTTTGCTTTTCTATTAATACAAGCAGCAATTTTTTGTTTTGTAGATTTTGAAAAATTTGATCTATTCAAATACGCCTTAGCAGTAGCTACGTGCTTACAATCAGGCACAGGAAAAGACCTATTTGGACCACAAAAAGTACCGCTTTTAAGTTTCTTTCTATCTTTAGTTGTTAATTTCTTTGATTCTTCAATAATTTTATTTACTTTATTTATAGATTCTTTTATTCCCATAATTACATACCTCCTTAAATATCTACTAATTACGCATTAGAACATGCAGCGGGTCTTTGCCTACCCATTGTTAGATCGCCAAAATCACTAGCATTTCCAGTATTAGAAATGGTTATATAATCGATCAAATTAGTAATAGCGTCAGAATAACCGCCTCCAAACACGCCGCTATTAACCGTTTGATGTTGCCGCTAAACTATATCTTGCTGTTATTAAATCGCCGAAATCTGATGCGTTTCCAATAGATGAAATGGTAACATAATCCATTATATTTGATGCGACACCAGGGCTGCCAGCTCCTCCACCAAATACACCTCGATTGTTAGTTCCGTTAGAACATGCATCAAATTCGTGCATAGCGTCTGT
>Ga0164313_10000298_pt1 | contig 38026 bp, 32 predicted proteins | sample GuaBasSedimGuay4_FD_113735 | JGI IMG/M metagenome (GOLD analysis project Ga0164313, IMG submission 113735) | Subseafloor sediment microbial communities from Guaymas Basin, Gulf of California, Mexico - Guay4, Core 4569-4, 0-3 cm | ecosystem: Environmental > Aquatic > Marine > Hydrothermal vents...
GCGCGAGGGCGCTTACCGGCGGGACCGAGGAACGCTCGCGTTCCGAGGGCACGGCGGTGAGCGACCGTGGCCGCGGGCTCCTGCCCGCGGCTGGCGGGCGGATTCCAGGCTATAGGAGCTTCTTCAGGAACTGGCCGGTGTAGGAGGCTTTGCAGCGTGCGACGTCGTCGGGGGTGCCGGCAACCACCACCTCTCCCCCACCGTCGCCGCCCTCGGGTCCGAGGTCGATGATCCAGTCGGCTGTCTTGATGACATCGAGATTGTGTTCGATCACGATGACCGTGTTGCCGCGATCGACCAGTGCGTGGAGCACCGCGAGAAGCTTGCGGACGTCGTCGAAATGCAGCCCGGTGGTCGGCTCATCGAGCAGATAGAGCGTCCTGCCGGTAGCCCGCTTGGCGAGCTCTCGCGAGAGCTTGATCCGCTGCGCTTCACCGCCCGACAATGTGGTCGCCGGCTGCCCGAGATGGAGGTAACCGAGACCGACCGAAACCAGGGTGTCGAGAACGCGCACGATCTTGGGCACCGAGGCGAAGATCTCGCGTGCCTGGTTGACCGTGAGGTCGAGGACCTCGGCGATATTGAGGCCCTTGAAATGGACCTCGAGGGTTTCGCGGTTGTAGCGTTTCCCGCCGCACTGATCGCACGTGACGAACACATCGGCCAGAAAGTGCATCTCGATCCGCAACCGCCCCGCGCCCTGACACGCCTCGCAGCGGCCTCCACGGACGTTGAAGGAGAAGCGGCCCGGTTTGTAGCCACGGGCGCGGGCGTCTGTCGTGGCTGCAAAGAGCGATCGAATGGGATCGAAGACCTTGGTGTAGGTGGCCGGGTTGGAGCGCGGCGTACGCCCGATGGGCGACTGATCGATGGCGATCACCTTGTCGAGAAGCTCCGCGCCGTCCACGGAATCGTGCCGCCCCGGTTTCGCAAGCGTGCCGTAGAGTTGGCGGGCCACGGCTTTGAAGAGGATGTCGTTGATCAGGGTGCTCTTCCCGGAGCCAGACACTCCGGTGATGCAAATCAGCCGCCCCAACGGCAGCTCGACGTCTATTTTTTTGAGGTTGTGCTCGGCCGCACCCCACAACACGATTCGATCCCCGTTGCCCACTGACCGTTCAACCGGTACCGGGATGGATCGTCTGCCCGATAGGTAGGCGCCGGTGAGGGAGTCCTCCACTTCGTTCAGAGACTCTGGCGGTCCGCTCGCCACCACCCTTCCACCATTGCGACCGGCGCCGGGACCGAGATCGACAACCCAGTCCGCTTCGCGAATCGTTTCCTCGTCGTGTTCCACCACAACGACGGTGTTGCCCAGGTCGCGCATCCCCTTGAGCGTATCCAAGAGACGCCGGTTGTCCCGTTGGTGGAGGCCGATCGACGGTTCGTCGAGAACGTAGAGCACCCCCATCAGCTTCGACCCAACCTGGGTTGCGAGCCGGATGCGCTGGCTCTCTCCGCCGGACAGAGTCCCGGCCATCCGATCTAGGGACAGGTAGTCGAGCCCGACTGAAACCAGGAAGCCGAGACGATCTCTCACTTCGCGCAGGATCTTGTCGGCAATCTCGGCGTCGCGAGCGTTGAGCTCGAGAGTGGAGAACCACTCCAGAGCGCGATCGACCGGCAGAGCCGAGACATCGACCAGGTTTCGGCCCCCGATTCTCACCGCCAACGCTTCCCGGCAAAGGCGAGCCCCGTGACAGTCGCCGCATGGGGCGAAGGACATGTACCGTTCAAGCTCGCGCCGTACGTCTTCCGAGGCGGTCTCGGCGTACCGGCGCTCGAGGCGCGGCACCGCCCCCTCGAAGCGGTCCCGATAGCGGTAGGCCCCCTTTCGCCCTTCCCACACGAACTCGTGCTCACCGTCCGTGCCGTACATGAGGACACGCCGGATTTCTTCCGGGAGCTGCCGCCATGGGGTTTCGAGATCGAATCCGAGGGCGATCGACAGCTGCTCGACCTGGTGCCGGAACCACGAACTACGGGCCTTTCCGACCATCGCCAGACAGCCGCCGGCAAGCGTACGCTCGGGGTCGATCACCAACTTTTCTGCATCAACCTCGCGCAGATACCCCAGCCCTGAGCACGTGGGACACGCGCCCTGCGGCGAATTAAACGAAAACAGGCGCGGTGATACCTCGGTCAGCGAGAACCCGCACTTAGGACAGGCGTGCCGTGCCGAGAGAACAATCTCCTCACCGTTCTCAATCGCTGCAAGAGTCAAATCTCCACCAACCCGGAGGGAGGTCTCAATGGAATCAGCGAGGCGGGAGGCCACATCCTTCCGTACCGACAGGCGATCTACAACCACCTCGACGGTATGCTTGCTCTTCGCTGCAAGCTTCGGAGGGTCGGCGGCCTCGACGATTTCGCCATCCACACGAGCCCTGACGAAGCCCTCGCGCACCATCTGCGCAAAGATTTTCCGGTGCTCCCCCTTGCGTCCCTCAACAACCGGTGCGAGGAGCATGAATCGCGTCCCGTCCGGCAGCTCGAGGATACGGTCGACCATCTGCTCCACGCTTTGCGGCAGAATCGGAATTTCACAGTCCGGGCATTGCGGCGTGCCGATGGACGCCCACAACAGACGGAGGTAGTCGTGGATTTCCGTCACCGTTCCGACGGTTGACCGCGGGTTGCGCGAGGTGGTCTTCTGCTCGATGGAAATGGCGGGAGAAAGCCCTTCAATGGTATCGACGTCCGGTTTTTCCATCTGATCGAGGAACTGGCGAGCATACGCCGACAGCGATTCCACATAGCGTCGCTGACCTTCGGCAAAGAGCGTGTCGAAGGCCAAGGACGACTTACCCGAGCCGGAGACCCCCGTGATCACGACCATCCGGTTGCGTGGAATGGCAACGTCGATGTTGGCCAAATTGTGCTCGCGTGCACCGCGAATGACGATCTCGTCTTGCATCGGTCTATGTCTCCATACCCGAACTGAAAAACCCGCACCGGCAGGCGCTATTCCCGGAAAGTTCGGGGGCCGGACGTGTCGAGCCCCTCGAAACCGTGAATTTACGCCGCAATTATGCCAATGTCAACCGTTGCTTCGTTCCTTGACCGCCTGCTCGGCCTCGCGATCGAGTGTGCGGCGGCGCAGGGTCTCGCGCTTGTCGTGTAGCTGCTTCCCGCGGGCGAGGGCGATCTCCACCTTGATCCAATTGCCATCGATGAAAACCGTTAGCGGAACGGCAGTGAGGCCCTTCTCCTTGACCTTGCTCGCCCAGCGTTCAATCTCGCGCTTGTGGAGGAGCAGGCGCCGGCGGCGGAGCGGATCGTGACCTGCGTAGCCTGCGCTGTCATAGGAACCAATGTGACAACCGACGAGAAACGCTTCGCCATCCACGAACGCGACATAACCTTCCTTGATATTTATTTTCCCGGCACGGATAGCTTTGACCTCGGTTCCGAGGAGCTCGATTCCCGCCGTTTCCCGATCGAGGAGGTGGTAGGTGTGGCGGGCTTTACGATTCTTTGCGAGAATCTTGCGCCCCTCGGTCATTGCACCACCCTGGCGAGGACCTCCACCATTTCCGGATCGAACTGATGCCCCTTGCCGCGGTCGATGATCTCCATGGCGCGCTCTGGACTGACGGTCGGCCGATAACGACCGGGTACCGTTAGGACATCGAAGACCTCAGCTGCGTGCACCAATCGTGCAAGAAACGGGATCTCCTCTTGCGCCAGCCGGTCGGGATAGCCCGTTCCATCCCAACGCTCGTGATGATGGCGGACTGCTGAGGCAACCTCGTCAAGACCGGTACCGACGAGAATCCGTGCTCCGATCTCCGGATGTTTTTGGTATCGGAGGCGGTCGTCTGCTGACGGCGAGCTACTCCCATACAGCCGTTCATAGTCGAGCTCGCGCATCCCCACATCGTGGAGAATTCCGGCAAGCACGGCCTCCTCGGCGCGCTCCGGAGAGAGACCCAGTTGCCGGGCCATCGCGAACGCGAGCCGGGACACGGCCTCGGAATGGGCCACGAGATCGGGATATGTGCGTTTCCCGGGTTGTAGCAGACGACGAGCGAGGTTACGACGGGAGAAACGGAGAAGTGAGCTCGTATGCGCATCCTCGGCGCGAGCCCGCAGGCGTGCCAGAGTGTTTCGGGCGCCAGTTGCGCCGGCGCCAGAGATCACCGAGGCTGAGAGGCAGCCGGCATTGGGGTCGTTGAGGAGAACCGCGGAGGCAACAATCGGCGAAGGTGCGGCAACGGCCGCTGTCGGTATTCGGCGGATTTCCGACCGCCAGGACCCCTGGTCGGGCGGGAGGAGACCGGCCTCCGCCATCGCCGACGCCTGATGACGGAACAACGCCTCGCTATCAACCTCTGCTCCACCCTCACGAACGTTGATCAGGGTCGCAGCCCCATCCGGGGTGACAAGGGTGATCGCCACTGCGGTGACGTACTGCTCGAGGACACAATCAAGGGCAGCGCTGTGGACGGTTTCGAGACCCGTCTCGTCGAGCATCGGCGCTCTCGCCAAACCTTGCGGTGGCTTCGCGATGGCCTGAGGTCGAGGTTGGTGCGGCTGTTCCGGGAGGTCGATCTCGTCGATAGGACCAAGAAACCCGCTGCGTTTGGCATACTCGACCAAGGCGGCAGCGATCTTTTTCGCCTGGTTCACGTCTGCCCGCTCGAACGTCCGCTTCCGTCCCTTGTCGCGGGCGTCGATGAAACCGATGATCTCGTCGCCGGCGATCAGCGGAATCAAGAGCAACTTGGCGTTGCCGGCACTCTTGAGGTACTCGGTCAGCGAGCCGAGGTCGTCCTTTCGGTTGAAGGCTGCTGGGACACCGTTGAGTTCGCGCACCTTCTTCACCATGGCGTCATTCGATCCGTGTTCGATCGCGAGGACATCCCGGCGACCGAAGCCGTATTGGGTTGCGAGCAGGAAGAGATCCTCGGGACCGTACAAGTACAGCGCGGCCCTGGTGCACTGGATTTCTTCCAGGAACCGAAAGAGAATCTCCTTGAATCCGCGCTCGACCTCCGGCGACCACCCGGGAATGGTTGCGCTCATCGCTATCCCTCCGTTCCGCTCGAATCGCCACACCTTACCATTCGCGACCCGTGTCACGAAATACGGTCGCGCCCGTTCTTCTTACCGGGTTTCGTAGCGAGGGCGGCGAAGCGCAAGTATCCGCTGGGTTTGTCGCGAATCGGGCGACGCAGTCTTAGTAGAAACCCGATGAAAAGTGCGGGCTGGGATATCGGCCGGCCGCTCCGGCGAATCCGCGGTAGAATCGCCGCAGCATGTCGGGGATCACGTACGCGCTTCTGCTGATGACGGCCCTCGCCGGCCAACCACTCTCCCTTGAGGTGGACCGGGGTGCTGAGGCCCTGGTTATCCAATTCAAACTCGCCGGAGAGTTGCCCCCTTCTGTGGAGAGTACCCTCGGATCGGGACTCGCCACCGAAATCGACTACACGCTTCGCGTATACGCACGGCGCCGTTTGTTCCCCGACCGCAAGCTCTGGAAAGGGGTCGCCAAGGCGAGTGTGACCTTCGACGCTGTGACGGGACGCTTCCGCTGCCAGATGATCGTCAACGGAACGACTACGGTCAGCCGAGAAGTGGACACAGCCGAAGCCGCCCGTCGTTGGCTCGCGGCACCACCTGCGGTGGAGATACCGTTGCCGCACGCGCGGCGGGGCGCGTTCCTGCGGGTCCGTGCGCGCGCGGTCTTTTCGAGCGGTACAGCTTGGCTGATCTTCCCTTCGACCGAGGGCACGGGCTGGATCGAGGTGCATCTCGAGGCGTCGCCGGACGATACATGAGCTCAGCCTTCCACGGCATTTGGGAGATCACCCGGTGAGCCGGTTGAGCGAGGCCTGGGGCCGATACCACAAAGAAAATCGATTCCTGGTCGCGGTCTTTGTTTTTCTGATGGTGCTCTCTTCCGGCGCCTTTTACCTCCTCCAACGTGCCAAGGAATCATCGCCTGAAGAGCTCACCAACCGGGTTCTCCTGTTCGTTCTGTGGTACCTCGATATCTCGCTCATCCTGATCCTCAGCTTCATTTTGATTCGCAACCTGGTCCGCCTGGCCGTCGAGCGTAGGACGGGTGTTCTCGGGAGTCGGTTCCGGACCAAGCTGGTGCTCACATATGTCGGCCTGACCTTTGTGCCGGTGATTCTCATTTTCCTCATCGCCACCAATCTGCTCCAGGGCTCTATCGATCGTTGGTTCTCCGCCCCGGTGGAAACGATTCTCCGCGGCGGCGCCCAGGTCACCGTACAGGTTCGGGAGCTGGTGGAGGATCGCCTTCAACGCCAGGTCGTCGTTGCGGCGGAGGAGTTCGAAAACAGTGGCGGCCGGCTGGACCTCGTCCGGCTCCAGCATCTCCTCGGGGTCGACATGGTCGCGCTGTACGCGGGCGGCAATCTCGAAGAGGCTGTGGCAGACCCCCGTCGAATTCCGGCTTCGCTGCCTCCCCTCCGGTGGGAGGATCTCCCGCCGTCCGACGTGCGGTCGGAACGTTGGCGAGGAGGCCTTCTGATCCGTGCCTGGAGCCCGATTGAAAACGAAGGGCGCATGGTCGTCGGGAATATGTTGCCTCGCGAGCTCCTATTCCACCTGGAAAACGCCATTGCTGCAGATGCCTCGTTTCAGGAAATGAAGCGGACCCAGGGAACGATCACAGCCACCACCATCCTCGTGTTTCTGGCCATTACCCTCCTTCTCCTCTTTGCCACAGTCTGGATCGGGCTGTACCTGTCGCGTCGCTTTACCGAGCCGTTGTTGGCCGTGGCCGGCGCCACTCAGCGTGTGGCTGAGGGCGATGCCCTCGAGGAGGTGGACGTTCCGGCGTCCGATGAGATGGCAGTACTGGTCGATTCCTTCAACGCGATGGTTCGCCGGGTCCGTGCCACCGAAGGGAAGATCCTGGCCTCCAATCAGGAGCTTGCGACTCTTCTCGCAACTGTTCCCACCGGCGTGCTCTCGCTCAACGGAGAGAACACCATGTTTCGGCCCAATCCGGCCGCGGCAAAGATGCTTGGTCAACCGGAGTGGGCACAGGAATGGCTCCCTCTCGACGACTTGGATCGCTCCGGCCTTGAGGATCTTCGAGCCCGGCTATTGCCTGGACAGCCCGCCGATGCGAGGTACGAGCTCGATATCGAATCCGGTGGCGAGGTCATTCACGTCGATATCACCTCGCGACCCCTCCCCGGCGGCGGTCGGGTAGTGGCGATGGATGATCTCACCCAGTTGATGCAAGCCCAACGGCAGGCGGCATGGAGCGAGGTCGCGCAGCGCATCGCGCACGAGATCAAGAACCCGCTCACCCCTATCCAACTCGCTGCCGAGCGCATTCAAAGGAGGGCCGCCTCTCTCGACGAGGGTATGCGGGATATTGTGACCTCCGGCTGTGAAGCGATCGTTGGTCAGGTCACCGGTCTTAAAGAGTTGGTGGATGCGTTTCAGGAATACGCCCGGATGCCTGCTATCGATCCCCGACCAACCACCATCGGGCAGGTGCTGCGGGAGGTGTCCTCCCTGTACGACGGCGTCCGAAAAGGCCTCGAGGTACGAGTGGAGCTTCCAGTAGAGGAGATCATGGCCCTGGTTGACCCAGTGCTCCTACGGCAGGTCCTGGTCAATCTTCTCGACAACGCCGTCTCGGCCACCCCGGGCGACGGGACGATCGTGATCGCCGCGCGAGTCGAGGTTGAAGATGTGGTCATCGAGGTCGAGGACACTGGCGTCGGTCTTCCGATCGAGGACACCGAAACCCTCGTGGAACCGTTCTTCTCGACTAAGGGGCGGGGATCCGGCATGGGGCTTGCTCTCGTCCACCGGATCGTCATCGACCATGGCGGCGTGCTCGAGCTCGAGAGTCTCAACTCCGGTGGAACCCGAGTTCGGATCGTTCTCAAAGGGGCGCTGTCAGTCGGTTGATCCACACCTCTCACTATGTTGCGTGGTGAGATTGTGAGAAGACCGGCCCAGGGAACGTTATCAGGGTCGAGACAACCCCGTGATAACATCGTTATCATGGCATATCCCGGCAACACTGAGCTCTCCCCACAGGCCAAGGATCGTGTGATGACCGCCTTCAAACAGGTAGTTGGCAAACTCCAACAGGGCAACCGGGAGGAAGCTCTGATCGGCCTCGAATTCGTCCTCAGACTCGACCCCGCCTACGCACCGGCGATCAACCTGCATCAGCAGCTGTCATCCGGCGCCGGCGAAATCAATCTCAACGAGATCGTTTCACAACTCCAGGCCCCCACCACTGACACGATCAACAATCTGTTGGTGGAAGCGGTGGAGGATTTCAACAACCGAGATTTCGAGGGCGCGCGGTCCAAAGTGGAGCAGGTGCTCCTCGATCTTCCCGGTCATGAGGAGGGGCGAAACCTCCTCGGTCAGATCGAAGCAGCTACCAAAGGCGAGTCTCAGGTGGGTCAGTTCCTAGCCCAGGCCCGCGAAGCCCTCAGAAAGGGCAATTCTCAAGAAGCAGCGAACTTCGTCATGATGGCGCAGGCCCTCGACCCACACCACCGTGATATTGCAGCTACCATCGCCGAAATTGAAAAGGGCAGCGACATGTCAGGGTCGCAGGAGGGGATCGTTCCCGAAACGGTGGCTGGAGAAGAGGTCTCGTTCGCGGCAACGGATGAGAATGTGCCGGACTTCGCTGCCACGGCCGAGGACGCGGAGCTCTTTACCACAGCGCCGGACCAAGAGGCGTCGGCTGAGGTGGGGAATGACTCGCCGGCGAGCCATCCGGAGCCCGGTATCGCATCGGAGGAATCAGCGACCCCGGATCTTTCCGGCGGCGAACCGCCGCCGATTTCGGGAGAGCCATACTATGAAGATGCGGCAGATGATGTCACGGATTTCTCAGGTGCCGGCCCGGAAACTCTAGCCGACGACGGGGGTCCGGTCGAGGTCGACTCCAACGACACCCATGCCGCCATACGAGACCTCCTCACCGAGGGAGGGACAGCGGCGGCCGCCGATGATTTTGTTGCCGCCATCGACGCGTGGTCGAGGGTTTTTCTCATCGATCCGAACCACGAGGAGGCAAAGGACCGCATCGAGCACATCCGCCATGCCAAGGAAGATCTCGAACGGCGCATCGAGCCTATGCTCACAGACGCTGAGGCGAGCCACGAAAGCGGGGATGTCGATCTCGCGCGCAACTTTGTCGATCGCGTCCTCGCCCTGTACCCCAACCACGTCGACGCCACCAGGCTCAATGAAGCAATCGAGCGAAACGTTCATCCCGATGCCGAGGCTGGTGCCGCACCGGGAATGCCCGAGCTCGAAGATGAGCTCTTCTCGGACGAGTTCGCCCCGATCGCAGATTTCGGGGCGGAGGTCGGCAAAACGAAAGTCCTTCCCGAAGGTGAGGAGCGCATTCCGGAGAAACCAAAACGGCGCTTCCCCTGGCAGTGGTGGGCCACGATATCAGTCGCCGGCCTGTTGATTGTCGCCGGCGCTCTATGGCTCGGAGGCGTTTTTGTCCCCGAGGACCTCGGGGAAGCGCGCATCATAGCCGTCCAAAAAATTCTCGCCGACGCCGAAGAGATGTTCAACCAGGACCGGGTGGAGGAGGCTATTGTCCTCCTCGAGCAGAATTCCGCCAATGATGATTCCCAGCTCCAGATCGATCGTCGCCTGGAGCGGTACCGCAAGGCCATCACCACCCCGGTGCCGACCGCGATTCCACAAGGCCTCTCTATCTCCAGGGATCTCTTTACGGAAGGGCGCTGGATGGCGGCATATGAGCGCTTGATGGCAGAGCTCAAAGCTTATCCCAACGATCCAGGATTGGAGGAACTGCGGCTCGAGATCCTTGAGGCCGAACCCGAGGCCGCCAACCTCCACGCTGCGCTTGAGGCAGGCGATCGACGTGCCACTCTTAGCATCACCAAGGACCTCCTGGATGTCCGACCCGACGATCAAGAGGTGGTGGTGTTTTACGACCGCGAACTCTTCAACGCCTCAATGGCCGAGCTTCGCGCCTTCAATCTTTCGGGCGCCGAGGGATATCTCATCGAGCTTGCGGTCCACCAACCGGACGACCAGGAGGTGCAGCGGATCCTGCAATTTATCGACACCTACAAGGGGCGCCCCGTGGACATGCAGCTCAAGATTTTCGTCAGAAGCCTGGCCGATCGATGACCGATCGCAACGACATCCTCACCAATTGGGACGCTCTCAACGAACGTCCAGCACGCGTACAGCCCGGACCCACTCCGCAGCAGGAATCGAATGAGGACGATCCCGGACCGCCCCTGATTACCCTTATGGCAACCTCGTGGGCCGATCTCGTGGGTATGTTGGCGGTTTGCACCGGCGCCCTCATCGCGATTCTGATCCTCGGAGAACGCCCAACTCTGCCCGCGTTTGCCTGGGCAGCTGCTCTGGCGCTGGTGTGGTGGGCCTTTTCCGCTTCGGTGCTGGTCGTCGTACGCCAGGGAACGCCTGGAATGTTGCTCGCTGGCGTGAACTTCGCAACGCCGGTTCTTCCAAAAAATGTGCCGTTGGTTTTGGCCGCGGCCCTCGCCGGTGTAGCGACACTCGGTCTGCCGGGTCTCCTCGGAGCTCAGAGATCGATCCTCGGTGCTGCAGCGGCGTCCGACGTGGTCGCCGACGACTCAGATTGAGATGGCTCGCTCGGTCTTGCTGCGGGCACGGCGGGAGGCCGGTGAATCATGCAAATTCGCCTGAGCGTAGTTATCCCCGCACTCAATGAGTCCGGTCGACTCCCGCCATCACTGGAGCGTATCGGTTCTTTCCTTGCCGACAACCCGGTCTGGCTTCCGGCCGAGATCATAGTCGTCGATGACGGCTCGATGGATGGAACTGGTGAGGCTGCGAGAACGGCGAAGCTACCGAATGAGATTGATTTGCGCATCGCAAACCACCGCAAGAATCTCGGCAAAGGTGCCGCCGTACGCACCGGCTTTGGGCTCTCGGCTGGGAAGTGGGTCCTACTCACCGACGCCGATCTCTCGACTCCTATCGAGGAGCTTCCGTTGCTGGTGAGTGCTGCGGAGGACGGCGGCGTGGCGATCGGGTCGAGGGCCGTTCAGCGACACCTTGTCGAGGTTCGTCAACCCCGCCACCGGGACTTTATGGGACGCACCTTCAACCTTATCGTACGCACTCTTGGGCTTACCAAAATCCACGACACGCAGTGCGGTTTCAAGCTCTTTCCCGGCAATCTTGCCCGCGGTCTCGCCTCAGTTCAGCGTCTCGACGGTTTTGCGTTTGATGTGGAGCTACTCGTCATCGCTCGTTCTTGGGGGTATTTGATCCACGAGGTTGGCGTTCGGTGGCGGCACATCGAGGCATCAAGGGTTCTTGCCGTGCGTCACTCTAGTCAGATGCTGCGCGACCTTCTGAGGTTGTGGTGGTGGCGGATCACTGGTGCGTTGCCGCAGCCGATGAAGGACTCCAGATGAGCGAGTCAATGCCTCTTTCCAGGTCCCCGAGCTGGCTGCTCGATGGTTTTCTCGAACACCTTGAGTGGGAACGGAACCTATCGCCCGCAACCCTTCGTGCCTACCGCCGGGAAATCCGTACGTTCATTGACTTCTCCGGTTCCGAGCTCGGCCTCAGGATGCCGCTAGATGTGAGTCCGGTTGCGGTTCGTGCCTATCTCGCCCACCTCCACTCCAAACATCTCGCTCCGAGCTCGATTGCTCGAGCCCTCGCCTCGATTCGCACCTACTTTCGTTTCCTCGTCGCCGAGAATACGCTTGTCGCGAGCCCGGCGGAGGCCGTGCCGTTTCCCCACGGTGTTCAGCAAACTCCCGAGGTTGCCGATCGTTACACCATCGAGGAGCTGCTGGAGGGTTTTCCGGACACGGCGGCGGGGCGCCGCGACCGCGCAGCCGTGGAACTGCTCTACGCTGCGGGGCTGAGGGTCGGGGAGTTGGTGGCTCTCGACCTCGCTGATCTCAACCTCGACCGGCGCCTGGCGCGGATCCGCGGGAAGGGGCGCAAGGAGCGCCTGGTGCCGTTCGGTCGACCGGCGGCCACCGCTATCGCGGCCTACCTGCCATCACGGAAACGATGGCGTCGGGGAATTGCTTCCGAGGATGACCCACTCTTCGTCAATCAGCGCGGTGGCCGGCTCAGTGATCGATCGATCAGGCGGATCATCGATGAAGGCGTGCGCCGCACTGCTGATCTCAACCATCTCCATCCGCACGCTCTGCGTCACGCGTTTGCGACCCATCTTCTCGAGGCCGGAATGGATTTGCGTGTGATTCAGGAGCTTCTCGGCCACAGCTCGTTGGCCACGACCCAAATCTACACAAAGATCGATCTCGCTCATCTGATGGAGGTCCACCGCCGCAGCCACCCGCGGGGAAAGTCAGATTGAGGGAACCGACATCCGTGCAGGTGCGGTGAGAATTGGTGATCTCAGGTGTTGGCCTGCACTTCTCACCGGGTTTCGTAGCGAGGGTGGCGAAGCGCAAGTATCCTCTGGGTTTGTTGTGAATTGGGCGACGCAGTCGTAGCAGCGCTACGTCGAGGAGCACGATTTGCGACAAGCACGGCGGGACGCCGCGATTCGCCGCCCGCAGTAGACACCCGGTGAGAAGTGTGGGTTAGTCAGTGGCGGCTTGGTTCGGCCATCATGATGCCGCTGTCCCGCTTTCCCGTGATCTCCCAGATGGTCCCTCGATAGTGGAACTGGGTGCCACGGTCGACCGGCTCTCCTGATGGAAAGACCAGGAGTTCGACCATAGCACCGGAGTCTGCGATGACCAGGGTCGAGCGTCCGGCTGGCCGGCGGGTGCATTCCGGTCTGCCTGCCGAGTGCGGCTGCGCGCCACCAATGATATGAGGGGTCATGAGCTTCAATCCTCTTCTCATGAGATAAGACGGGTTTCCGGGGTAAATGGTTCTCTTGATTGGGGTGATCTCGCCCGCTTATCTCATTGGGTGTCGTAGCGAGGGCGGCGAAGCGCAAGTATCCGCTGGGTTTGTCGCGAATCGGGCGACGCAGTCGTAGTTGTGCTACGTCGAGGAGCACGATGTGCGACAAGCACGGCGGGACGCCGCGACTCGCCGTCCGCAGTAGACACCCAGTGAGATATGCGGGCCAGGTCACACCCAGTGCCCGGGGAGGGTTTCCGCCCACCGCCGTGCGAGCTCGACTGCCAGCTCGGCATGGCGCTGGCGCCGTTCACTGCGCCCCCGGAGTCCTGCCGTCGCTGGCAGCCGAGCCATCAGGCCCCACGTGATGTTGGACGGCTGAAAGGAGTCCGGGCTGCTGGAGGTCAGGTGGCGCATCAACCCTCCGAGCGCAGTTTCGGGCGGCGGGGGGAACGCCACGCCGCCGACCTCCTCGGCGGCAAAACAGCGGGCCGCTATCAATCCGGTCGCCGCCGATTCCACATAGCCCTCAACTCCGGTTATCTGACCGGCGAGCCGAATATCCGGTCGCTGCCGTAGGCGGAGGGTGTCATCGAGGTGGAGCGGTGCGTTGATGAAGGTGTTGCGGTGAATCATCCCGAGCCTCACGAACCGCGCCTCCGCGAGACCTGGAAGAGACCGGAAGATTCTCTTCTGTTCACCGTGGGTCAGCTTGGTCTGAAAACCAACCAGATTCCAGTGCTCGGCGGCGAGGTCGTCTTGGCGCAGCTGGACAACGGCCCATGGCCGCCGTCCGGAAATCGGATCAGTCAACCCGACCGGCTTCATCGGTCCGTAGCGAAGCGTTTCGCGACCACGTTCGGCCATCACCTCGATCGGGAGACATCCTTCGAAATAGGCAATGTCGGTCTGTTCGAACTCCTTGAACGGAACCCGCTCGGCCCTCAGCAACGCGTCCACGAAAGACTCATACGCATCGCGGTCGAGGGCGGAGTTAAGGTAGTCGGCGCCGTCTCCCTTTGAATACCGAGAAGCACGGAAAAGACGCTGCAAATCGAGCGAATCCGCCGCCACAATCGGGGCAACTGCGTCGAAGAACGAAAGCGCCTTTTCTCCGAGACAATCGTCAAGGGCCCGGTGGAGGGCTGGAGATGTCAGTGGGCCTGTCGCTAAAATGGCCGGGCCGTCCGGGAGCTCTTCGACTTCCAGACGCTGGACCGTTATTCGTGGGTGGCCACTGATCGCCGTGGTGATTCCCTCGGCAAAGATCGAACGATCGACCGCCAGCGCGCCGCCGGCAGGCACCCGTGCACGGCGCGCTGTTTTGATGACCAGCGATCCGAGAGCCTCCATTTCGGCCTTGAGGACTCCAACCGCGTTGGTCGGAGCGTCGCCGCGCAGTGAGTTGGAGCACACGAGCTCTGAAAGCAGGCCGGTTTGATGAACCGGTGTTGAATGGCGGGGGCGCATTTCCATGAGCCGAACCTCGAGCCCGGATTGCGCAAGCTGCCACGCCGCCTCGCTGCCCGCGAGCCCGCCGCCGACCACGAGCATTTCTTTATCTCGCATGACTCCGCCCGCAACTAATCATCAGCCGGGGTGCCGCGCACCCGGGCGTAACGGCCGTCGGGCTCCCGCCGCACCATTCCCTCCAGTTCGAGCGCAATGAGGTCGCCGGCAGCGGCCGCGACATCGACCTGTGCGCGGGTCGCGATTTCGTCGGCGGTCAGCAACTCACCTGCCGCGATACATTGCAAGAGACCTTCGTCCGGCGGCGGTTGCCGGTCGGATGCGGGCATCACGTCGATGGCCTCGAAAAGATCCCGCGGCGTGAGGAGGGGCCGTGCTCCCACCCGAATCAGGGTGTTCGGTCCCACCGAAAACTCCGAGAAGATATTGCCGGGCACCGCCAACACCTCGCGGCCCTCTTCGACCGCCAGGCGCGCCGTCACCAACGCACCCGAGCGCGCTGCAGCCTCGACGACAACCACCGCCGTCGCAAGACCGGCCAAGATGCGATTTCGTTCCGGAAAGTGGTGGCGGCGCGGCGGCGTTCCAGGAGGATACTCGGTGATCAGGGCTCCATCCGCGGCCAACTCTTCGGCAAGCTCTCCGTGTTCCGGAGGGTAGATGCGGTCTGGCCCGGTGCCCCAAACCGCCCAGCTCGAACCCCCGCGCGCGATGGCTCCCCGGTGTGCCGACTCGTCAATCCCTCGCGCCATTCCGGAGATCACGACCACCCCAGCGGCAGCCAACTCCTCTCCGAGAAGACGCGCAACCTGACGGCCATATGGCGTCGCCTTTCGAGAACCCACAATCGTAACGGTCTTCGCCGACGTTATGCGTCCGCGCACGAAGAGCCCTAGCGGTGGATCGGTAATTGCGTCCAGCAGAGAGGGGAACTCCTCGTCGGAAGGGACGAGCCACCTCCACCCCGCACGAGCCGTCCGGTCCAAGACCGTCGCGGCCTCGGCCCCGGCCAGCTCGCGGGCTGTCGCGAGAAGCGCGCGCGGTGTTTGTCTCTCAACAAGCACGGTCTCAAGGTCGGAGCCGGCGGGTACCGCCGCCACCTGACGTCGGACCCTTAGACCACCGCCAGCCAACAGCATGCCGAGACGAAAGAGACGATCTTCCACGTGTTGCACCGCATGTATGTTAACCCGCTTATCCGATCGGTTGTTTCGAATCGCGCCGCTTTGACCCGTCCCTATGACCAGAAATGGTGCGGGTATACTCGTTCCATGGATTTTCGGGTGCTCGGCAGTTTCGGAGGCGACAGCCCCGATTGCAGGATGACGTCGTTCCTTATCGATGGGTGCGTCGCGATAGATGCGGGCGCCATTACCAGGGCGCTGACAATCGACGAGCAGCGCCGTGTTCGCCACGTGCTGATCACACACACTCATATGGATCACACCAACAGCCTCCCTTTCTTGGTTGAAAATTCCTTCGGATCGAGTGACGAACCGGTTTCGATCTTCTGCACGAAAAGGGTTCTCGCCGGAGTTCGGCGACATCTATTCAACAACGACACCTGGCCGGACTTCACCCGCATTCCGAATCATCTCTATCCATCAGTTCGGTTCGAGGAAATCGAGATCGAACGACCATTCACCATCTCTCCACTGCCCTCCGGAGAGCTGGAGGTGACGGCAATCGAGGTCAATCACATCGTGCCTACAACAGGCCTCCTCCTTCGCCAGGGGTCCTCGAGCATCCTCTTCACCTCCGACACCGGACCCACCGAACGGATTTGGGAGATTGCAAACGCGACCGAGGACCTCGTTGCGGTCATTACCGAGGTCTCATTTCCGAACCATATGCAAGACGTGGCAGACGTGAGCCTCCATATGACCCCTCAGACCCTCGCTGTGGAGCTGTCAAAACTCCGTCGTGAGGTGCCGGTATATCTCTACCACTTCAAGCCGCCGTATGTGGAGGCCCTTCGTGCGGAGCTCGCGGCTACCGACCTCCCCCATCATGTCGAGGAATTGGAGCAGGACCGCAGTTATCGGTTCTAGCCCGCACTTCTCACCGGGTGTCAACTGCGGAGGCTGCTGGCCACGCCGGCGATGCGTTCCCTGGTCTCTTTCTCGTACCAGCAATCGAGGAATGCCGCAGTCTCTTCGGGCCGTGTCGCCCGCATGTCTTCCCAGACATCGCCGAGGAGCATCTTTTTGCACTCTACAAACGCGCGGCGGGGTCGGCTGGCCAGCTTGGAAATCTCAAGCTCGGTCACAGCGAGCGTTTCATCGGCACCGGCTGTACGGTGGACAATTCCTAGTTCCCTGGCGCGCTCCGCGGTACACCCCTCACCCCGAAAAACCAAGTCTTCGAGGGCAGGCGAGCTGAGTCTGGAGCGAAGCATACGCAGGCAACCGCCAGGCACCGGTACGCCGAGGTTGAGCTCGGAAAGTCCTTGTCGCGACTGTCCTATCGCCATCACTCTCAGATCGCAGGCAAGGGCCAGCAAACATCCCGCTGCCACCGAGTGTCCACCGATCGCCGCGGCTGTCGGTCCAGGATAGGAGAAGAGCTCGAGAATGAGGGCGTTGAAGGTGTCGAGAAACGCTCCCACCTCTTCGCGCCCGGCATCCGCTAGGACCTTGAGGTCCCAACCCGGGCAGAAGAGCGTTGGATGAGCCGAGGCGAGAACGACCGCCGGCGCGCCGTCTACCGCGAGATTCTGCAGCGCGGAGTGAAGGGCTTCCATCAGCGGTCGGTCGAGAGCATTGGAGCCATGGTCCATGACGAGACGGTGGATGCCACGTTCCTCTTCGTGTTGCAGAATCACATCATCCATTTCCGGCCTCCCCTGCTTTCATGAACATTTCGTGGATCCGACGATCCGCAGACAGCTCCGGATGAAACGTCGCTCCCAGAATATGGCCCTGACGGATCAGAACCGGATCGTCACGCCATCGGCCGAGCACCGTGACCTTGGAGCTCACGCGTACGATTCGAGGAGCGCGAATGAATACGCCCTCCATACGAAGCGGCTTGCCCAGCTCCTTGGTGAGCACTATCTCAGCAACTGTCGAGTGCAGTTGTCGCCCGTAGGCGTTTCGCACCACATCGACATTCAGTACGGCAAGGCCCTGCTGAGGTGGCCGGATGTTCTCCGCAAGCAGAATCACGCCGGCGCAAGTTGCGAGAACGGCCATTCCTGCCACAATTCGATCCCGGATTCGGCGAGCGAGATTTTCCGGCTCCATCAGCCGCAACATCGCAGACGACTCACCACCCGGGATCACCAGGGCATCCACGCGAACGAGGTCGGCGGCGGTCCGCACAGGGTGGGTGGAAGCGCCCAACTCGCGGAGAATCGCACCATGAGCCGCCCAATCACCCTGGAGTGCAAGAACTCCAAACTCCGTCACAGGCTCACCATCCTCGACGCGACAGCATCTCCTCCGGTGTGAGTTTGCCCGAATCGATGCCCGACATCGCCTCGCCCAGACCTCGCGATACCTCGACGAGCCTCGAAGGATCCTGCCAGTGCGTCACCGCCTGGACAATCGCTCGACCGCGTTTTTCCGGATCGTCGGATTTGAAGATCCCGGACCCGACAAAAACCGACTCCGCTCCGAGCATCATGCACAAGGCAGCGTCGGCCGGGGTCGCTATCCCACCGGCTGCGAAGTTTGGCACCGGCAGACGCCCGTTTTCGGCCACCCACCGGACAAGCTCGAATGGGGCTTGGAGTTCCTTGGCCTCGGTCATCAGTTCGTCATCCTCGAGAATTGTCAACGTCCGAATGCCGCGCTGAACGGCGCGCAGATGACGCACCCCTTCGACGATGTCGCCCGAGCCAGCCTCCCCCTTGGTTCGAATCAAAGCCGCGCCTTCACCGATTCGGCGCAGAGCCTCACCGAGATTGCGACATCCGCATACGAAAGGAACCGTGAACGGCTGTTTGAAAATGTGATTTTCCTCATCCGCCGGGGTGAGAACCTCACTCTCGTCAATGAAATCGACCTCGAGCGCCTGGAGAATTTGGGCCTCGGCAATGTGGCCGATACGAACCTTTGCCATCACCGGGATTGATACGGTCTCCTGGATCTCCTGGATCTTCTCGATCGCTGACATTCGGGCGACCCCGCCTTGGACCCTAATGTCGGCCGGCACTCGCTCGAGAGCCATCACCGCCACCGATCCGGCGTCTTCGGCGATCTTTGCCTGATCGGCGTTCGTGACATCCATGATCACGCCACCCTTGAGCATCTCTGCCAGTCCGACCTTGACGCGGAACTGGGAATCCAAAAGGTCCATCTGTTTCCTCCCTCAGCTTCGGCTCATTGTACACACAAGCTGGTGAGGGGGGGAACCCGCAGATCTCACAGGGTGCCGTTGTGAGGGTGGTGAGGTGTGCAGGTTATGAATCCGTCGCCGGCATGCGAAGGCGCAGAAGTGACAGGACGTTGACGGTGACATGCGCCGCTGCTGCAGCCGGATATCCCCCGAGTTCGAACACCCACCCAATCACCAAACCGAGCACGAGAGCGAGAATCGGCCAGAACCACAGGCGCCGGTCCGGAATGAAATGGAGGGCTGCGAACAACAGCGCGGCAGGCCAGAGACCGAGGAGTGGCTGCAGCAGCGCGCGAATGAGGGCTTCCTCCGCGAGACCCGAGAAGAGCGCAACAGCCACAGCGTCGGTGACGCTCCACCCCTGGACCATGTGCCGCTGCCAGCTCTCGAGTTCGGCTGCCGCACGCAGGCCTCTGAGAACCCACAATACGGCAAAGCTCCCGATTCCGACCGCGACGCCACCGGCCACCGCGGTGATGAGCGACGCTGGCGGCGCGAGACCGGCAAGCACCCCATCGCTCCGGATCGAGAGACCGATCAAGGCGATGAGCCCGATTACGCCTTCCTGATGAATGATCACCACCGCCGGGATCGAACGGGGGGTCGCATCGCCGAGCTCGCCCATGGTCGCGATTCGCCCCTCTCACCGGTGAATCAGGTGTCTTCTCCGCCCGGGTCTAGTGTCTGCTCTGCGCCTTCGTCATCGACAATATCGATGTCCTCATCCCCCGACGCTTCAGCGCGAGCTACCGAAACCACGCGGTCGCCCTCTTTGAGGCGGATGATCCGGACCCCCTGGGTGGCGCGACCGATTCGCCGGATTTCGGCCGTGTTCATCCGAATCAACATCCCGCCTTCCGTAACGACGAGGATTTCGTCGTCCTCCTCCACATGGCGAATTGCGGCCACCACACCGTTCTTCTTGGTCAACTGGATGAGTTTGACTCCGTAGCCCCCACGATGCTGCACGCGGAACTCGCCGATCGGTGTTCGTTTGCCGAATCCAAGATCGGTGACTACCAGGATGTCGGTCTCTTGAGTTGGATCGAAGATCGCGACCTCCTCCACGAAGTCGCCTTTGCGAAGGTTGATCCCGCGCACGCCCGCAGTGACACGACCCATGGGCCGGGCATCGGTTTCAGGAAACCGAATGCTCATCCCACGGTTGGTTCCGATAAAGACGTGGCTGTCACCGTGGGTCAGACGCACCGAAAGGAGGTCGTCTCCGTCGTTGATCACGACGGCCTTGAGGCCGTTGACGCGGATGTTGGCGTACGCACCGAGCGGGGTTCGCTTGACCCTGCCGAGGCGGGTGGCGAAGAACAGGTGCGCATCCTCGTGCTCGGAAAAGTCACGTACGGCGAGCAGGGCTCGCACATGCTCGTCCGCGTTCAGCTGGAGAAGATTGACCAGGGCCCTGCCTATCGCCGAAGGACCGACGTCCGGGAGCTCGTGGACCTTGCGCGCAAAGACCCGCCCGGTCGAGGTGAAGAAGAGCATGGTGGCGTGAGTGGAAGCCACAAAGAGCTGCCACACCTCGTCTTCGCCCTTGGTTGCCATGCCCCGGCGGCCGCGGCCACCGCGGTGCTGCGCGCGGTAGGTGGAAGATGGCGATCGTTTGACATATCCGCCGCGGGAAACGGTAATGACCATCTCTTCCTCGGCAATGAGGTCCTCGATCGAAATCTCGCTAGGGTCGGCAATCAGCTCCGTGCGGCGCTGGTCCGCAAACTTTTTCTTAACCTCGGCGAGCTCTTCGACAATGATCTCGGTGACCATCTCCTCGGTATCGAGGACCTTTTCAAGATGAGCGATGGTTTTCTTGACTTCGTGGTACTCGTCGACCATTTTGTCGCGCTCGAGACCGGTGAGGCGCTGGAGGCGGATGTCCAAAATGGCCTGGGCCTGAAGTTGCGAAAGGCCAAATTCGCTCATCAGCCCTTCACGGGCGCTCACCGGATCGGGCGCCGCGCGAATCAGCTCGATGACGGCATCGAGATTGTCGAGCGCTATGACCAGGCCCTCGAGAATGTGGGCCCGCTCCCTGGCACGATTGAGGTCGTACGTGGTGCGTCGTAGGATCACCTCGCGACGGTGGTCGAGGAAGTGCTGGAGGAGTTCCTTGAGGTTGAAGACCTTGGGTTGGTTGTTGATCACACCAAGGAGAATGATCCCGAAGGTCGTGCGCATCTGGGTGCTCTGGAATAAATTATTCTGAACAACCTCGGGAATCGCGTCGCGTTTGAGCTCGATGACCACCCGGATACCGTCACGGTCGGATTCGTCCCGCAGATCCGCGATGCCTTCGAGCCGCTTGTTCTGGACCAGGGTTGCGATCTGCTCCACCAGGCGTGCTTTGTTGACCTGATACGGGAGCTCGCTGACGATGATCGCCGCTCGGCGTCCTTTCTCGGCCTCCCTGATTCTGGTCCGCGCCTGCATGCGGACAATTCCGCGTCCGGTGGTGTAGGCGTCGTGTATTCCTTTTCGCCCGAGGATGAATCCAGCGGTCGGAAAATCCGGACCCAGCACGAAGTCCATCAGGTCTCCGACCGAGAGCTCGGGCTCCGACAACAGAGCGATGCAGCTGTCAATTATCTCCCCAAGATTATGGGGGGGAATGTTGGTCGCCATACCGACCGCGATGCCGGAGGACCCGTTGACCAGGAGATTCGGGAATCGTGCTGGCAGCACCGTGGGTTCGCTAAGGGAGCCGTCGTAGTTGGGGACCCAGTCAACGGTTTCCTTGTCGATGTCGTCACCGAGCATGTCATCGGACAGGCGCGTCAACCGTACCTCTGTGTACCGCATGGCCGCAGGTGAATCGCCGTCGACCGATCCGAAGTTCCCCTGACCGTCAATCAGGGGGTGCCGCATCGAGAAATCCTGGGCCAAGCGGACGGCGGTATCGTAAATAGCCTGGTCTCCGTGGGGGTGGTACTTACCCATCACATCACCGACGATTCGGGCTGACTTCTTGTAGCCGCGCGACGCGGTCGTGCCGCTCTCCCACATTCCGTAGAGGATGCGACGGTGAACCGGCTTGAGCCCATCACGAACATCGGGGAGGGCGCGGCCGATGATCACCGACATGGCGTAGTCGAGGTATGAGTTCTTAAGCTCCTCCTCGATGGTCACGGCCACTCGATCTGCGCGCTGGGGGGTCGTGGGTTCGCTCATTTATATGTCCAGGTTGCGGGCCTCGAGGGCATTGGTCTCGATGAAGTTCCGGCGCGGTTCGACCGCGTCACCCATCAGGATCGTGAACAGCTCGTCCGCATGTGCCCCGTCCTCGATGGTTACCTGGAGGAGCCGCCTTGCCTCCGGATCCATGGTCGTTTCCCACAACTGCTTCGGGTTCATCTCCCCGAGGCCTTTGTACCGCTGAATGTTAAAGCCCTTCTTGGCGACCTCATAGACGCGACCCACCAGATCCGACAGGCTGGCGAGGGTTTCCCGTTCGCCATTGCGATCGAGGTGGAACGGCCCGACCCGGAGGGCCGCCACCTGCGTCATCTGGTTGCGCGCGCGGCGAAAAAGTCCACTCGACCCGAGAAGCTCGCCAAGGTGAACCTCCTGGCCGCGACCGTTGAGCCCGACCCGGCAAAGGACCTCGGGCACGCCGTGCTCCTCGTCGAGTTCCACACGGGTGTCCTCATATCCGAGCTCGCGAAGCTCGGCCGCTAGAGCATCGGCAAACTCGGCGCTGGTCGTTTCTTGTTCCCACTTCGCTTCGGTGTCGAGGGCGGCAAGAACGAGATCCTGAGGCCAGCCGCGGCGCTCGAGACGGCCGAGGCTCTCGTTCCACTCCTGGGCGGCAAGGATGGCGCGGCGGAGCTCGCGCCCGGCCAGCTCCTGGCCGGTGGTTCCGACCACAAGCGTGAACTCATCCTCGACCCGATCGAGAAGGAATCGGGCCAGATCCCCATCATCGCGAAGGTAGACCTCCTTCTTTTTGCGGCTGACCTTGTAAAGAGGCGGCTGGGCAATAAAAAGATGTCCGCGTTCGACAAGCTCCCGCATCTGTCGGTAGAAGAACGTCAGCAGCAGGGTGCGAATGTGAGAACCATCGACATCCGCATCGGTCATGATGATGATCTTGTGGTACCGCACCTTGAGAGGGTCGAACTCCTCCTTGCCGATGCCGGTGCCCAGGCACAGGATGAGCGCCCGGATTTCCTCCGACGAGAGCATCCGGTCGAATCGCGCCTTTTCGACGTTGAGGATCTTGCCACGCAGCGGCAAAATGGCTTGAAAGAGCCTGTCCCGACCCTGTTTTGCCGAGCCGCCGGCCGAATCACCCTCTACGATAAAGAGCTCGGACAGCTCCGGGTCGCGCTCGGAGCAATCCGCGAGCTTGCCAGGCAAAGCCGAGGTTTCCAGCGCACTTTTACGCCGCGTGAGCTCGCGCGCCTTGCGGGCCGCCTCTCTCGCCGCCGCCGCGTCGTGACATTTTGAAACGATGCTCTTGGCGACAGCCGGATGCTCCTCGAAGTAAGTGGCAAGGTGCTCGTTGATGGTCGACTCCACCCATCCCTTGACATCCGATGACACGAGCTTGTCTTTGGTCTGAGAGGAAAACCGCGGCTCCTGAATGCGAACTGAGATGATCGCTGTCAAGCCCTCACGAACGTCCTCGCCGGAAAAGTTCTCCTTGAGCCCCTTGAGGAGATTCTGGGACTGGGCGTAAATGTTGATGGTTCGCGTGAGCGCTGCCCGAAAGCCCGAAAGGTGTGCGCCGCCGTCCCGATTGAAGACCGTGTTGGTAAAGGCAAGGACGTTTTCATTGTAGCCGTCGTGCCACTGGAGAGCGACCTCGACCTCCTCACCCTCCTGGTTCTTGTCAACGAGATAAATAGGGTCGTCGTGAAGGTTGGACTTGGACCGGTTGAGATATCTTGCAAACTCCTCCAGGCCCCCGTCGAACAAGAACTTTTCTTCGCGGTCGCTACCCTCGTCCAGAAACTTGATTTCGGTGCCGGAGTTCATGAAGGCGAGCTCCCGGAGGTGGCGAACCAGCAGGTCCGGGTGAAACTCGAGGACGGAGAAGATCTCGGCATCCGGCTTGAAGTTGACGATCGTGCCGGTTCGGCGGGTGGTTCCTATCGTCTTGAGGGGTTCTTTGGGCACCCCGCGATAAAACGTCTGTTCCCAAACCTTGCCATCGCGGTGGATTTCGACACGCAACCACTCGGCCAGGAAATTGACCACGCTGACGCCCACTCCGTGAAGGCCTCCGGACACCTTGTACGAGTCGCTGTCAAATTTTCCCCCGGCGTGGAGCTCGGTCATGATGACCTCGGCAGCTGATTTCCCGGTCGCTTGGTGGGTATCGACGGGGATGCCGCGCCCATCATCAGTCACGGTGACTGTCTGGTCAGCGTGGATAACAACTGAAATATGGGAACAATAGCCGGCTTGTGCCTCATCAATGGCGTTGTCGACCACCTCCCAGACCATGTGGTGAAGTCCCGAGATGTCATCCACATCTCCGATGTACATTCCCGGGCGCTTTCGGACCGCCTCCTGACCCTTGAGGACCTTGATGTTTTCGGCGGTGTATTGTTCAGCCATGGGCTTTCGCCTCCTGATGTACTACGGCTCCATTGTCGAGCCTCATTCGACGAGATCGAACGCCCACAAGCGTTGCAACCCCATCGTTGGTGCTTGAGAGAAAAACTTGTCTTTCGTTTCCGAGATGATCGACAAGACGGGCCAAGGCTGTACCGTCCAACTCGGCGTCAACATCATCTACAATTACGGGAACTTTTTCCTGTCGCTCCTTTTCAACGTGGGCGAGTGTGGCCAGCCTGAGTGCCGCCGCAACCACCTTGGCCTGTCCCGAGCTCACCGCATATCGGATGCTTCGCCCGCCAGACCGCAAGCTCAAATCATGCCGGTGGGGACCGTCTCCGGTGAACCCAGCCAGACGATCCCGCGCCCGCGTCTCATTATACCGTTGTTGATAGAGATCTTCCACCTTTTTGGGGCCTGCCGTGGTGTCTAACCATGACTCTGTTCGATAGGTCGGCTCGATAGTTGGAAAGCCCGCACCTCGCAGCTTTTCATAGATCGTAGTGAAATAGCTGGCCAGCATCTCCGCACCCTGTGCTCGTGCGGAAACAAGCCGCCCTGCCGCCCTGGCGAGTGGTTCTTCCCAGGCCTCAAGTTCGGCATTTCCGGCTCCCGCCGTCAGCGCCGCATTTCGTTGCCGGATTGCCCGTCTATATGAACGCAACTCATCCAGATGAGTCGAGTTGACAAGAAAAACGAAACGGTCAAGCAGAGCACGACGGGATTCCGGTCCGCCCCCAACGAGCTCTTGATCGGCACCAGTGATAGCAACAACTGGAAAAATCCTCAAATATTGCCCGACGTTCACCTCTGATCCGTTGACACGAAGCGTTCTTCGGATAGGTGGTCCGACCTCGACGATTTGTTCGAGATGGTGGGATCCTTCAACGCTCTTGACGGTGCCGTCAAGCCGAAAACAGGCCTTCCCATGAAGTACAGCCCGATGAAGGGAGGATGAGCGGAATGACCTGAGATTGCCGAGGACGGCAACCGCCTCCAGAAGACTGGTCTTTCCAACCCCGTTTAATCCAAGAATGACATTTGCACCCGGCGAAAAATTCAGTTTGTCTATATGGAGGTTGCGGAAGCTACAGGCGGTAAAATCAGTCAACTCCATTTCGATCCCGTTGGTGGCGTTAGATTCATTATCCGCTGACGAGCTGTGATACCGTCCGCGTTGTTTACCCTCACCAACCTCGGAACCGCGCCCTTTTCGATGGTGGCTCGCGTTACAGGCGCATGGGCATCAGTACGTAGATATACTCCTCGAGTCGTGAGTCGTCATCCACCGGTACTACGACACATTGCGTATTGCTGTCCCGGAGCTGGAGCTCGACCATATCGCACTCCAGAACCTGCAGAACATCGATCAAATATGCTGCATTCAGCGCTATTTCGAGGCTCTCTCCCTGATAATTCACGCTCAGCGTTTCTTCTGCGCTCCCGCGCTCATAGCCGATCGAGACCAGCGTTAACTCACCATCGTCGCTGAATCGAAAGCGTACGCCCCGCGCTTTCTCATGAGCCATGAGACTGACCCGCCGGAGAGACGCCATCAACTCTTTCCGATCAACCCTGGCGCGGCCTGGATTGTCGCGCACGATAACCCGCTCATATTGAGGAAAACGCAGTTCCACGATCCGCGACACCAAGGTTCGTTCACCCATGAGAAAGCCAAGATGATTGTCGCTCGCCGCTATGGTTACCTGGTCGTCACCAAAACGAGAAAATTCCGCCAGCAATTTCCTCGGAAAGAGCTGTTGTTCGAACGGCGGCTCACCAGAAGGAGCTTTCGCTCGAACCATCGCTAAGCGGTGTCCATCGGTCGCAGCAATCTCGATCTCACCAGGGATAAGCTTCACCAGGGCACCGTTCAGTTGAAATTTTGGGTCGTCCTTCGTGATCGCAAAGGCCACGCGATCCAACATCAACTGAAACAGACTGAGCGACAGCGCATATTCGCCGGCCTTCGGCACCTCTGGTACTGTCGGGTACTCCGACGGATCCGAAACCGCCATCCGCGAGCGAAAGCGACCACAGGTGATTTCGACCGAATCTCCATCCTGACGTAGGGTGAACTCCTCTTCCGGCAAATTACGGACGAGATTTTGAAAAACCTTGCTCTCGAGCGTCGCTCGTCCGCCGCCATGAACAACCGCAGGACATGCGGTGACGATCGTCATATCGAGATCTGTTGCAACTAATCGCAGGCGGCTCTCCTCAGCTTCGGCGAGGATGCTCGAAAGAATCGGTATGGTCGTTCGGTGTTCTACGACGCCCTGGAGGATCGAAAGCTCTTGAAGAACCAGGTTGCGCTGCAGTTTGAGTTCCATTAACCGCCCTTCCTCTCTACGACGATGAGCTATTCATGCGGAAATATAACATGAATCGTCATCGTCGTCGAGGCGGTGGAATCTGTGGATAGCGAACTCAAATATATAAATACACACGACTTAACGTATCATTTGAATTGTGGATGAACAGAGCGTTCGGTTGTGGATAACTGTGGATAAATAGGCTTTTCCACATAATTCCACAACATCATCACAAATAATCCACAGTCGAATGATGAAGACGTTCATCCAAAATGTTCGTGAAACGATGTCAAGGTGGAATCGAAATCAGGATTTGACTGGCGCATTTTTTGGACGTTGTCAACGGCATACATGACTGTGGAATGGTGCTTGGAAAAGATCTTGCCAATTTCGGGAAAGCTGAGTTCGAGAATATCGCGAATGAGAAACATGGCGACCTGTCGAGGCAGCGCAATGGATCGTCGGTTGGACCGACCCTTGAGATCGGCAACTCGAATCCCATAGTGTTGAGCGACGAAGCGAATGATGTCGGCCGAATTCGTCGCCCGTTCATCGGGCAGGATTTCAAAAAGAGCCATTCGAACGACATCGACAGAGAGCTTGGCGTTTTTGAGTTGGGCGTACGCGATGGTTCGATTGAGGCAACCTTCGAGTTCGCGAACATTGTTCTGGACCTTGCGTGAGATGAACAATACGACGTCTTCGGGAAGCTCCCGCCCGATAGCTCGAGCTTTTTCACGAAGAATGGCGCACCGGGTTTCGAGATCGGGGGGTTGAATGTCGGCGATGAGACCCTGAAGAAACCGTGATCTCAACCGCTCCTCGAGCCCAGGAATGTCAGCCGGTCGCGCGTCAGAGGTAAAGACTACCTGGCGCCCGGTTGACTGAAGAGTGTTAAAGGTGTGGAAGAACTCCTCTTGGGTTCGTTCTTTGCCTGCGATGAATTGGATGTCGTCGAGGAGCAGAAGATCAACGCCGCGAAAGGTCTGGCGAAAGGCATCCATCTGTTTGCGTCTGATGCAGTTAATCAATTCGTTGACGAATTGCTCAGTCGTCATGTAAACCACTCGAAGAGAGCTGTCTTTGAGGCGGTTGGCAATGGCGTGGAGAAGGTGGGTTTTACCGAGACCCGATCCTCCGTAGAGGTAAAGAGGGTTGTACGCCTTTCCGGGTCGATCAGCGACCGCTTCGGCCGCCGCGGCCGCGAACTGGTTTGACGAGCCAACAACAAAACGCTCAAAAGTGAAGCTACGATTGAACGGATGGGTTGCGATGCTGCCCGCGGGTGGGTTTTTTTCACTAGCGGCGGGGGCTTCCGACCTCTCCTGCGGGGTGATCATAACCTTGAAGGCCGACCCAAAATGACTCCGTGCGACGGTTTCGATGTCCCGTAGGAGATGGTCGCGAACCCAATCGCGAACAATCAGGTTGTTTGTGGTCAGAGTAAGAACGCCATCCGAGGTTTCGAGCACGGCCAACGGTGCGATCCAAGTACCGTATTCCTCGTCACCCAACATCTGTCGAAGGTGGGGCTGCAGGTGGTCCCAATGGTCCATCGTAGTAAGCTAACATAGTACGGGCCAAGGCGTTTATTCTTGACACCCATCTCAACCTACGATATCGTGGCGCGCCCGATACTTAGGGAAGCGAGACGATCATGAAACGAACTTTTCAGCCCAATAACCGAAAGCGCAGGAAAACCCACGGTTTTCGGATCCGTATGCGCACGAAGAATGGTCGTAAGATCCTTCAGGCACGCCGACGCAAAGGTCGCAAGCGGATTGCCGTCTGATCGGCGGCTGGACTTCCCGGCTTCGGCTCGAATCAAACGAAGGGCCGACTACCAAAAGGTGTACAAACACGGCGTACGGGTCACCGGCAGGCACGTGGTGCTATTTATCTTGCAGTCCAAAGAGCGTGAGGGACGGTTCGGCGTTACCGCGTCACGGCGGGTAGGGGGAGCCGTGGTGCGTACCCGCGCGAAGAGACGGTTGCGGGAGCTTTATCGCCTCCATCTGCGTGACCGAACGGGGAGCGCTCATGACATCGTCGCAAACGCCCGGCGCAGCAGCGCGACAGCGCCGTGGATGGAGCTTGAAGAGGATTTCATTAACTGTCTGCAACGAGGGCGTCTACTGACCACCGACAATCACCGCAGCGGCGCGCCAGCGCCGAGAGAGTGAAGAGCGAGGATCAGCGGGTCTTATGGAGAAACGACTACTCCTAGCATTTGTCCTGTCAGCAGCGATCCTGCTTGCGTGGTCGGTGATTTTCCCACCACCGGCACGGCAACCACCGATCGCGCCGGACACCGTTCCCGCCGGGGCCGTGCCGGCCGCAAAGCGTGCTGACGAGGTGATCGAAGACGAGGCGTCGTCCGCAGCCACCCAAGAGGTGCCGCCAGCGCCGCCAACCGACGAGGTGATTGTCTCGTCTAACGAGCAGGAGATCAAACTCGGCAATGAGCAGATTGCCGTGGTGCTCACCAATCGTGGCGCCGCGGTGTCCTCGTACCGTCTTCTTCAATATGACGCTGATGACGGCCAGCCGCTGGATTTGGTTCAGACTGTTCCCTTGCCGGAGGTAGCGCTGCCGCTGCAGCTGATCACAGCCGGTGGTATAGACGACGAGCTGTATGTGGCAGAAGAGGTTGCAGACGGCGTGGTCTTTCGTTGGTCGGATGGCCGAGGTAACGCCGTCACCAAACGGATCTCGCTTTCCGGGCCTGGCTATGGTCTTGATGTGGAGATCGAGACCGCCGGAAACATGGTTGGCGTCCCGATGAGCATTGGCACCGGCATGAGGGACCTCGGTGAGAGCGAGCGCAATAGTCGTCTCGCGCTCTGGGGCGAAGGGATCGTGCTCGCCGATGGCGAATTGACACGATACAAGCGCCGCAAGATTGAAGAGTTGAGGGTTTTAGCACCACAGCAGATCGCCTATGCGGGGTTTGAGGACGCATATTTTCTCGACATATTGCGTCCTCAGAGTGAGATCTCCGAAGTCATCATCGAGCCGTTCGAGTATGGCATTGCCGACGATGAGGTAATGCGCGTGCTGCGGATAGTGGTCAAACCGGCAGGTGACGAGCTGCGCGGACAATTGTTGGGCGTACCAAAGGAGTATGATCTTCTGCAGTCGATCAACCAGGGAGTAGAGAAAACCCTCACTTTTGGGTGGTTCTTGACACCAATTGCGGTGTTTTTCCTCAAGGCACTGCGGTGGATTTACGGCCATGTTGGAAACTACGGCGTTGCGATCATCCTCCTGACGTTCGGCATTCGGATCGTGCTCTTCCCACTCATGCACACGTCGACCGTGTCGATGCGCAAAATGCAGAAGGTGCAGCCGAGAGTCAAGGAGATCCAGGGCAAGTACAAGAAGAAGAAAAGCGATCCGCAGGCGCGCGCCAATATGAACCAGGAGATGATGGCGCTGTACAAAGAAGAGGGCGTCAACCCGATGGCGGGCTGTTTACCGCTGCTGGTTCAGATGCCCCTGCTGTTCGCGTTGTACCAGCTGTTTTTAAAGGCGATCGAGCTCCGCCATGCTCCCTTTATGTTGTGGATTACGGATCTTTCGGCCAAGGACCCGTACTACGTCACGCCAATCTTGATGACCGCGACGATGTGGCTGCAACAGCGGCTCGCACCGCAAGCCGGTGACCCGCAGCAACAGCGGTTGATGAGGATGATGCCGCTTGTTTTCGGCATCATGTTCCTCCAGTTTCCATCGGGTCTGGTCTTATACTGGCTTGCCAATAACATCATCACTATCATTCAGCAAGAGATTACCCTCCACCTGATCGGTGAGCGTAAGCGCGGCGGCGGCAAAAAGGGAAAGGAAAAGAAAAAATGAACAGGAGCAAGAGCTTTCACGGCGCCAGCCTTGACGATGCCTTGAGCGCGGCGAGCTCCGGCCTCAGCGCCCGCCTCGAAGAGCTCCACTACGACGTGGTCGAGGAGGGTGTCGACAAGGTCGTCGTGGAAGCCGAGGTGGATCCGGTTGCCGTACTGGGCCTCTTTCTTTCGGAAACCTTTCGCGCCGGGGCGCTCGATATCACCGCGCACATTTTGGTGACGGACGAGGCGCTGGAGGGTGAGCTCGAGGGTCAAGATCTACGGTATTTCACTGCTTCTGGGGGCAAGGGCCTCGACGCATTGCAGTACCTGTGCAACCGGGTCTTGAATCGCAGGCTCTCCGACCACACACCTATTCATCTGGATAGCGACGGGTTCAAGGAGAGGCGCGCGCAAGAGCTGCAGGAACGGGCCGAGAGTGCAGCCGATGAGGCTATACGACGGGGGGCGCCGGTGATACTCGGGCCGTTAACGCCAGCCGCGCGGCGCGAAATTCATCTTGCCTTGGCCGATGACCCCGGGGTGGAGACTGAGTCTGATGGCGAAGGTTTCCTCAAGAGGATTGTCATCCGCCCTCTCCGGCGGCGCTGAAACCATCGTCGCGCGTGCCACGCCCCCTGGGCGCGGGGCGTTGGCGATAATTCGGGTCAGTGGCCCGGACGCGGCAGCGCTGAGCCGCCGGGTGTGTCCCGGCGTGTCATTTGAAGACGGCTGGCAGGCAACACTTACCACCGTGCGCGACTCGGAACGTGAGTTCGTAGAGCGCGCAATCGCGATTCCCTATCCATCACCGCGTTCCTACACCGGCGAGGATATGCTCGAGATCACCGTCCACGGCTCGTCTTACCTGATCGAGGAGGTGATCGAAGCATTCGTGATCGCGGGTGCGCGGCGCGCCGAACCGGGAGAGTTCACGCGCCGGGCGGTGGCCAATGGCAAGCTCGATCTCGTCCAGGCCGAGGCGGTCCGAGATCTCATCGAAGCAGACACCGCCTGGCAGCTTCAGAATGCACAGCGGCAACTCTCGGGCGCGTTATCTGCGGCATTTACTGAGGTGCGTGGGTCCTTGATAGAGCTCCTGGCGTCGATCGAGGCTTCGATGGATTATGAAGCACAGGGGGTCGAGGTGGCTGCGGCCGAGATCAAAAGCCGTCTCGATTCGAGCCGTCGCTGCGTGGAGGAATTGCTGGCGACGGCGCGGGCCGGCGAGCGAATTCGGGATGGTGCCCGTGTCGTGATCCTGGGGCCGGAGAACGCCGGCAAATCGACCCTGTTTAATCGGTTGTGCGGTAGCGAAAGGGCGATCGTGTCACCCCATCCCGGTACGACCCGCGACGTGATCGAGGCCGAGGTGGATCTGGCGGGTGTACGGACGATCATTCAAGACACGGCAGGCCTGCGGGAGCGGGGCGATGCGGTGGAGACCGAGGGGCACCGGAGGGCATTGAAGGCGGCGGATGCCGCCGATGTCGTGATCCAGCTGTGGCCGCTGGGTGGGGGAGAATCACCAACCGCGCCGTCCGCTGCCGCACCGTTGATTCGTGTCCGGTCGAAAGCCGACCTTGGTGGAGACGACAGAGAAGAGGATGGGTGGCTGCGGGTATCGTGTCACAGCGGAAAGGGTCTGGACGAGCTACGTTCCCGGCTGATCGCTATGGTCGAGGGCGAGATTCCGGACCTCGGGGGCGCGGTGGCGATCGCAGCCCGCCACCGCAGGGCGTTGCATTCTGCCGCCAAAGAGCTTGAGGGCTGCGATCCGGGTTGTCCGGAGCTTGCGGCGGAGAGAGTGAGGTGGGCCGTGCGGTCGGTTGAGGAGCTGATCGGCGAGGTCGGACCGGAAGATGTCCTGGACGCGATCTACAGCGGATTCTGCATCGGGAAATAGGAGGGACAGTGAGAGCTGATCTGGTCGTGGTGGGTGGCGGTCATGCGGGCTGCGAGGCGGCGGCGGCAGCGGCCCGAATGGGAGCGTCGGTCATTCTCGTGACGCTCCACCGCCACACCGTGGGCCAGATGCCGTGCAACCCGGCCATAGGAGGCATCGGCAAGGGACACCTGGTGGCCGAGATTGACGCCCTCGGCGGGCTCCAGGGTTGGGCAGCCGACCGTACTGGGATTCAGTTCAGGACGCTCAACCAGTCGCGCGGGCCGGCGGTGTGGGGCCCGCGAGCGCAGTGCGATAAGGAGGCGTATGCGCTCCTCCTGCGGCGGGTGATAGAGCGGCTTCCGGGCGTGACCCTGATTGAGGGAGAGGTTGCAGGCCTGCAAGTCGACGGCGACCGGGTGAGCGGCGTCGATCTAGATGGAGGTGAATTCATCGATGCGGGTGCGATCGTTCTCACCACCGGCACCTTCCTCGGTGGATTGCTTCATACCGGAGACGATCATAGGCCAGGTGGCCGCCTCGGTGAGCGTCCGAGTACGAAGCTCGGCGCGTCGCTGGACACTCTCGGTTTCGAGCTCCGCCGTTTCAAGACCGGCACCCCGCCGCGACTCGCGCGGTCGAGTCTCGACCTATCGCGCCTCGAGGTGCAGGAGGGCGACCCGGAGCCACGGCCCTTCTCCTGGCGGACACGATCAGTTCGCAATCGGTGCTCGTGTTGGGTAACGCGCACCCCGCCCGTGGTGCAGGAGATCATTGGCGAAAACCTTCACCGCTCGCCACTTTTTTCTGGTGGTATTGAAGGCGTCGGCCCTCGGTACTGTCCTTCAATCGAGGACAAGGTGGTGAGGTTTCCGCACCACACTCGGCACACAGTTTTTCTCGAACCGGAGGGAGTCGAGAGTGAACGTATTTACGTCAACGGCCTTTCTACCAGCCTGCCCCGTGATGTCCAGGAACGAGTCGTGCGCAGCGTCCGGGGTCTCGAACGCGCGGTGTTTCTTCAGTACGGATACGCGGTTGAGTACGACGTAGTGGCGCCGCGCCAGATAGGGATGGACCTTCAGAGCAGGGAGGTTAAGGGGCTGTATTTTGCTGGTCAGCTCCTCGGGACATCCGGTTATGAAGAGGCGGCGGCGTTGGGTCTTCTAGCGGGAATCAACGCTGTCCACAGGCTGCGCGGAAAAGAGGAGTACATCCCAACCCGAGAGGATGCCTATTTGGGGGTGTTGGTTGACGATGTGTGCGGACGCGAGCACCGTGAGCCCTACCGGATGTTCACATCAAGGGCCGAACACCGCTTGATCCTCGGGGTTGATTCGGCCCGAGAACGCCTGATGCCCGAAGGTCGGCGATTGGGGCTGGTGCGGGAAGGGGCGTTTCACGTGGAACGTGAGCGTTGGCGGCGCCGCCGTCGAGCGGGCACCGAGTTGGCGGCGTCCCGCCTGAACCCCGACGCCGCAACCCGCCGCCTGGTGCGGGAGACGGCCGGGATTGAGTTTTCAAAACCTACCACGTGGGCGCGGGTTCTTCGCCGCCACGATGTTGACCTACAGCGGGTGGCGACAGCCCTGCCCATACTGCAAACATTGAGCGAAGAAGACAGGCGGATCGTCATCGGTCACCTTCGATACGACGGCTATCTCGCTCGTCACAAGCGTGAACGCGAGCGACTCCGCCGCTTACGCCATATTCCAATCCCGACAGACCTCGACCCTGCCGGCGTGTCCGGATTGACACGAGAGGCGGCGGAAGCGCTCGTCCGCGATCGTCCGAAGACTCTCGCTGACGCTGAGCGACTCCCCGGAATCACCCCGGCGGCACTGGCTGTCCTGGCCGGGTGTGTGACCCGACGCCGGGACGCGAAGTGAGCGGCCAGAAGAGCTTCCGCGATCTCGTCGCGCCCCACTGCGGGGGAGAGACACTCGACCGCCTCGTTCGCTATGCCGAGCTCCTCGAGAAGTGGTCCCGGTGTCATAACCTCGTGCGTTATACGGGGCGGGAAGAGTTGGTCACCAGGCATCTTTTGGATTCGTTGGTAGCAGCCCCTCTCATGGGGAGCCATGGGCGCCTGATCGATGTCGGCAGCGGTGCTGGGCTCCCGGGGGTGCCGCTATTGGCGGCGTGTCCAGGATTCTCTGGGGTGCTCCTGGAGCCGCGAGAGAAGAGATGGGCGTTTCTCAAACTGGTGATTCGAGAGCTCGGCCTGGATGCGAGGGCGGAACGTGCGCGCTACCACGATTTGGAAAACGGCCGCCTCTGGGACGCCGTAACCGTGCGAGCAGTCGGCAAGCAACCGGAAATTCTCGGTTGGGCGCGGTCGCGGCTGGCCGCAAATGGGACGGTCTTTCTGTGGACTACCCAGAAGGCCGAGGAAGGGCTTCGCGAAGTGACTGATTGGCGTGTGCTAAGCTCCGCACTACCCGGCCTGGATCGCGGCCGGCTCGTACGGCTGCAACCATGTTTCACGTGAAACTTATCACTCGCGACGGTGTTCCGAGCTGCGTGCGCACCTGCGTCGGCAGTATCCAAACGCGCCACCACAGGTGGTGTTGAGATATGCGGGCTAGGGTGGTCGCAATCGCCAACCAGAAGGGTGGTGTGGGCAAGACCACGACCGCCATCAGCCTCGGCGCCACCTTGGCCGCCTATGAGCGCCGGACATTGCTTCTCGATTTCGATCCGCAGTCGAACTGCAGCTCGGGTCTGGGGTGTGACGGCAGCGGCGGAGCAACGTCGTACGATGTCGTAATTGGTGGTGCGACGATCGAGGCAGCTGCGCGACCCACCGAGTTTCCCCACCTCGCCATTGTGCCGGCAACCCCGGATCTCGCCGGAGCCGAGGTCGAGTTGGTGGGAATGGTCGGAAGGGAGTTTCGACTCCGCGATGCCCTGGCCGACGACGGTCTGGAGCCGTACGAGTTTGTTCTCATCGACTGCCCGCCTTCCCTCGGTTTATTGACGATCAACGCGCTAGCGGCGGCGGATGGCCTTCTGGTGCCTATCCAATGTGAGTACTTCGCAATGGAGGGAGTATCCATGCTGATGGCCACCGTGGATGAGGTGCGCCGCTATCTCAACCCCGGACTCGCCATCGACGGGATTCTGCTCACAATGTACGATGAGCGGACGAACCTCGCGCAACAGGTCGCCGAAGAGGTGCGGGGGGTTTTCGGAAACTTGGTCTTCAAGACGCTTGTGCCGCGCAATGTACGTTTGGCGGAGGCGCCTTCATTTGGCCGCCCAATTCACGCGTACGATCTCCGAAGCCGCGGTTCGCAGGCGTATTTGCAGCTCGGCAGGGAGTATCTCGAACGGATGGGGAAAGCATGACCGCAAAACAGGCACTCGGTCGCGGCCTCAAGGCGCTCATCCCCGAAACGCCCCGGGCGCGCGCCGGGCTTGCCGAGATTCCGGTCGAACAGCTTCACCCGAACCCCCACCAACCACGACACCGGTTTGATGAACAGGCCCTCGAGGAGCTGGCGGCGTCAATTCGGCGCTACGGCGTACTCCAACCAATACTGGTCAGCGAGGATGAGCCGGGTCGTTACCTTTTGATCATCGGTGAGCGACGGTGGCGGGCTGCGAGGACAGCGGGACTGGCGACAATACCGGCGATCATCCGTGAACGTCTCACAGACAGCGAGCAGCTCGAGGTGGCGCTGGTGGAGAACCTCCAGAGGCGAGACTTGACGCCATTGGAAGAGGCGCGCGCCTTTGATCATCTGAGAACAAGTCTCGGTCTCTCGCAGACTGAGATTGCGGAGCGCGTTGCAATGGACCGGAGCACCGTTGCCAACTCGCTGCGCCTCCTCAAGCTCCCGGCCGAGGTTCAAGAGCTGGTGGAGCGAGGCGATCTGTCGGCCGGTCATGGGCGAACCCTACTGGCGTTTGTCGGTGACGGCGCACGATGTGAGTGGGCTCGGCGTGCGGCCGCTACGGGCCTCAGCGTCCGCGAACTCGAGCGCGCCGCGGCGGTGGCGCGGGACGGGGCGGGTCCAAAACGGAAAGCTCGGGCCCGCTCCATCAAGGACCCGAATCTTTCTGCGGCCGAGGGAAAGCTCGCCCTGCGTCTGGGTGCTCCAGTCGAGATCCAGGCCCGCCGGCGGGGCGGCCGCATTATCATTGAGTGTTCGAATCAGGAAGAGTTGGTGCGTGTCTTCGATCTCTTGATGGGGGGTGAGTGATGGCTCGAGGTGGAGAATCCCTCAATGGATCTGTCGATTCAGGATGTACGATTCGCGGGGAGCTGGAATTCGAGACCTATTTCCGCGTCGATGGACGCATCGAAGGAACTGTGCGCTCGAAAGCCGAGTTGGTGGTCGGCGAGGGTGGCACGGTAGAGGGCGAGCTCGAGGTTGCCCGCTGTGTCATTGGCGGTGAAGTCCGGGGAACCATCCGTGCCTCGGAGCAGGTGATGCTCCATGCCACCGCCAAGGTCTGGGCAGATATCCAGACTCCGGCCCTGGTGATGGAGGACGGCGCCTTCCTCGAGGGCTCGGTGAGTATGGAGGCGAAAACTGTGAAAAAAAACACAATAAAGGCAGGCACGCCATCTTGACCCCACCCGGGGGATTTGTTAGCTTGAGCCGCCCCGTGATGATTGCGGGAGCTGATCGAGCCGGGAGCGGCCGATGACCCCACCAAACCTGTCGTTGTTCTTCGTGATGGTGTGCTTCTGGGCGACGCTGTGGCTCGTTCAACGGTTTTTGATCCGTCCGGTCGGTGCGGTTGCCGATGAGCGCCAACGGCGCCTCGACGACGCCCAGCAGGAATGGGCGGCCAAAAATGAGGAGCATCTCGTGGCTGTCGCGCGGGTCGAGGACGAGATGAGAGGGGCGGCCAAGGAAGCCGGCGGGATCCGAGCGGAGGCGCGCCACAAGGCCATGGACGAGCGCCAAAAGGCGCTCGCCGACGCTCGCGCGCAGGCAGATGAGCGTCTCGTCGACGTGTTGGAAGGTTTCGAGCGCGAGGCCGAAACGGCCCGCGCCGAGCTCCAGCGCCGGGCCGAGGACCTTGCTCGCCTGCTCGCCGGGCGCCTCCTGGGCCGGGAGCTGGCTTCATGAAGCCGGTAGTCGGTTGGATCCTGTTCTTCGTCTGTGCCCTCATCTTTGCCATTGTGGTTGACAAGGGCGTTACGCACATCGGCATCCCCGACTACATCTGGCTATCGGTAAATCTCACTCTCTTCGTCTATCTCCTCGGCCGGTATGTGGGCCGGCCGATGGCGGCGTTCCTCGATTCCCGCCGGGTGGGAATCGCCGAGGATCTCGCCAACGCCCGCCGACAGCTCGAAGAGGCCGACAGCCTCCACGCCGAGGTTTCACGACGTCTGTCGGAGGTCGAGGAGGAGGTCACGCAGCTCAAGGACCGCGCCGTGGTGGACGCCGCGGCGGAGGTGGCGGAGATCGCCGAGCAGACCAAGGGGGACGAGGAGAAATTTCTACAGCGGGTCAATGACGAGATCTCCCGCCGCGAGGCCGAGACCCGCGTGCGCCTGGCTCAGGATACCGCCGACCTCACCGCCCAGCTTGCCCGAGAGTTGCTGGAGCGCGAGATGACCGATGATGATCGCCGGCGGGTTTTCGAACGTAGCCTGGCGGCAATGCAGGGTCTCGAAGGCAAGGAGTGAAGATGGGTCGCTTCCGCGCCATACCGTACGCAAAGGCCTTGTTGGCGGTCGTGGAGGACCAGGCTGCAGAGCGGAAAGAGGTCGTGGCGGA
>Ga0164313_10000299_pt1 | contig 37966 bp, 20 predicted proteins | sample GuaBasSedimGuay4_FD_113735 | JGI IMG/M metagenome (GOLD analysis project Ga0164313, IMG submission 113735) | Subseafloor sediment microbial communities from Guaymas Basin, Gulf of California, Mexico - Guay4, Core 4569-4, 0-3 cm | ecosystem: Environmental > Aquatic > Marine > Hydrothermal vents...
CATGTTGAAGCTTGGAATGACCGCCTGGTGGCCGAGAAGCAGCAGGAAGCGCCAGCCTCCAAAGCCGATGTAACCGAGACGCCCGTTCCAGCTGGAGTTGACGAGCTTCTCGATGGCGTAGCGGTCAGTGGTCTCGAGCTCGGCCACCACCGCGTCGCGGGCGAGAGCGAACCGGGCGGCTTCTTCGAGCAGGGTGCCCGTGTTGGCCGCGGTATTCAGCGCCGTAATGCGGCCGGTGTTGGTGGCCACAACGTAGTCCTTGGCACGGATCCAGCTCAGAGCGCCGCTGGAAGAAAACGTGGCCGGGCTCGAAAAGGTTTCGCTGAAGGTCTGTCCAATGGATGCGCCATACGACACGGTCGAGGGCGTCGAGATGCCAACACCAAAGGTAGAGAACGAGCCGTAGAGCATTGGGATGAGCTCGTAGGTGATAAAAGCGAGGCCGCCTGCGGGAATGTCGGGCACCGGGATCGTGAGATCCAGGTCACGAGTCGTGATGGGGACCAGGCTGGTGGCTGCCGTCGGCGAAATCATCCCGGTCAGGCGTTCACGGATCTGGATGTTGCGCGCCGGGGCGATCCCGGTGTTCCCTACCATGAGGTTGACGGTATACGGATCATCGTTCGATAACGGTGGGAGGGCGGAGAGCCGCGAGACCGAAAGCTGTGGAACGTAGTCGGTAAAGGTGATCGGGTGGTACTGCCCATTGTTGTCATTGACCACGGTGTTGTTGTCCTTGTCGGTGGAAATGACGAGGTACTCCACGAGGTCGTCCGGCGAATTGGGTGAGAGATAGATGGGCATGCTGTGCTGGGTCACGAATGCCTGGAGGCAACTCTGCAGACTCCACAGACCACCATTGCGCCGGTGGCTCACGCAGGAGGTGCACGGCTCATCCGTCGCCCAGGAAACGATGATCGTGGTTTGGTACACGGTGGGCATCGGAGGATCGTGACGAACCGCGAAGACTGCTGGCGGGCCCGGAGCAGTATCGAGAGCCGTCACCGGGATCGGTACAAAGGTCGCACCGATCAACGCCCGCGACACGACCGACACCGCCTTCACGGCCGTGAGTCCTCCAGCCGTGCCCGCGGGCAGGATCTGGTGGCCGCCCGCAGCCAGGGTGTAGCTGTGCACCGTGCCGTTCCTACGGGTGTACTCCACCAAAGTGTCGTCCTGGTAGGCGATGACCTCGATAGGATCGTTGGCGTCGATGATGAAGTCGGTACCGATCATGGTGCCCGACTTAGCAGGGATGTAGTGCATGCCGTTGGACGTGGAGAGGCCCTGATACCCGCGGCACAGCGCGATCGACTTGGTCGCCTGCACGGTGATGGCGAAGGATTGGTCACCCGGGATCGCGTACGAGCCCACCTCCCCCTCATCCAGATCCCAACTGACCCTCGGCGTGGGATCGATGGTGAAGGTGTTGCGCAGATCGACGTGGGTGCCATCGGCGAATGAATAGACGTAGGCCTCCCCACCAGGCACCCAGGTCGAAAACTCGTCACCGTAAAAGGTTCCGGAGGATGTCGCCGGCACACAGTGTGCGCCCGGATCGTCGTAGTGGTCGGAGCCGGCGACGAGCGCCGAGACCGGGTAGGTGGAAGTGATCTTGATGTGGTCGGAGAAGCCCAGGGCAATGTCCTGGCGTGCGCCGTTAGCCAGGCTACCGGTCCAGACCGTCTCCCAGCCGAACTCACCCCTGTGGAGAACGGCGACGGTATTCGAGTCCTGGTGCGAGAATACGAAGAGCTTCGGGGTGTCCTCCTCCGACGAGCTCCTCAGGTAGGTGTACAGCTCGGTCCCGACCGCACCGCCGTCCACATCACGAGCATAGTAGCTCCGGGTGTCGCTGCCGCTGCCCGTCACCATGTCTCCCACCATCAGCACAACCTTTTTGTTGCTCGTGACGCGGTGGAAACCCGCCACAAGACCGGTGACGTTCTCGACCTCGCCGGCGCTCAACGTTGAGGAATTCTCCCAGACCACGATCGCGGACGAGTTGCGGAGGGTTACGGCCGTTCCGGCTTCCGGCATGAACACGATGGCATCAGCCGGGGTGTAGAAGTACGAAAGGTAGACCTCGGCGACGGCGTCCGGCGCGGGCACCAGCACGAGGAGAAGCGCGAATGTGCACAGTACCGGTCGGATGCACGGCCATCCCGGCAGGGCCCAATGGCCTCTTACCCACATTGGAATGCGCACGAACAGTCCGGGTTGCCGCCATCCTCGCAGCAGTCGACCCCGTCCTCGTTTGCGTCCTGCACCTGGTTATAACACTCGGCCGGCCCCCAAACCGCCTCTTCGAGGCAGAATCCGTAGTAGTCATCGAGATCGGGTACACCCGCGTAGAAGCGGTTGATCGACAGGCAGTGGTAACCAGGTCCCAACTGCGAAAAGCAGTCGTCGGTGCCGACGGTGCCGGTGGGGTCGCAGAACTCGGCGCATACCAGGCCGTCGCCGACCGGATTCGGCTGCACGCAACCGAGACCGACATTGCAGGTGTTGATGAAGTTGCAGCACTCGCTGTGCTCCTGAGGCACCAGTTTCTCCACCACCTCGCAGCCATCATGCGCGGTATCCGGCTCAGGAACCGTCTCCGCACACATGGTGGGGTAGCCTTCGGGGCCGAGCAGGATGTAACAGGTCTCGCTGCCGGTGCAGTCCTGGGCGAAGAGATCGCACATCGGACCGCAGGTACCAATATTCTCATCTTCGAAGAATCCGGTTGTGTGAGAACATGTGTAACTGTCGGTGCAGCTGTCGGGAGTTACCGAGCAGATCTCCTCGCAGATACCGCTCATGCACAGTAATCCGCCCACGCAATCGTCGACGCCGGTGCCGACATCCCGACTGCACGCGCCGCCTACGGCGACGGCGCCGTCATCCGCACAGCCGGTGATGCCGGTGAATGGTTCTTCGGAGGTCACGATAAAGGTGCACTTGTCACCCCACTCGCAACCGGTGTTGGCGATTGGGTTGCAGTCCGTCGGCACCGGCGGCTCACCCACCGAGGAGCTCCATGAGGTGGTATCTCCCGTCTCGAAGCCGTCGACAAAGACCATCGCCGGATCGGTGACCTGCAACACGACGTCGTCCACAAACGGCCCCTGAAAAGTTCCGGAGCCATCGCTCTGAAAGATGAATGCGACCCACACCGACGGATCACCGACGTAGCTCGCGAGGTTGAAGCTCACCAACTGCCAGCCGAGAGAATCGCCGGAGATCGTCGCCGCGATATCGAAGCTGGTACCGTCCGCCGACGCACCCCAGCTGAGGGTGTCGTGACCGAACTCGGACAGGTTCCAGTAGAAGAACTGCAGCTGCGCGCCGGTGCTTCCGCTGAGGTCGAAGGGGCGTAGACCATCCACGTCCAACAGTTGTCTGGGTAGCTGCCGGACTCGGGATCGACAGCGTTGGCCCCCGCGGCCGCGGGCCAGGCACTGTAGGTCCCGGAATGCGGCTTGAAATCGTCGGCCGCCCACATGTGCTCGCCGTTGAAGGCACCGTCATAATCGAACACAAACCACGCCCCGGTCGGGAAGTCGCCCTCGAAGCCCTCCGACAGGACATCGATCCAGGCGGCCACCTTCGTGGCTGGAATCTCCGGACCGGCCACCACATTCGGCACCAGAAACACGCTCGGACGTGCCGCCTGCTGAGCCGCCAGTTGAGGAGCAGAAAAGAGCATCGCCGCAACAGCCGTTGCAATGACAAAGACGGAGCGCTGGCCGGTTGGTTTCGACGTCATGGCTTCACCCCCGGTTTGTAGTGATCGAAAACTGAACACGAGGCGCTGCCGCGATCGATCTGTCTCCGTCGTAAACCCATCCACCGGCCACGAACCTCCGGATCATTCGTGTTCTGAGATCCACCGTCTCGAGAAGTCTTCTGAATTGCAACCTCGTATTCAAATTGAGGCCTGTAGCACCAGTTGTCAAGCACCGCGGGGGGATCTATATTCTTCTTTAAGGAGAATCCAATGAAAACCGAGCGCCGGATGGTTTCGCCGGTCGTCGTTCTTGTCATAGCTGTGTCTGTTCTCGCGCCTACTGCGGCGGCGCAGTATGGCCCCGAGCTCGCAGGTCGGTGGCCGTACGGGCCGGCCTACGACGTGGATGTGTCGGGGACATACGCGTACTTTGGCAGCGGTTCCGTGTTGGTGGTCGCGGACGTGAGCGACCCGGCAGCACCGCAGACGGTGTCAGAGATTGTGCTTTCAGACACCGTCAAAGGTGTGGCGGTGTCAGGGAACCACGTCTACGTCGCGGCCGACGGAGCCGGGTTGTTGGTGATCGATGTGAACAACCCACTCGCGCCGGTCGAGGTCGGATCCGTCGGCCTTCCAGGGGCCGTGCGGGGCGTCGCAGTGTTCGGGGGGTACGCCTACGTGGTGGGCACCTCCCCCAATCTGCGGGTGATCGACGTGAGCACGCCATCCTCGCCGGCGCAGGTGGGGTTCTTCAACACGGTGGGATACCCCTACGGCGTCGCGGCGTCCGGGGGGTACGCCTACGTGGCGGACTACGCCGGAGGTCTGCGGGTGATCGACGTGAGCACGCCGTCCTCGCCAAACGAGGTGGGTTTCTACGTCACGCCAGGGAACGCCTGGGACGTGGAGGTGGTGGGGAACTACGCCTACGTGGCGGACGCCTCCGCCGGTCTGCGGGTGATCGACGTGAGCACGCCGTCGCTGCCGAGCGAGGTGGGTTTTTATGATTCGGCGGGTACCGCCGTGAGCCTCGCGGTCTCTGGAGACTACGCCTACCTGGCAGCCGGCTCTCTGCTGGTGATCGACGTGAGCACGCCGTCCCTGCCGACCGAGGTGGGTTCGTACGTCACGCCGGGGGGTGCCTACGGCGTCGCGGCGGGCGGGGGGTACGCCTACGTGGCGGACCAGTCGAAGGGTCTGCGGGTGGTCGATGTGGATCCGCCCTCCTCCCCGGTTGAGGTGGGATTCATCGACACGCCGGGCATGTCCCTGGACGTCGCGGTTTCCGGTGGATACGCCTTTGTGACGCAGCACTTCGATGGCCTCAGGGTGCTCGATGTCAGCACGCCGTCCGCTCCTGTCGACGTGGGCTTCTGGGAGGGACCGCGATACCCCGCGAGCGTCGCGCTATCCGGAGACTTTGCCTATGTGGCGAGCTACAACAGCGGTTTGAGCGTGGTCGATGTCAGCAGTCCCATGTCACCGGTGGAGGTGGGATCGGTTTTCACGCCGGGGGGTTCCGACAGCGTCGCGGTGTCCGGGGGGTACGCCTTCGTAGCGGCCGGATGGGAGGGTCTGCGGGTGATCGATGTGAGCACGCCATCCTCGCCGTCGGAGGTTGGTTTCGTTGCCACACCGGACGATGCCGAGGACGTGGCGGTGTCCGGGAATTACGCCTACGTGGCTGCCGGCTCCACGGGTCTGAGGGTGATCGATGTGAGCATACCGGCTTCGCCGGTGGAGGTAGGGTTCTTCGACACGGCGGGTGATACCCGGGGCGTCGCGGTGTCCGGGGGCTACGCCTACCTGGCGGACTACTCCGAGGGACTACGGATCATTGATGTGAGCACTCCGACCCTTCCCAACGAGGTGGGCTTCTACGACACGCCGGCGTACGCCTACCGAGTGGTGGTGGTCGGAAAGTACGCCTATGTCGCCGACTCGTGGCTCGGGATTCGGGCAATTGACGTGAGCACACCGTCCGCACCGGTGAACATCGGCTTCTACGACACGCCCGGGAGTGCCAACTATGGTATCGCCGCCTCCGGGGGGTTGGTCTACGTCTCGGAAGGCAATGCGGGCGTGGAGATTTTTTGGGACTGCTCGGTGGTGATCTTTTCAGATGGATTCGAGTCGCACAATACCTCGATGTGGTCGAACACCGTGCCCTGAACCGACGAAACCTCGTCAGGTCGGTGGTCGGTGTCGGGTAGACCTGACACTGATCATGCGCCTTCAAGGAACCGAGGCTGACCACTCGCTGAGGTCGCCGGTCTCGAATCCGTTTCGAAACAGGGTGGTAGTGGAGAAATCGAGGTCATCGAGTCGTGCTCGAACCGGCTCATTCGCGAGGTTTTGCCAGGTGAGAACGTCGATTCTGGCCGACAAGGAACCTGCCGGCGCCATGATCTCGTCGGTCGCCAGGTGACGCCAGGTATCCAGAGGTGGCTGGAAGCTCGCCCCTGTCGTAGAAACACTCAGAGATACGGTGCAGTCGGTATCGCTGTAGAAGGTGAATGACCAACGCGACGATCCCATTTGCGACACGTCGGGATCGTCGGGCCAGAAGTACCAACCTGACATGACGTAGGTCCACAGCTCGGTGACCTGCACGCACTGCCAGCAGGAGAGGAATTTATTGGGGAAGGTGGCTGCGACATATTGCTCCATGGAGCCGGAGCCAATCGATCCCAAACTGTCGATGGGACTCCATGAGGCCTGGCCGTAATTCGAATCGCAGGCCCATCCCGTGAGCAGATCAGCATTGTCGAAGCCGGGGTTGACCAGGAGGTTCTGGGCGAAGACCGGCCCCGCGGCCATCAGCAGTGATCCGATGATCAAGATCTTTCTGAGCATGAGCGTTACCCCCGTTCTTCCAATTTTACCGCGGCCGCGTCGGCCTCACGCATTCACGGCCATTCTGCCGAATCGCTAAACCCTTGGCACCAGGAGGGGAAAACAGGCCGCGGATTATCCGGTGGACGACCAGACAGAGGTGCCACCGCTCTCGAACCCATCCGCGAAGATGGCGTCGGGCCCATTCCAGCCCGCGAGCGTTGCATACAACCACCACGCGGCACGGCCTTTGAGGACGCAATTGAGCCTCGCCTCGGATGGAGAATCGGAGTGCGCGCAACTGCCACAGCCCCCGTAATCGGAAACGCCATCGCCGGTGGTGAGTTGGTCGAGCTCTGAGCCGGGATTCGCGGTGATCCACTCCTGTGCCCAGTTGCCGCCGTCGTAGTCGAGGTCATCCTGGAGATTGAGATCCCAGTAGTACGCTCCGTCTGGGTCATAGGCCTCGATGTCGGCAAAGTCGAACAGGAAGCGTCCGTTGCTCTGGCAGTGCTGACGGATGACCTCGTTGTTGTAATGCACGCTGTCGGGAGTCATATCCTCACCCTGGCCCTGGGCGTGGCCTGTCATGAAAACAAAGTCGACGTCCGGGTACTCGGAGACCAGAATCTCCATGTTGTCTACATACCGTTGCGCATCGTGTCCATGGATGCTGCACCACGACCACATGATCACATTGATGTGAGCATTAGCAGGCAAGTCCAAAAATGCACGGGTACACGTAACCCAGGGCGTCACACCGTTCCCATCGATGGAGTCACCCTGGCTGAGGTCGGAAACCCCGCACGGAATGCCGTAGTTGTCGAGGTCAAGCCCAGCAGAGCCATCGTCCGACCACTCGTAGGTGCTGCCGTAGGCCGGAAAACCCTCGAGCGCGTCCATTCCGCTGATGATCTGGCTACCGTGGCTGGTGTGGTTGAATGCAATGTGAAGGTCTGCGGCCGCCTGCGTGATCCATCCCCCCGGAACGGAGTTCAAATCTGTACAGGTATGGTCGACGAGCATCTGACCTTGAGACCCGGCTGCCGAAAACACGCAGATCAGCGCAAACACCGTAATTGCCCATGGATTATACAGGATTTCTTGCTCTCTCTTTCGCATAGCACCTTCTTTCAACGATGCTCAGAGGATTCTCAAAGCCTACAGCGCAATCACGCGAGATTTCAAGTGAGCGGGCGGGGTTGGGTGATTTGGATCACGTCACCGAAAAGTCGTCGAATAGACCGGAGCGGTCGCCTGCCCGGGTCTATTCGGCACCTTCTCTCGCGGCACTATCTACCACTGGTACCGCGAGCTCGGATCCCCTCGGGTGGCAACCAAAGTGTCTGTTGGTGCAGGTTCCATGATCCGGGACCGCCGGTTTCTTTGTGAATCGTTGTCGTTGGGATGTTGTCTCAGGTTGTTTGACAATTCAGCGCGACCGCTTCATCGTGTTGAGAAGAGAATTCACAAGAGAGCTCGCCACCACCGGGAGGTCGCCATGAAACCGTCGCGCGTGGGGTTCGTTGCCGTTATGTTGTTGTCGGTCGTTCAGTTGGTAGGTGCCGAGGAACCGACCGTCCGGATGCAGGACATCGAGAGGGTCATCCGAGAGTCGGAGTACCACGTGACCTGGCAGGACCAGACCGTGCTGCCCGATCTCGAAGCCGCATGGCATGCGCCCAACCGGGCTCAGAATCTCCGTTTCTATTTCACCGACGACGGTCTTCGAGTGGTGGATCGGACCGCCGAGGGCAGCCCTGAGTTGCTGCGGTTGGCTGTGGTCCATCGGTTCGGCGAGACAAAGCGATCCACGACCTTCGAGACCGCCGGCAACGAACTCACGGTGCATCGGGACGGCTTGATCGAGCGTTTTGTCAACACCGGCAGGGGTCTTGAGCATCACGTGATCGTCGGCCACCCGGGACCGCAAGGAGAGCCGCCGGTGGTCGAGATTGAATGGTCGGCCGCCGGACTGACGTTGCGCCCGGACGCGCTGGAACTCCGGAGCACCAGCGGACGGCGCTTGATCTATGTCCTGGAGAAGGCGTTCGACGCGACCGGCGCCGCCGTCGAAATCGTGTTGGGCCTCGACGGTGGTCGGCCGGCGATCACCTTGGTGGGTGCAGATGCGGTGTACCCGGTGACCGTTAAGAACCTCCTGACGGGAACCGCGAATACCGTTCTCGAGGGGAATATCGATTCTCTGTCCCTCGGCGTGGACGTGGCCTCTGGCGACCTCAACGGCGACGGGTTCGCCGACGTTGCCGTAACGGCGCCCAACTGGGACGGTGGGCAGTCGAGCGAAGGTGCCCTGATGCTATTTCTTGGGGGAGAGGATGGAATTCCGAGCAACGACGCCGGCGGAATTGAGAGTGAGGCCAACGCCGTCATAGAGGGAAATGTGGCCAACTACCAATGGCCGCAAACCATCGACATTGTCGGCGATCTCAACGGCGATGGATTCGAGGACCTGGTTGCGGGAGACGGCTCCTGGGATCCGGACTTTACCACCTATCCTCCTCCGAATACCCGTGTTTTTGGCGCCCTGTGGGTCTTCGAGGGTTCGGTGTCCGGGATCACTGCCACGGACCCGGATGGCGCCGACAGTCGGGTGGTCTCAAACGTGTCTGGAGCCGTACTCGGCGGTTGCGTGGCCGGGGCGGGTGATGTCAACGGAGACGGTTTCGCGGATCTTATGGCGGGAGCCCTTTATTGGAGCGACTCCGGGGGTCAGACGAATGAAGGTGCGGCCTTTGTCTTTCACGGTTCGTCCTCAGGGATCACCGCAACGAACATCAGCGGCGCCGACACCGTTCTCGAAGGAAACCAGTCCCAACTCCAGGCGGGCAGGATACTGGCCGGGGTAGGCGATCTCGATGGCGACGGCTTCGACGATCTTGCGATCGGTCTGCAGCGTCTGAGTAGCCCGGATAACAACGAAGGTGGTGTCGCCGTCTTTTACGGTTCGGCAACGGGTATCGCCGGGAACCCGACCCAGAGCCTGGCCGACAGGGCGGACACCCTGATCCAGGGGAACGTGGCCAACCTGGAGCTCGGGGAATCCGTTGCCGGGGGTGTCGATGTCAACGGTGACGGGTTGTCGGATTTGTTGCTCGGCACATCACACTGGAGTGGGACGCCCGGACAGCAGCTCGAGGGCGTTCTCTTGGTCTTCGAGGGGGATCCGAGCCGCATCGCCTCCAACCCGACGTCGTCCGCTGTGGATGTGGCGGATACGGTGGTCGAGGGCAATATTGCGACACCGATGTGGTTCGGCTATCAGGTGTTGGGTGTGATGGACCTGAACGGGGACGGTTTCGGGGATGTCGTGGTGACGGCGCATAGCTTTTCCAACCCCGAGGCGGATGAGGGGGGCGCCTTTGTCTTTTTCGGCGGAGCAGGAGGAATTCCGAGCTCGAGGGTATCCCCCGTCGATGAGGTTGCGGACCTCGTCATCGAAGGAAACATTCCCTTGCTTCATCTGGGGTATTTTCTCCCTGACGCTGGCGATGTGAACGGCGACGGCTACTCGGATCTCGTGCTATCGGCTGATGGTTACTCATCACCCCAGACCAACGAAGGCGCCGTGTTCATCTACCACGGTGCTGCAGATATGCTGGCTGATGAGTCCGACGGGCAGTACGACGCCCAGCAATTGGGATCGAGTTTGGGTTGGACCTGTGCCTCGGCGGGAGACGTCAATGGCGACGGTCGCGCGGATCTCGTCGCTGGCGCCCCCTGGTACGACATCGGTGGCCAGTTCGTCGGTCGAGTCCATGTCTTTCACGGCTCCTCCGGGCCGTTTCTCTCGAGTCCCGACTGGACAGCGGAGGGCAGTTCGGCAAGCGACAGGATCGGCTGGTGGCAGGCGTCGGCTGGGGATGTCAACGGCGATGGTTTTGGCGATCTCGTGGTCGGTGTACCAAATCACTCGAATGGACAATCAAACGAAGGGCGAGTGGACGTCTACCACGGGTCAAGTTCCGGCCTGCCGTCGGAGCCCGACTGGTCCTTCGAGAGCGATCTAGTGGATGCCGGATTCGGGGGTCAAGTGGCGTCAGCCGGTGACGTGAACGGGGATGGATATGGCGATCTCATCGTGGGTGCCCGGGGATACACAAACGGCGAGTCGTCCGAAGGACGTGCCTACGTATTTTTCGGGTCACCCCATGGTCTGTCGGAAACGCCTGGCTGGACCTTCGAGAGCGATTTCGTCAACGCCGGGCTTGGGGGTGCGGTCGCCGGCGCCGGTGACGTGAACGGCGACGGGTTCGCCGACATCATCGTTGGCGCGCCCGGATACGCGAACGGTCATTATGAGGAGGGGGCGGCCTATGGATTTCAGGGCTCGGCAACAGGCTTGCCGGAGGTACCGAACTGGTTCATCGAGACCAATCGACAATGGACGGGCTACGGGTTTTCGGTGGCAGCGATTGGGGATGTCAACGGCGACGGATACGGTGACGTCATCGTCGGGGCGCCGCGTGACAGCAACCCCGAGTCCTCGGAGGGAAGAGCCTACATCTATCACGGGTCTTCATCGGGTTTGTCGACGATCGCCGACCGGGTGCTGGAGCGAAATCAAGCAAGCTCTGCATTTGGCTGGGCAGTGGCAGGCGCCGGGGATGTCAACGGCGATGGATTCGCCGATGTGGTCGTCGGGGCGCCGGACTATCCGAGCGGTGCGTTGCAGCTCGGACGAGCGGAACTCTTTCTCGGCTCACCCGTCGGGGTTGGAGCACAGCCGGCGTGGTCCATTGTGGGTCCCGCCGGGCCCGCCCAGGTCGGGCACTCGGTTGCCAATCTCGGTGACCACAACGGTGACGGTTTCTCGGACGTGGCGGTCGGCATCCCGACCTCGAGTTCAGGCCTGCTTTACAGCGGTTCCGTCGAGCTCTACCTCGGCAATGCCGGCGCTGGTCGACCGGTGCTGGCGCGTCAGATGCGAGGCGGTGACGACCCCACGCCGGTCCAGCCGTGGGGGCTGACCCACTCCGGTGACGCCTTCAATGTAGCGATGACGGCGACCTCTCCGCGAGGCCGCGAGCTGGTCAAGTTGCACGTGGAGGCCTGTCCGCCGGGAGAGACCTTCGGCGATGTCGACTGCCGCCACGCGGTGTCGGCGGACTGGACCGCTATTCCCCTCGGCGAGAATGGTGTGGTCCTCACCGAGGCCCTCGCGGGTCTCACCGAGGGCGAGCTCTACCACTGGCGGGCGCATGTCCTCTATGTTCCGTTGCACGCTGATGAACCCGGCATCACCACACCACCCGTGCCGCGGCACGGCCCCTGGCGAACCCTCTTCGCCCAGAGGCCGGCGGCCGACATTCGGGTCGGAGTGCCGCAGCAGATCACCATCGAGCTGGTCTCGCTTTCAAGCTCGGAGCCGGAAGGGGCAGTTCAGGCCGAGGTCAACGTCGTGGTCACGACGTCGGACGGCGAGCCCACCGAGGTGGACTGCGAGGCGGACTTCGAGACCTTTAATGGGACCGCCTTCGCCGGTGACGACTTTGTTTCCACCTCGGGGAATACATTCTTCTATGCCGGGACAGCAAGTGGTACGGCCCAGATCCTCCCGATCGGTCTCATAGACGACGACCTCGATGAGGCTGACGAAGACTTTCTGGTGGAGATCTCCAACCCAACCGGCGCGACCCTCGGGCCGGAGACCGTGCACACGGTCACCATCCTCGACGACGACCCGCCGCCCGAGCTGTCGGCCGTCAATATCGGTATTGATGAGGGAGCGGGCCTGGCCGTCGTGCAACTCGAACTCAGCGCACCGACCGCCTTCGAAGTGACGGTGGCCTACGGCACGGTAGACGGTTCGGCCGTCGCACCATTTGACTTCACCCACGTGGGGGGGACAGCCCTGATCCCGCCGATGGACACCATCTTCAATGTTGAGATCCCCATCGAGAACGACTGGCTCGAAGAGGGCGAAGAGAGCTTCACCCTCGATCTCTGGAGCCCGTCGAACGCCGCGCTGGTGACCTCGGAGGTGACGATCACGATCTTCGACAACGATGCCGGGATCCTCTTTGCCGACGGCTTCGAAATCGGCGACACCAGCGCCTGGTCTTCTACCGTGCCCTGACACCGTTTGGGTTTCGGTTTGATGCCAGGGCCTGCACTCTTGGCACTTCTGCGCGATGCCGACCCTCTCAAGGGACCGTGGTGGACCACGCGTTGGAGCTTCCGGACTCGAACCCGTCGCTGAAGATTAGATCCGGCACGACATTTGATCATCTGAAAGGTGACGTCCACGTAGGCCTGGGAGGTGGTGCCTGCTGTGCACGTGGCGACATTCCCGGTCCATTGCATGGGCACACTGAGGGACGGCGTGTACTCGCTGTTGAAAAAGCTCACCACCGCGGGTCGGGCTACGGCACGGTGTTGGACCAGGCAGACGTGTCGCCGAACAGGAAGCTGGACGAGAAGATCACCGAGGAGTCACCGATGCAGTAGAGACGCGGGATCGTAGAACTACAGGCCTGATAAAACTGCAGGGTCCAGGTTGCATCCGTCCCATTCGTGGCGCCTGCATAGGCCCAGACTCCGGTGCTGTTCGAGGTCCAGTCGGTGCAGCTCGACCCATTGAGTTGACCGTTGGTGCCCGTGTCGGTCCAGGCGGCGCTGTTGCCCAGATAGAGGTCCGTGTCAGTGAAATTGATTGAGGCCAGGATCTGCCCATCCACCAGGTCGTCGAGCGAATGAGCGACCCTGACGCCATCGAGTCGCGCGACCGGGCCAAGATGCTGGAAGCGGTCTATGGCGTCGGTGGCCGTATCGGAGATCCATGCCTTATAGGTCGAAGCATCGGGCAGGGCAGCCGCCGTCGCGCGAGCCTGGCAAATGGCATCGGCGGCGTCCAGCCCGGTCTCGCCTCCGGCGTCGGCCCACCCACCGAGGTCGCCCGAGCCGTTGACCGATGTCACGAAGACGGGGTTCCCCGTCTCGTTCGGAAGAGACAACGCAGGCCCGGAGCCGGGCTCGAAGCAGAAGAGATGCGCGGTGTCATCACAAACGATTCCACCAGCCGAGGTCCACCCTCCCGAGCCCCGTGTACTGTCTCCTTTCCATGCAGATGCTGGAGAGCTCACGGTCCACTCGCTGCAGGTCCCGAATTGCGGGAGCCAGGTGCCGTCGAGAAAGGTGCTGGTAAAGGTCTGCCCAGTGACGAGATTGCCAAACTCGTCGGCCGCAAGAGGATAGTAGACGAGCCTCTCTGGATTCAGGAGTCGATCGATGCTCTCGCTGAACGGTGCGCCATCCGCACGGTTCCAGGGTCCGGCATCAACAGGCAGTTGGACCTGCCCGCAGTCGGTCGCTTTGGTGCCGCTGAAACCGTGCAGCCGACAATAGGCATCGTCCGTGCTGGTCGAGAGCCAGGCCACGAAGGAGCTGGCGTTCGCGAGACCGCCCGCGGCAGCGCGCGCGCGACAGATGGCATCGCCGGCGTCGACACCGGTCTCGCCTCCGGCGTCGGCCCAGCTTCCGAGATTTCCCGTGCCGTTGACCGACGTGACAAACGCCACCCGAGGTGACTGGGCTTCGAGGCCGAAGGCGCCCACAAGCAACAGCAAGAGACACGTCTGACAGATCGCCCGGTTGCGGCCAATTCGCTTCAATAGAGACATTGAGTACCTCCTGTGTTGCGGGTCACATGGAAACAACCAACGCATTCTCGTTTTCGGGAATTATATACCACTCACAACCATATTTCTCTTCGTTTGTTTGACATATCTCAAAATAGGACCCACATTGGCAGAGGTCACTTTCATTGCGAATACTGAGCCTTGAAGAAGGGGGAATATCGTGGCAATTGCAAATCGAATGAGTGAGGTGCTTGTGGCAGCAGTCGTATGTGCAGCGTTGGCAACACCGGCACCGGGGATCAGCGCTGAATCGACGATCTTCCAAGACGGCTTCAGCATTGGCGATGTGAGCTCCTGGTCTTCTTTTGTGGGAGGGCCTCCCATCACCCCACCGGCCCCCCTGCGCTTCACCAGCCTCGCGGTCCGCGATCCTCACTTCGTCGCCATTCTCTCCATTTTTGGATGCCAAGACTTCACGGACACCTCCCCGGTCGGAATATCGGTGAATAGCGCTTTGGCCGACTCCATCGTCTCCGACGACGACAGCGATGGCTATTTGGATCTGAGCGTGATGCTCCTCTTCCGACCCTTCGATCCGAACGCGGTGGGGGAAATCGTAGACGCCCGAAACGGAGCCTGCACCTATCCCGACAGCGGCACCTCCTGCCACGTGAGTACCTCCGGAACCGAGGTGCGGGGCTACTACGACGGCCTCCCGAACGGCCCCTGCCTGGAGGTTAATCCTGGCGACACCTCCAGCTACAGCCCACCCATTACCCAACCCACGGCCCCATGCTTCAAAACCGCGCCCCAGAGTCTTTACTTCACGGTTTTCGGAGACCAGGAGCTGCCCCTTCAGGACGCCCAGATCAGCGCCACCATCGTGGGCGCGGCCCCGGATGACCTCACCAAAGGATTGATTGTCGGATTTCTCCGAGAGGTAGACGCCAATAACATTTTCCTCCCGCCGAGTTACCCCATCGTGGGAGGACAATCCATAAGCGTCCTTCTTCCCGGCGGCGCGGGCAATTGCGCTGTTTGGACCGATAAGGACATGAATGGTCAAGACCCCGGATGGTGGTTCTTCTTGAACTTCACCGCGGAGAACGTCCCCTGGACCGGGCTCTGATAACCGATGACAACGGTGCCGATACTCCTATTGACTGATGCACAATAGACTGCGCTGGAGGTGGCATGGTCCGGTAGAGCCTCCGTAAAGCCAAAAATTGGGATCGGTGGTTAACGCTTGTCTACCATATTCGGACGCACTTATTGTCGTCCAATCTTGGCAATGTTCCGTATCATCCCCTACCCAAGCCACGGTGTCGGCTGGTGGAATTCCGAGTTCGCTCATATCTGGCGTATTGATAGCCGTCCCGGCCCAGAAGCTGCCGGCGTCTGTCGCTATCGGTGCGCCGGTCATGTTGAAGACAGATCCCGAAATCTCAATCCTGTCCTGCACCGATGTAGAGCTGTTTGAGATCAGCGCCTTCCATAACCCTCCGAATCCAGCTGCGGATGCCAGCGTCTGGCAAAATGAATCGGCGGCTGCCAGGCCCCCAAAGTCGGCCCCAATTACACTTGACGAGACAAATACAGTATGCCGAGCCGGTACGACGGAAGACCATCGCAGCATGTTGCCTGATTCAAAATCGTCGGCGAAGATTTGCCCTCCCGGCTTGCCCTCTAACGCAAGATGATCGCCATAGACGCTGATCGGAGATCCAGTTGTTGAAAATACTCTGATGACGATTTCCACCGACAGTGCATCGCGGGGAGATATCACCGGGGCCGATTTATGAAACCAGTCATCGAACGAAAATATCGTGTTTGTCGACCCAGTGCCCACAATGAAATTGGTGCACGTCTGGTCGTCGTGCCACATAGCCTGAAGCAAGATCCCACCTGTCTGAGGACTCGCCACGTAGAATTGACCCGAGACCTCATAATTCTCTTCGGGCAGGATTGAGACACACTCGGAGATGATGGAGGCGCCCTCAGATCCGGTGATCACCAGAATCGAACCGGAGTCGCCGGCTCCGAGATAGTCAAAGCTGCTCCAGTCCGCGGTCCCCAGCGCCGCCATCCAAGGGCTGATATCAGTGTCGAGTTCTTGATTCATCAGAAGATTTTGGGCGCTCGCCATCGGAATGCCAAAGACCACAAAGAAGAAAACTCCGCAAGCGAGAAATGGAAGGCGCCGTGTCATTTTCTCATCTCCTTTCAGGGATCGACCCGCCCAGGCCCTCCTTCCCAAGCGCATCTCACACATGCTTTGTTTGGCTCAAATCACTGTTCGACACCTCAGAAAATATCCTGATAACACAGAAAAACCGACACGCCCCAGAGGTCCGAAGTGCAGCAGAGCACACCAACATCGCGACCGACCAGTCACTTCACAGGCAGGCATCGCCCTGCCATCCGTTGTCCTTTGAGTCCTCCATCCAAGTATGGTAAGGCTTAGACAGACCGGTGACAACAACTAGATTCTGATGTGTTCATTTTCTCAACAAATGGGTTGGGGATGATCATGGGTGCCACCTTTCTTGATGAGACACTGTGTGATCCATCTCACTGGCCCTTGATATTCCAAGCCCTAGATTACACAATGGCGAGCAAGAATGAGCTAAGACAACATTCCTTTTTGGGATGAAAAACAGTGCGGAGACGCTGATCACTACCGACGAACCCGTTGGTAGGGCCACGAAAGGGCGATGAAATGAATAGGTCTGTCGCGCGAATACCTGCTGTCATAGGGTTGGTTCTGGCCTTGGTGGCTGCTACTCCAGAGCTGGTTGCTTTGAAACCGGCAACGTCCTGCGGTGGTCTGATTCCGTACCATGATGGGTACACCTCGATTGAAGCGGAAGCAGCCCACCTGCCTGGCGAGAAAATAACTGCGGAACTGCGGACCTGGCACCGCTAAGGCACCGATAGGCCAGCTTCCGATCACGGCGTGGCAGATGACCAGGCGCCGGTGTTGCCGGCCTCGAAACCGTCAGCGAAGATCAACGGCGTGACGTGGGCAAGGCCGCAGATCGCGCCCGTAGTCCCGAGGCTGTCGACCGACTGGAGACTGAGGCTCGTCAACCCTCCGGTGGTCGCATCGACCCTGAACGTGGTGATGTTCCGTGATGATTCGTTGGAAACGAAGAGCAGCCCGGCTGCCTCGTCGAAAGCCAGCATTCTCGGGGAGGAACCGCCGGTCGTAAAGGGGGAACCGGACACTGCGGACAGGGTCGTGCCGGATCCTGAACCGCCGACCCGATACACCCCGACACGGCCCCCGGACATGTCAGCGACCATGTAGAACCCCTCAGGGTGCAGCAACCCGTCGCTGCCGCCGGTCAATCCAGACGAAAATGGGTTACCGCTGACGCCGGTGGGAATCCCTGAAGAGGTGGTGAAGGCACGCAGATCTGTGGGGTCGAAGAAGATCATGAACAGGCGCCCGGAGCTATCGACTGCAAATCCTTGGCTGGTTGGGTCGCCTCCCCCAGGATCAACCCATCCGGTATCAAAAGGTGAGCCGGCGAGGGCACTGAGAACACCGGTTGCTGGATTGACCTGAAAGCCTGCGAGGGTGCCGGTATGGGCGGACCCGGCGTAAAGGTACTGTCCATCGTGACTGAAGACGATGGAATAGCTGTAGGTGCCGCTGTCATAGGGACTACCGGCAGCTGCCGTCGCCGTGCTGTTGGTGAGCGCATAGCTGGCCACGGTTGAGTACCCGGCGTTGCCGACCACCAGCGGCGATCCGCTCGGATGCACCGCGAGACAACGCCAGGAGCCCCCTCCCGCCACGGAGATCGGGCTATAGGAAAGAGCGGACAGTCCGCCCGTGTTGGGATCGACGGCAAACACGCTCACCGTGTCCGAGGCGCTGTTGAGGGCGAAGAGGCGCCCATGCGCCTCGGAGTAGAAGAGCATTTCCCGGTAAACGCCCACGTCATGGTCACCGCCGGTTGCGACCGGGAAACCCGACAGCGACGTCAAGACCCCGGTCTGCTCATTCACCTCGAATCCAAGAATCTGATTGCCGGTCGCTTCCGCTCTCAGTACGTAGAGATAGCTGGGCTCCGCGATTCCTGCGGCAAAGGTAAAGAAAACAGCCATGCACGTACGACACACAACGTTGAATGGGTATGTCATCGCCAATACTCCTTCAAAGGATCCGTTTGCGTCTGCTTCAGCGGTTCATAAACAGCATATCATCTGGGCGTGCCACGAACCACGACGTCAGCTCACCTATCCAGCACGTACGCCAATAGATAGTGGTTTCAAAGGGTGCCGCTAGAAGGGGTGGTCGCGGTAGGAACGGCCCTTTCAGGCCAGATCCCAGCATGCGGAACCGCCGAACTGGGATGGCCCGTCCCAGGGGCCCATGATGGGCGCCGCGTTTCATAAAAGTGTCAATCGTGTCTGCCCTGGCGGTTGATCCGGGTAACACCCCCGGCTACAGCCCGGGCATTACGGAACCCACGCCCCCATGCTTCACCACCGCGCCCCAGCAACTTTTCTTTACGGTTTTCGATCACGGCGTGGCAGATCACCAGGCGCCGGTGTTGCCGGACTCGAAACCGTCGACGAAGATCACAGTGGCGATCTGAGAGAAGCAGTAAAGGCGCATCCCACCGTCCGAGCATTGCATCGCGTTCTTTTCGGTCCAATTCGCGCCGGTTGCGTTAACGACAGCTCGAGTGCCGTTCGTCGCGGGATCTGCACTGGTCCATCCATCGCAGTGGTCACCGGTGCCCAGTCCCGACGTGGAGGTTCCGGTCCAGGCTCCGTAGTTACCGAGGTACTTTCCGTCTTCCTTCACATTCAATGCGGAGAACAGCTCTCCATCGACAAGATCGGCGCGGCTGTCCGCGATCTTTACGCCGTCGACGCGGATCCATGGTCCGTCGTAGCTGAAACGGTCAATGGCGTCGGTGGTCGAGTTGGAGAGCCATGCCAAGAACGAGCCCGGCGCTTCGAGGCCGGCGTCCGTGGCAAGGTATTGGCAGATCGCGTCGCCGGCAGCAAGACCGGTTGCTCCACCGGCCTGCGGCCACGAACCCAGGTTGCCGGTCCAATCGGCGCTGGTCACGAACGCGAGGGCTCCGCCGTTTTTATACGGGGGTAGTGTAGGCACCCAACCCATCTCGAAACAAAGCAATGCCCGTGAGGCCGAGCACGCAGAGGTGCCCGAGAAGGACCAGCTCCAGGTCGTGCGCGTGGAGCTGCCGCACGCCACCATCTGGGAATCTGCCGCAGCCCATTCGGAGCACGTAACCGTGGACGAGCCGGAAAGCTCGCCATCCGCATCGGTTGCGGTGAAGTAGTAAGCCTCGGCGCGGTTACCGAATTCATTCAGCAAGACCGGATAGAGAACGGCACTGGCCTCAGCTGGTTCAACCAGATCTCCGATGTTCCCGGTGAACGGGAGCCCGTCGATTCGGACCCATCCTCCGGCATAGATCGGTAGGTGGGGCTCGCCGCAGTTCGCAGATCTCAGACCGGACAGGCCGTGGATTCTGCAGTACGCGTCGTTGGAGGAGTCCGACATCCAGGCAACGAATTGGGTCGGATTGTCCAGGAAGGCAATGTCGGCTCGTGCGCGACATACCGCGTCAGCGGCAGCGAGACCGCTGAGAGCATTGGCGTTGTCCCAGGTGCTGAGGTCGCCGTTTCCTGTTACCGAAGTAACGAAAACCCGAAGTGTCTCCTGACTGGCCGCGACACCGGGCAGCAGCAGCAGCAACGCCACGACCAAAACCACATTCACCAAGGACTCACGGGTATTCCGCACGGTGACCTCCTCTGCCATTGGGTTATGTCGAATCCAGCCCCTCGAATATAGCGCCGCATGAATGGGCGTCAAGTTCTGGGGCCGAGAGCACACAGAATGAGAGAGCGCATCGTCTTTCCCTCACTCCCCCACCCCACTCCACGCGCTGGTGTTTCCTGACTCGAAGCCATCGCTGAAGATCTCCTTGGTTTCGTAATCCCTCACTCCCCCATAAAGGTGCCAGGCACCTGGGTATTGATGTTACGGTTCACCCCCGCGGTCGACCTGACGATGTGGAAATTGTCTTGCTTCTTTTTTGTGGCAAGCAGGGCCTCGAGTTCGTCCGCCGGCGCGGCTGATGGTCTTGTGCCACCCTCTCGCCGAGCGTAGGATGGTCGTCGAGGAGGCTGACGACGGCGTTGAGTTCTTTGACATGAGGCGCATCGAGCCATGGCTCGGTGAGCGCCGGTTGAGGGGGAGACGATGTTGTGAAAAACAAAGTTGTGAGATCACTGTTGGGAATATGAACTTCCAGGGTATCTGGGAAAACAGGAGGAATGCTTATGAATCCGGCCAGGTTTTTTTGCTTGTTTGTTCTCTTCATATTTCTTGCGGGCCCAGTTCATGTCCAGGCTGTAAACGAGCACCCCGAGTCAGCAACGCCGGCCTCTCAGAACACGTCAGTGGAAAACAATATCTCCAAAGACATCACCCAACTCATTGTTGGAACGTGGGAGATGGCGCCGAATAAGCGCGCATCGAAAGGCTCTATTACGTTCGACAAGAACGGCACCTATGAAATGCACGAGCAGTTGCAGGACGGCACGGGAGTGGGCACAAAGGGCCAATATATTCTGAACAGCACTGTGACACCGGCAACAATAGACCTCTGTTTGGAAAAGTGCGGTAAGCCGGGATCTGAATGGACAACTCGTTTTGCAATCATAAGAGTTTTGCCAGATGGAAAACTGGAGATCTACACTTCACCTGACGACAAACACCCTTCAGCTTTCTCGGATGACACGTCCGGTGAACGGACGATGATACTTACCAGGGCGAAAGAATAGAGAGGATTGAACATGGCTGACGCGAGATCACTGCTTCACCGGCGAAAAGTCCTGATGACAACCCTTGTGATCGTGTTTTCCTGCGCGTGGGCGTGGTCAGCGACCTTTACCGTCACGACAACGGCGGACGACGGCGCCGGCAGCCTCCGACAGGCAATCACAGATGCCAACAACACAGCGGGGCCCGATACTATCGATTTCAACATTCCCGAAGGCCAGTGCCAGGTGTCCGGAGTCTGCGCGATCACTCTCGTAACAAGCCTGCCGAACGTCACCGAGGGAGTGATCTTGGACGGCACGACTCAGCCTCGCTATGGGTCGGCACCGGCCAACGTGTGCGCAACTGCGGCGTCACCCTCGTACCTGCGCATACAACTCGCGACATCGGACGACTACATTCTGAACATCGAGACCTCCAGTCTCGTAGAGACATTCATGGTCCGTGGTCTCGCCTTCGTAGACCAGACCAAAAACGCCCATGGCATCAGGTATCACACGTACTCCCAAGGCCACGTGCAGTGCAACCACTTCGGCATCGACGGAACCGGTACCCTAGCACTCAATCTCGGGTCCGGCATGTGCGTTGGATGTCTCGGCGGTGGCGGCGGGAACTTGATCATTGGCACTGATGGCGACGGCGTCAACGATGTGGGCGAGCGAAATGTGTTTGGCGCGGGCTACGATGGCATCTTCGTGAACCTTGGTAGCTCGTCATATCCCAACTGGATCGCGGGAAACTACTTCGGCGTTAGTGCCGACGGGGTGACCGAAATGGACCTCACGACCGGGATTTACATGCGCCAGAGTGTTGCCCAAACCGTGATCGGTAGCAATGGTGACGGCACCTCAGACGGTCTCGAACGCAACGTCTTCGCCTATTGTTACAAAGGCGTGTCGCTCGATACCCGGGTTGGAATCGGTCACCAAAATTTCGTTGTCGGCAACTGGATCGGACGTGACGCCCGCGGCGGTCTGGCCGGCAACTACTATGGCATCTTCGTCTCAGGAGACTCAACTGATCAGAAAATCAGCCGCAACCAGATCATGGGCAACGAGATAGGTATTAACGTTTCGAGTGATGCCACTCTTTCCGACTCGTCTGGCGCCAACTGCATCGTCGGGAACAGCAGCGGACTTCTTCACACGGGTACCGCCGTCAACCTGTTTGCCGAGGATAATTATTGGGGTGCCGCCGATGGGCCCTCGGGGGTTGGTTCCGGTGGCGGCGATACAGTCAACGTCACGGGCTCGGGCTCGGTGGATTTCGATCCATGGCTGACCTCGCCCCATGACGTGTGTATTTTTGTATTCGTCAACGGATTTGAAAGTGGCAATCTCGGCGATTGGAGCAGTTCGACCGGCGGCCCCTGACCATCTCGAATTGTGGGCTGAATCGAAAAGGTGCCAAAAAGGTGCCAACCAAAAAAGGTGCCAGGCACCCGGGTATTGATGTTACGACTCAAAATGGTGCCATATCCCGATTATGGCGTGGCAGATGACCAGGCGCCCATGTTGCCGGTCTCGAAATCGTCAGCGAAGATCGCGAAGGCATCCACGGTCTCGAGGCTGATCACTGCGGTTCCGGCCTCTCCGTCGACATGATCGTAAATCGAGCACGAAATCTCGATCGGGACGCCTGGCGGCAAGCCGACTTCGATTTCCGCGGTGAGATCGATCATCCCGGAGGTATCGGTTGCCAGGTCTCCAAGATTCCATCGCGCCATGACTCCGGTCGGGTCGACGAAGTCGGCCGGAGGAACTGATCCACCAAAGGGCGCTTCAGGTGGGAGGGCGCACCACAGGGTCACGTTATTTTCGTACCCCCCCCCGTTGCCATATCCGAGCGCAATCAATGCCGGCTGTCCGGGCACCACCAGAGGATCGTAAGTACTTTCGATCCAAAGCGCAGGCGGGGTCTTTTCGACAGACGTCGTGCGAAGCTCGCTGCTCTCAGCCAGAATTGTGTTGATCGCGCTCTCCGTCCAGGTGCATGGCTCGACGAAGAACAGCGACGTCATGGTGACCGCATGTCCGACGGCGATCTGCACGGTCCACTCGTTTTGACCCGGATCTTGGCTCACGGTCCCGTCGCTCACGGTCACGTCGAGCAAAGACAGCTCTGACGGCTCGAAACCTTGCTGGAGCAGGGCGCTCGTCTGGGCTCCAGATCGGTTGTACAGCTCCTCCACAATCTCGATGGTGTCACCGGTTTCGTGTGTCGTAATGATGCCGGGGAACCAGGGTTCGGTGTTAACAAAGGTTTCCCACTGGGTGGTCGTCGCGGTGATCTGATCGATAGAGGTCGTGGCCACGGCGGTCCCGGTGTGGTCGTAGATGGAGCACGACGAGGGAACAGGCGTTCCGGGTGGGAGGCCCGCCGCCACTTCCGCGGTGACGTTGATCGAGGTGAAGCTGCCATTGGAAAGATCACCAAGGTTCCATGCGGCTGTGAGGCCTGACGGACCTACCGAGTCCGCCTGAGGCGAGGAGCTGCCGAAGGACGCATCGGACGAAAAACTGCACCCGATCTCGACGCTATTCTCGTAACCCCCATCGTTGCCGGCCTGCAGCTGAAATGTGGCCGGCTGGGCGGCAAACACCAGCGGCTCGTAGCTGCTGCCGATTTGGAGATCGTGAAGCCATTTGTCGAGGATCACGTCGCGCCGAAGATTTTCAGCGACCCAGAGTCTGTCGACCGGGCTGTCAGGCCAATTGCACTGAGCTGCAAAGAACCAGACGGTGAGCGTGGCCGACTGGCCTGCCCCGAGCGTGACGGACCACAGTACCTGACCTGCCGGCTGGGTGACGGTGCCGCCGGTAGCGGTGTGGGTGATGTATAGCACCTCAGTGGCGACAAAGCTTTGGTCAAGATCCACCCCTACCGTGGCTCCAGTGTTGTTGGTGAATGTGTCTACGATCTCGACCGTGTCGCCCATCTCCACATCGATTTCCATGCCCTCCACCCAGGGCTGGCCGTTGACCGATGTGGTCCACTGAACCTGAGCCACCGAAGGCACTGCCGAAACGGCAATGAGTACGGCCGCGACCAGCACGATTCGAATCGGGATGCCAGGCATTTTCTTCCTCCCAATAAAATAGGTGCCAGCCTAATGGGGGTTGTGCCGCTGTCAGGGTACCTCGCCAACCGTTGCTGACCATTCTGTGCAATCGCCCGACTCGAAATCGTCGCTGAATATGTGTGTCGGGTCCTCGTCCGATGTGGTGATCCATAGAGTGGTGTCAGCCGTGGTGTAGTTTCCGTCGGTGTCCTTGACGACGATCCGGATGCCCACCTCGTGGGGCAGGGTGAAGTTCGAGAACCACGTGTTCCAACCGTCGTAGTCGCCCTTACGGGTTGCGATGGCATCGTGGGTGAACACACCGTCTCCGGCAGAAACGTCGCCGTGGCTGCCGTCGTCGTAGAGGACGGTCCAGCCGGAATCGCCGAAGGGAAAAGCGAGGGGTTTCCTCGGCATGTAGATGTCCGGTGACTCGAGATCTTCCACCAACACCTCGAGCCTGACCCACTGGATGTTGGCGATGCCCTGCGCATCGGAGACGTCGACGGTGATGCCGATCTGGGCCGAGTCGTCGTGCCACAGATAGGGTTCGCTGAACACGATGCTGTTGACATTCGGGGCCTTGCTGAATTCACCACCCTGCGTGTCGACACGGTACAGAGCCTCTTCTCTGGTCACGAAGTAGTAGCGGTTGTCGGCGGTGATGTTGCTGTAGTTTCTCGGCCACGGAATATGGTACGACCACGAATCCCGGGCACCTCCCGTCTGCAGGTCGTACAGCGTGTTGTAATGGTAGCCCCACTCTCCGTTGCCCCCCAAGGCAAACAGGTAGTGGCCGTCTCGCGTGATGAAAGTGGTCAGAGGATTCAGATCGGTCGTGGAGGTCACGAAGCGCTCTGTCCCGGTAGCCACATCTACCACGTGCACCTCCTTGGCATCACCCGACCTGTGCTGGTATTGGTAAACCGCCGAGCTGCCGTCCGCGGTGGTGACGCCACGCCAGCTGCCGCCATCGACCCACAGATGGTCTTCGGCGGTCAGCTTCTGGGCGGGGCCGGCGAGCGTGGTGTGCCACGCGGCGCTCCGGTTGTCGGGATCGCCATTGGCCTCGTAGTAGCTCACCCAGGAGAAGAAGGAGTGGTCGCCCTGCACCGAGCTGCCCATGAACCACAGCGCGTTGAGGTTGTTGCACAGACCGAAGCACGGCAGGGTGAAGATGTCCATGTACTGCACAGCGAGCCCGTTGCGGTCGGTGTAGCCGAGCCCTCTGACGTTCCTGCCGAGGCCGTCGCTGTATCCCCAGTCGTGCTTGCCCGTGTACAGCCGCGAGGCACTGCTGTTGGCCGTGAACCAGTCAGAATACCCAGCCAGCCACCACTGGCTCACCGCCTGGCCGGTGGCCATGGTCGAGGTGTTAAGGTACTGGATATAATCTTTGCCGTCGTCCAACCCCGCTTCGATGAAGACTTCGGAGCCGTCGTCGTTGATGACCATGTTGCCCCAACCCCACCAGGTGCTGACCAGGTTTGCTGGAAAGATAGCCGAAACATCCTGAACGCCAGTGCCATTAGAGTTGACCACGAAGGGTCTACATTGACCTGAGTAATACTCACAGACCGAGAAGAACACCTTCGACCCATCGGCGCTCGCGACCACCCCTTCGAAGTTGCGCCACTCACTGGTTTCGTTCCCCGCCGGCCAACCCATAACCTGGTTTCTCAGGACGATCTGCGAAATCGTCTGTTTGTAGATGATTGGCGCCGCGTATTGGGCATGTGAATTGGTGGCGAAGCCCGCCAGCACAAGGCAGAAGATCATCGCGGTCATCCAGGGTCCCTTGGTCGACGAATTCATGGCCATGCTGGCTCCTCCCGAATCCATGTCGCCGGCGCCCTCCCAGGCTCTTTAAGACATCGTTTTTTGAGAATAGCATTACCAGCCTGAAATATCACAGGCTCCGGTCGCCGTTGGGCGTGATGATGTGACCCGTGGCGTTACCGTCAAACTGGAGGTCGATCGGGTGCCACTGATAACGACCTCACGACCTCGGTCTCCGTTTTCGAACCTGTTGTGAGGTTGTGATCAGTGGCATCCTTGTAAGATGTGCAGGCTAAGGCACAGAGCTCGACCAGGCGCCGGCGTCTCCAGATTCGAAGCCGTCGCTGAAGATCCACATACCGGGCGCCTGACCGCTCGACTCGTAGCTGCCGGCATCACAGAACAGATACGCCCTTGGAGCCAGACGCTGATCTGTGGTCTGACAGTAAGTTGACGAAACCAGGAAAATAGCTGGAGCGCCGGCCATCAGAGCGTGAGTTTGGGTCGGCCCTCCATAGCCGGCCAGGGGCAAGAGAAATGGGCTCGCCGTCAGCACATCGCTGGGGTTGGTGAGCCCGCACTGGGTGGTGACGGAGCCGTCGATGGGCCGCTCGACGTTGAAGCCATTTGACGTGAATGTGCCGTTGCTCTTGATGGTGCAGCCGCCTTCGACGATGCTCCCTTCGAAGGTTATGACGCCGTTCACGTGAATTCCCACAGCGGACCACGCCAGACTCGAGGTCGGATCGCCGACGATGGTGGACTGCTCAACGAGAAGGGTGGCGCCTCCGCTGTCGTCGCGCAGGTAGATGGCCGAACCCAGGGAATTGCTACCCTCCACCACGTTGCCGCTGACGGTGGAGTTGCGCAGGATCACGTCGCTAACCGACAAACGGACCCCACCACCATATCCGTTGGCCCCGGTTATTGCACCGGCGCGGTTTCGCGCCACGGTCGAGCGCTCGATGCGGGCGCGCGTGTCGCTGAGAAAGATGCCCCCTCCATGACCGCTGCCGGTGACAGGGTCCTCCGAAACATTGCGTTGAATCGTACAATCGACGAAGAGAACCGTGGTGCTGCTCGAGCTGATACTAACACCACCACCTCTTGCTCCCGCTGTGTTGTCCTCAACGACCACGTGGTCGAAGATTGCAGAGGAGTCCCCGATCTCCGCATTCAGGCCTCCGCCATCGCCCCCGGCGCTGCATCCGGAGATGGTGACGTTGGTGAGGGCGAGGGAGCCCGGAACCGTCGGATTCGCAAACATCAAGCAGCCACCGAGGCCAACAGCAGAGCCACCCACCAGGGCCACATCCTCGAGCGTCAGGGATCCACTCCGGTTCGCAAAGATCAAGCCTCCGCTCCCCTCCCCTATTGACGGGTTGACAAGGTTGCCTCCTCTGAGCGTCATCGGACCACGAATCGTCAGTGAACCGATGCCGGAGAATGTTTCGATAATCCGATCCGAAACGGTTTGCTCGATCACCGGGTTCGCATCCGCTGCGGCCTTGATCTCGAGAGCCTCTCGAATGTCCAGATCGCCGGTCATAACGTAATCCTCGTCGTCACCCGGAATGGTCAGCAGGTAGGTGCCATCCGGCAGCACGATGGTGGTCATCTGCCCATCGCCGTTTGCCTTGCGGATCGCCCCTCGCAGCGAGCAGTCGTTCGCCGCGCCGGAGCAGCCGTCTGCCAGGGCGTCGTCATCGAACCGGTCCACGGTGTAGGTCGCTGCGGCGATCGCTGTTGCGGGGACTCCGCCGGCAACCAGCACAGTCATCGCCAGCACCGCCAAGAGCCGTCGTGATGACTTGCTGAGGATTTGCTCGTTCTGCATGATGATCTCCTCCCCTATCCCTCTTCAGGGCCGGTGCACGTAGATCCACTCAAGAGTTGTTTCCGCACTCGAGACTTCCCTGACCCTGAAAATGATGTAGTAATCGTCCTCACCGTCTTCCGCCAAAGACACATAGGTGTGGTCAAGGAAGGCCTCGACGCCAAACATGAAGTAGCCCGAGGTCGGGACCGTGATGCCCTCCAAGCTCCCTGTCGTTACCCCAAGATCCACCAGGCCGCGCATTCCAAGGTTGTTGGCCCAAAAACTACCCGGTCCGCTATTTGAGGAAAAGTAGAAGTCACCGTGAGTTATGCTACCGGATGTTTCCTCCGAGAAATCATACCCCTCCCCGTTCAGCAGTGTTACGAGGTCGGGCAAACCGATGGCAGACGACCACGCCGTGGTATCGCCGGACTCGAAACCGTCGGCAAAGATCGCCGCGGTACCGAAGTACACGTCGTAAAGGGCCCCGCGCCAGTCCGTCCAGGCAATCGCGGCCTCTCCTCCTGAAGGCAGGCCCGGCATGACGGTAATCGTTGGCCGGGGATAGAAGGAAATTCCCGACGCGAATTCCCCCTCGTTGATCGGCAGAGCTGGAGACCAGCCGGTTGGGTCCGCCGTACTCGCCTGTGTGTACCAAATAGTGTCGGACCCACCTGCGGTCGCCTCGTGCTTGTACGCGGCGTGGAAATGGCCGTTGGAGTTGCTGACCGTGAGGTCGACACTCGATTCATGGTCAAGCGTCCATGGGAGGGGCCCGGCCAGGCCCCATGTTGTCCCCCCATCGATCGACGAGACGAAGCGGACATCCATATCGGAACCGTAATCCGTTGTGTAGGCGACGACCACCGAGTCAACTCCATGGGCCGCTGCAACCGCCGGGTGAAAGACGTTATTCGTCGTGGTCGTGAGCTGGACTGGTGCCGCGAAGCTCGAGCCGCCACTCGAGCTCTTAGTCACCCAAATCTGATTCGAAGTGGAAGTCCCATTCCATCCCGGTTTGACGAACGTAATGAACAGCCCGGATGAACCGTAGGCGATCTCCGGCCGTGCCGGCCACGCTGTCAAATTTGACGTGCCCGTCACGTTCAGCGGGGTCGACCAAGTGGCCCCACGATCGATGGTTCTGGAGGAGTGGACCGGATAGCCGTCGATTGAAAACTTGGCATATGTCACGTGCACGTAGTACAGATCCCCCCAATCCACAAAATCGGTGATGATCTGAGGGTGGACCTGATCGCTGGTACTGTTCATGATGAAGGGGCCGTCGATGGTGCTCCAAGTCACTCCAGCACCGTCCTCATCCACTCGAATAACTCTCACCTGTCTGTTAACGCCGGTAGCGTCTACCTCCTCATAGGCGATATACACCCATTTCTCCCCGTTGGTGTGTTCGCCATAGGCTACGGACGGATTGCGTGAGTCGTCACCCGAACGATATCTGTAGAGCGACACCCATGTATCCCCGCCATCCGTCGACCGATATAACCGAATCCAGTTGTCAGCCACCTCCTCCACGACCGTGTACAGATCGCCATTGGGCGCGCTGGTCATGGATGGCTTTACTTCATCAATCGCAGGATCGGTGACCAGGATATCGCCGACCGGCCAGCTCTTGACCATGGGTGTTGACGGCTCTCCGGGCATAGACCGGTCTTCACCGGCCAGACAGGGTTCAATCGAACAAAAGAACGCAGCGCAAAACAACCATGCGAAACAGAACCGGCTCTTCATCAGGCTCCTCCTTGTCGTTGGCGGAAACGAAAAAATTTATTTCTTTTCAGGGCCTGTACGCATAGATCCACTCAAGCGTCGTTTCCGTACTCGAGACAGCCGTGACCCTGAAAATGATGTAGTAATCGTCCTCACCCTCCTCCGCCAAAGACACATAGGTGTGGTCAAGAATGGCCTCGACGCCAGACCTGTAATAGCCCGAGGCCGGGACCGTGATGTCCTCCAGGCTCCCTGTCATTACCCCAAGATCCACCAGGCCGCGCATTCCGGCGTTGTTGGCCCAGAATTTGCTCACTCCGCTCTGGTAGAGAAAGTAGAAGTCACCGTGACTCAGACTTCCGGATGTCTGCTCCGAGAAATCGTACCCATCCTCGCTAAGCAGTGTTACGAGGTCGGGCAGACCGATGGCAGACGACCACGCCGTGGTATCGCCGGACTCGAAGCCGTCGCTGAACACATCTGGAACAAATGTATCCAGAACAATACTGTCGGAAGCTTGGACAGAGATCATACCGACGTTGTTTCTGAATTGGGCCCAGACGGATTTTGTGCCGTCTCCGGAAGGCAGCACCCATGATTTTGATGTGCCGTAAGGCTCCCAGGCAGACCAGGGATCTCCAGTATTGCCGAACCGCATCTCTACCACACCGGTTTGACTGTCGGTGGCGGAGATAGTCAGGGTTACGCTCGTGCTTGCGGTGTGGCTGGCGCCGCCATTGATGACAAGGGAACCTGTCGGTGCTGTCGAATCCACATAAAGGTTGAACGAAGTCGTCGCAGTTAAACCGTTGCTCCAGACGATCAGCCCTGCGTCGTCGCTCGTGGATGGCGCATAGGTCATGGACTCGTCTCCACCAGCGCCCGCAACATCGGATAGAACCAAATTGTCCGAGCGGCCCTGGTAATACGTTGACGAAGATCCAACGGTCGAACCGTGGAGTGCCATCCCAAAATCGGCATCACCGGAAACTGTTTTTAGCGCAAAATACTTGGTTGTCCCTGCGGTAAGGGCGATGTCAAAGGCCTTGAGGACAAAAGCCGAGGTGACGGTTGCAAAGTATGTTCCATCTGATGCGGCCGTAGCAGGATTCCACCACTGGATCGGATAGGTGCCACTACCTGACACGTTCCTGACTTCTATGTTGTAAGTGCCATATGGTGCGTGGTTTCGATCGATTACGACGTAATCGACGATTGCTGATGGAATCGTTGAATCCTCCAGCCAACCATAGTCATCCGGGTCACCGAAGGCGGAGCCGTCGTACATATAAATGTTGTAGTTGGCGGCGCTCGGAGAACGGATGCCCACGACGTTCCAGTACCCGTAATTCGGGGAAAACTGAAAGTAATCATGAGCGATCGGAGGTGTGCCCATTGATTGGATGGGCGTGCCCAGGACGCGATGCCCCGGCCACCAGGCAACACCGAGATAGGTATTATCCGTTCCGGACCAGCTCCAAACATAGGCTTCGATGGTGTAGGTGCCGGTCGTCGGGACCGTATATTCCACTATCTCAGAGCTGTTGGACGCACTGGTTGAATTCGCAACAATAGTTCCGCTGGAGTTTTTCAGTCTTAGATCAATATCCGCTTCCAGTGGATCGGACGAATAATCGGAGGTCGGGTTGGAGTCCCAGGCAACGGCCGCCCGAATGGTCTGGCCGGAATAAGCGTACACCTCGTATTGCAGGGGCAAATCACCCTCTACGATGCTTCTTCCCGCCCACCAGCCTTCATCCACCACACGGAAGGCGGCTCTCATATCCACTCCACCAGCACCGTCTTTTTCGCTCAGACGGCTGTCCCCCTCTATATTGTGCAGGGCCGTGGTCATGATGATCGCCTTGACCGACTCCGGCCACGATTGCAGGTTGCTGTTACGATCCATCAACTGGGCCACTGATCCGGCAACCATCGGGGCGGCATAGCTGGTGCCCCAGCCGGCATTGCCGATGCCATCTCCCATGAGTGTACTGGTGATATTGGTTCCGGAGGCGGCCACCTCCGGCTTTTCACAGCCTGTACTGGGATCATTATAGGAGGACCCTGGGTGAATGGCATCGTCGTCCCAGCTCAGCGTTCCCTTGTCGTCATACACACCGACGGTGATGATGTTGTAACCCTTTCCCGGGCTGCCCACATAGTGGCTACCGCTGGCACCCTCGTTTCCGGCCGCCACGGTTGATGTACAAATAGCGCTTCGGACAAGATGATCCAAATGCCGGTCATGCTCAGTAAGGGCTGCGGAAAAGTCGCTCCCGCCCCAACTGTTGTTCAATATATCCACGTTTTGTGTTGTCGCCGCCCAGTCCATGGCTGCCGACATATTGGCATCGGCATATGAGGTCCCATTGGCGGAAAACAGGTTCACCCCCTGAGCTATCCCCTGGTATGTGCCATGCTGGCTGGCTACCATTCCGGCGCAGGCGGTGGAATGCTGGTCTACGTTGGAGTCTCCCGGAACACGGGTGGTACCGGTGTTCAGATAGGTGTGGGGCCAGTCGATACGGCTATCTTCCGCGATGGCCACATCGATGCCTGTACCGTCGAAGCCGAACCAGTTGTCAACAATATCGGCCTTTTGGGTCGTTTTGGCATTGTTCATCATATCGTGGTTGACATTGGGGCCGTAGATAGTGTCCACATACTCTTCGAGCACCAGCTCGAGAATTTCTGATCTGGGCAGTTCAACATAAATGAGAGGGGCAAACGGGCTCACATATCGAGGTTCGAAGCCTATCGCCTTGAGATTCGCCAGCAAGGGCGCCTGCAGAGCTGGCATCTGAGATCTGACATAATCCTGGTTTTCCTTCACGTATTTCTTTACTTCACCGCGCAGTTCATCTTGAGCCATCCTGACAGCTTCGACACGAGCGGCACGCCATTCGCTTTCCAGGTGCTCCTCCTGCTCCTGCGTTGCCTTCTTCCTCCCGCTCAGCATCCGCACCTCAAGCGGCGCATCACCCGCTTCAACTTCCGCCGGCTGGTGTCCGCGATCAAACCTTTCCAAAGAAGTCACGTCGTCCGCTCTGAGCCAGATGGCTACCGTCAGAGTCTCCGCCGCATTCATGGCTTCAAGTTGGCCGAACAGATTGGGGTGCACCCGTCCATGCGGCACTCCTCCAAGCTTGGCCATTGCCGAATGGACCGAAATATCGGAATCTTCCGCCAACAGCAGAGCAAGGCGGGCGTCGTGCGCGGCCGCTTCCGCGTTGCGGGCCTCTTCCAGGTTTTGGGCCACACCGGTTCCATCAATCACGATTCCGAATAGCTCCCCTGTCTGAACGTCCGTAAATTTGACCTGATACAACGTGGTGCCACTGAGAGGAAACTCAATTCGATTCACATCTCCAAGCTCCACTTCGTCCGGCACACAATCCATTTCAGCGACGGCCATTTCAAAAATTCGATCCTCGACAGGGTCGCCATATCCTGCCGCTCCGCCGGACGTACCCAGAAGCAGAATCACCTGCAAAATAACCAGACCAAAGCAGTTCATCTTGGTATTCATTGAGCCCTTCCCCCTTGTTGTAAAATCGTTACACACGTCATGCAGCAACACGGTGCCACTGGTCACAACCTCACAACCTGGTACTCCGTTTTGGCACCTGTTGTGAGGTTGGGATCCGTGGCACCCTTGCTCCAATCTCATCTGAAATCTGTACTGCGCGAGGACAGTTTAAGCACGAGGGTGACCCAGAGTCAATCGAGAGTACTGAATATAGAATCGATAGGGAATAGTAACTAATACTTTTACGAAACTCACAATTACATGAACACTTGATGACCCATTCAGCAAGAGGTGCCACTAATCACGACCTAACAACCCGGATTTCCGTTTTCCCCCCCGTTGTGAGGTTGGGATCGGTGGCACCCTTGGTGGCACCCCTGTGGCACTTCTGGGAACGTCGTTTCCGTTTTCATGGGCATGGTGGGACACCGTCACAGTCCCGATCGTCACAGTCGACATGTCCGTCCTCATCATCGTCAATACCGTTGTCGCAGATTTCCGAACCACGACATACTGGAAGGTCGTAACAGTCCGTATCGTCACAGTCGGTCCATCCGTCCCCGTCGTCATCAAAGCCGTTGTCACAGATCTCCTCTTGACACGCCGGATCAGCGTCACAGTCAAAATCGTCACAGTCGACGAAGGTATCCCCGTCGTCATCAATGCCGTTATCACAAATCTCTTCTTGACACGCCGGATCATCGTCACAGTCAAAATCTTCACAGTCGACGAAGGTATCCCCGTCGTCATCAATGCCGTTGCCACATTGCTCCGGCCCGCACGGCTGAACCCCTATGCAATCAAAATCATCACAATCAAGAAATCCGTCATGATCATCATCGATGCCGTTGTCACAGATTTCCGGCACAGAGCCCCATGCAGTGGCATCACCGCTTTCAAAGCCGTCGGCAAATATGAGGTCCTGCCCTCCTGCGGTCGAGGCCAAGGCGCTTAAGAACAGACCTGTACAACAGAAGATCAAAAACAGAGGAATTCGAACACGCATGTGTCACCTCCATGTGCCTGTGAGAAATAAACCGATCCCTTCTATTATTGTAACTCCTCGCCATAGCATGTCTTGCGTGTGGCATTGAGTTCCTGAGGGCTCGGTGGTTGGCCGACTCAGGGCTACGAGCGGCTGGTACGAGAGTTGGCCTGGGATCTCGAGGGCCTCCCTAGCCTGCACTTCTCACCGGGTTTCGTGGCGAGGGCGGCGAAGCGCAAGTATCCGCTGGGTTTGTCGCGAATCGGGCGACGCAGTCGTAGTAGGGCTACGTCGAGGAGCACGATTTACGAAAAGCACGGCGGGACGCCGGGATTCGCCGCCCGTAGTAGACACCCGGTGAGAAATGCAGGCTAAAGGTGCCAGTCGCCCTGGTTGGGGGTGGTGTCCGCCTGGCCCTACCCTACCGCCCAGGCGTTTGCACCTTACGGCACCATCGCCGACCACTTGATGGTGTAGCCGGTCTCGAAGCCGTCGGCGAAGAGCGGCAGCATGGTCACGAAGAGCACCGCATCGGACGCGTCGCCGTCGCCGTTCAGATCCGTCCCCCCTTGCTGCGACTCGTTCACCCGGAACGCGACGGTCGCCTCGGCCACCGCGATCGTCTCCGTCGCGAGCTCGAGGTTGGTGGTAACCCCGGTCGAGAGGTCGTGGAGTTGCCCCACGTAATCGACGGCGTCCCCGTCACCGTTGAGGTCCGTCATGTCCTGATCGCTTTCGCGGGTCCGGAACGCAAGCACCTCGTCGCTCATTGCGAGCACCCAGCCCGACCCACCCGAGGCGAGCCCGAGGTTCGTCGGGCCGCCGCCGGTGACCTGATGCAGGAAGAGCACCTTGTCGTCGGTGTCGGCATCGCCGTTCAGGTCGGTCCCCTCCTCCTCCTCGCTCACCTGCACCGCAACCGTCCCGGCGGCGACGCCGTGGCTACCCGTGCTGGCCGCTGACGTCAGGTTCGACGTGGCCTGCAGGCTGTGATCGTAGAGGTGCAGCACCCAGTCGTCCATGTCGGCATCACCGTTCAGATCGGTGTTCCCCTGCTGCCACTCAACCACGAGGAATGCGACATAGCCGTCGTCGAGAGCTAGGCTGTACTGCGGTCCCGCGAACCCGGTGTTGGTGAGTGTCGCCGCCGCGATGTCGTAGACCGCATAGACCGCGTCGTCCATATCGGCATCGCCGTTCCCGCTCACGCCCTGGCCGGCCTCCGAGTAGCGGAAGACCACGAGGCCCGCGTCCACCGCGAAGCTGTGCGTCGCGTCGAAGCTCGCCGAGGCGCACTCGTAGCCGACGTTGGCCTGCGCGGTCGTCGTGACGTCGTGCACGAAGAGCACGCTGTCCATGAAGTCCCCGTCGCCATTCAGGATCGTCTGCCCCTGCTCGAACTCGCTCACGCGCACCACGGCCTTGCCATCCTCGAGCTCGACCTCTGGGGTGCTCGAGTTCGACGCGAGCTGCGTGTTGGTCAGGATCCCAGTCGACACGACGTAGACGTGCAGCACGAGGTCGAAAGCATCGCTGTCGCTGTTGAGATCCGTGCCGTTCTGGTCGGCCTCGTCGACGAAGAACGCAGCGATGCCGTCCTCGGCGTCGAAGCGGCTGGCAGCGCCGATCTCCACGGCCAGCGCCAGGTTAGTCGCAGTGCCGCTCTCGGCGTCGTAGGCGTACGCCACCCAGTCGGTGGCGTCTCCGTCGCCGTTGAGGTCGGCAGCGTTCTGCCACGCCTCCGACACGATCGCCAGGACGAGCGGGTCGCTGACCAGCAGATTCCACTCGGTGACCGCCAGCCCGAGGTTGCTGGTGACGCCGGTGCGGGCGTCGTACACGTGCCAAACCGTGTCGGTCCTGTCGCCGTCGCCGTTGAGGTCGGTGTTGCCCTGATCTTCCTCCAGCACCGCGAAGGCCACCAGCGCACCGTCCACAAAGGGTCGCCCGCCGGCGAGCCCGAGGTTACGAACCTGGCCGGTCGTCGTGTCGAGCACGTGGATCACCTCGTCGTCGATATCAAGGTCGCCGTTCAGGCTCTGCGCACCCTGCTTCGCCTCGACCACCTGGAAGGCAACGAGGTCCGGGCTCGTGGCCACATCCGCAACCGCGTAGCCGGTGTTGCTGAGCGTGCGGCCGGCAACCGTCACCGCCGCGGCGTGGGCCGTTCCGGCCGACAGCAGCATCGAGCCGACCGCCACCCCCACCACGAGCGCTAGCATTAATGGAACCGCAGCACCGGCGAGTGACTTCATTGGCGGCCTCCTTCAGGGAGTCTCCTAATGAATATAGTGCCTACATTTGGTTTCGCCAGTTTTATCGGATTATTGAAGCAAACTGCTTCACACCGCCAAGCAGGAATTCGGAAAGCCATGGACCTGCTAGGCACCCCGGAGGTGGTGTTCCCGAGCGGTTCATGGCCTCCTCTGTTGGATTAGGTCTGAACTCGATCCGCAGCCCCGAGGGGCAGGTTCACAAGGTTCTCAGGGACCGGTGTTGCTCCAGGCTTGAGTATTTCCGGATTCGAAGCCGTCTGCAAACACGTATGGACATGGCGCGCCGGCGGAAACCAACCACGCTGTGAAGTCGACCGACCCGGATCCAGTCACCACTATACTGTCGCCGCTTCCGGGTCCTGCTCCCGAAGGCCCGGTCGGATCTCCCCACCAGTTGCTCTGCAGGGTCAGGGTGGCGGTCCCGCTGTGATCTACACCGGTGCTGTTACCGGTGATGGAGTTGCACATGGAGAACGGGCTCAAGGTGACGTCGTCCGCCGCCACAATGCCGGTGATATTGTTCTCGATCCGATTGCTCCGAATGACGTGGCCCTTCCCTAGAGTGTCGATTTTGATCGCGGTCGTCACACCGGCCGGGTTACCATCGGCATCCAGCCCGATCCAATTCCCCACAACCCAGTTCTGCCTGTCGGAGAAAACGCCCGGTCGAAAATAGATCCCCGTCGAGCCATAGCCGATGATGTTCCTTTCAAGAAGGTCCGACACTCCATCCTCGTTCGTTCCAACGAGGTTCATGGTAGAGCTCTGGCGCATGAAGATACTGGTGGAGTTCCCCAGCGCCGTGACACCGTCTGCGGCAAACCCAAAGAAATTGCCGGCGATCCAATTCCTGCTATTGGAATTACAATAGATCCCGTACGTGCTACCGGCGAAGACATTGCGCTCCGCCAAATCGTCGATCCCATCACCGTCGGTCCCGATGATGGCTTCGTTGGCGCTGCCTTCGATCAGCACGCCATATCCCCCAAGCCCTGTGTAGCCATCACCGGAAAGGCCGAGGTGGTTGCATTGAACCTTATGACCCGTTCCACTATTCAGAGAGATACCGTATCCGCTGCCGAGGCTCAGACCACGAATCATGGTTGAGTTCGTGCTATTGACCTCGAGCAGTCGAGTGCCGCTGGGGCCGAGAATCTCCACCCGGAGAAAAGAGTCGTCTGTCGCAGTCGCACAGGTATTTGCCGGCGCCGTGCCGTGCTGCGGTTGGGTCGTCCCGTCGATCGTCACGGCCTCGTCGATACTGATCGTCGATACAAGCGTGATCACGCACACCCCGGCCGCCGAACACGAGCCCGACGGGATGGCAAAGTCAACCACATCAGCGCCCGCGCTGGCGTTCGCATCGAGAATGGCCTGACGAAGGCTGCCGGCGCCACTGTCCGCGGTATTCACAACCGTGAACGTCGCCGCCTCGACAAACCCACCTGCCACCAGCGCCAACGCCATCAGAATTCCGATGCCAGTTACCGCTGATCCTGGCCTACGTGATACTTCAGAAACCTGTGCGCGATGACAGTTCCCGTGTCGACTCGAGGTCTTCGTCCACCAAATAATCATGCAAATCTCTCCCTTTTTCTCTGTGATGTTTCACGTCTAAATAACGTCTGCGCCAGGTACTGAGATCTTTTGCTCTAAATATTCTTATCTCTCGCCTGCATCAGCCCGTCGCCTCTCCGGAATGAAAACCCGCACCCTCTATTATATCGCGTATTGTTCACAGAGCCACAGCGAGGAAAGGTGCCATCGCACCGAAAAGGTGCCAAAAAGGTGCCA
>Ga0164313_10000300_pt1 | contig 37946 bp, 26 predicted proteins | sample GuaBasSedimGuay4_FD_113735 | JGI IMG/M metagenome (GOLD analysis project Ga0164313, IMG submission 113735) | Subseafloor sediment microbial communities from Guaymas Basin, Gulf of California, Mexico - Guay4, Core 4569-4, 0-3 cm | ecosystem: Environmental > Aquatic > Marine > Hydrothermal vents...
CCCGTTGTTGATTGCTTTGTTTCGTCAAATTTTACATAACCGTCCTCAATATGAAAGAAATGGATTATAAGCGAATAAATTAAAGAAGTTACGATTATGAAAATAATAGGTTTTACCAGTCTGCTTCTGTTCTCTGATATGAAGTTTCTAACATTTTCTCCAGGTCTTATTAATAATTCTCTAACAGTAAACAAAATTCCACGCTCGAAATTCAAAATGTGTCCAATTTCGTGTGCAATATAATGTCCGTCAATTCTTTTAATTATAGTTGCTTGCCCACAATTTGGACAATAGTTTTGTTTTACTTCGGCATTGCAATTCTTACAATTCATCTTTTCTCTTAAATTTTTATATTATTTGTCTAATAATTTCATCAAATCTTTTATTACAGTTGGTTCGGTAAAATTGGCATTGACGGCAGTTCCAGTCTGAGGCTGACAAGCTGTCTAAAAACCGCCGTTTATTAATTAATCCCGGTAAATTTAAGTCTATTTAACAGCGCTTCTATAAATGGGGTTTTATTTTCTAAAAATTCCGCAGCCATTAAATGGTCTTAAAACAGTTTTTAGTTGACCTAACAAGAATGAAAAACAGTAAACAAATATGCATGTTCATGCGAAACGGGAAAATGCTCATTTGCCAAACACAAACCAAATCAAGTTGGCAATTCAAGTTCAATAAGTAAGACCGGTTCTTATTAACTCCACCAAAAAAACATTATCCGATAGCTTTCGGATGAAAACCCACAGGTTATAGCTAATCCAAAAGAAAACCGGGATGTAGTTCAACCCCGAGAAATCGGAACTTCATACTTGGTGGTGGTTTACGCTTAATCATAGAATAATTATGCCTAACGCCAAAATAAAACACGTGCCTTTCAGTTTCGCACAGTTACTGGCAGGGTGTTTTTTTGCAGGGTTTAATTTCTTTCGAAATTAATAAATAACTCATATAGTTTCGGGCTGTGTTCCTTGCTTCGCATAAGCGGCTACGCGAAGGCAAGGGAATTGGCTTACAACATAAAGTTTCAGATACCCAAGGAGCAAAAAAACACCCCTAATTGCCGCCTACTATTGTTTAGCACTGCTTTGAAGGGGACATGTGATTTTATTTGATGTTGGCAAAAGTTTATTCTTTAATGAATTCAACCGAGTGTTTATTTGGTAATTTCGGAAGGTATTTGATTTTTAGACTACTGAAATTTGCATAATCACCATTTATTTCGATGCCCATATCGAGTTTAGTTTGATGATAGTATTTTTCATTCTCTACTTGATAGTAAAAATCCGCATAATATCCTGTGTTTTTCTTTTTCTTAGACTTATGCCAATAAATATCAATAACCTCCGCTTCTATATATAATCCATTGGTGCTTAGTTGCTCATCCATATAGTTATCAAACGACTTATATGAAAATACTTGAATGGATATAAATATTACAAGAAAGAGTCCTAATAAATAACTTGACTTTTTATACTGAGAATTTAAATTATAAGAATGAGTTAAATCTGATATGCTGTAATTACTTTTTTTGACAAGGTTAGTAAGCAAAATGGAAACTTCCAAAATGAGTTTCATAATAATAAACATTGCTATTAAAGAGATAAATCTTTTCCAATCATGATTAAACGAATAGTAGTAAAGAATAAATGTAAAAAGAGACATTAAAGCAATCTGTAGTAAGAAAAGCATAAACTTATTTACAGGGATTTCTCGAGTATTAATAAGTAAGAAATTACTTATTAGTCTTTTTATATTCATAAATGATCTTTGATTTTAATTTTTGCCAACTGGTATATCTGTATAAAACATACAAAAAACCCACCAAAATTAGGAGGTTTATCTGTATTTTTTATCAATTTAAATCTTTATGACCAATACATAAAATTTAAACGAACTACTCCTTCGAAAAATAATCGTATACCGATTTTGCTGCCCTTTTATTTACCGCATCTTCCAATTCTTCAAGGCTTGCTTCCTGTACCCGTTTAACCGATTTAAATTTCCAAAGCAATTGTTGGGCTGTACGAAATCCAATGCCTTTGATATCGGTTAGTTTGGATTTAATGGCCGCTTTACTCCGCTTATTGCGATGAAGGGTGATGCCGAAGCGGTGGGCTTCGTTGCGCAGGTGCTGAATGAGTTTTAACGATTCGGAGCGTTTGTTGATATAAACCGGTAAGGAATCGCCCGGAAAATATATTTCCTCGAGTTTTTTAGCGATTCCTACAATGGTTATTTTACCTCGAAGCCCGAGTTTATCCAAACTTTTTACTGCCGAGCTCAATTGCCCTTTCCCCCCATCGATAATAATCAACTGTGGTAGCGATTGTTCTTCATTTAATAATCGTTTATATCGGCGGTACACCACTTCTTCCATCGAGGCATAATCATCAGGGCCTTCAACGGTTTTGATATTAAAATGGCGGTATTCCTTTTTGCTTGGCCTGGCATTTTTAAATACCACACATGCAGCCACCGGATGGGTCCCCTGCAAATTCGAATTATCGAAACATTCGATATGCTCAGGCATTTCGGGCATTTGCAAGTCTTTTTGTAATTGCGTTAAAATGCGTTTGGTATTTCTTTCGGGATCAACGGCAGCTATTTGTTTGTGTAGTTCGAGCATGTAATAAGTCGCATTGCGTACCGAAAGTTCCAACAGATTTTTTTTGTCGCCCCGTTGCGGAACCAACCATTTTGCTTCTCCAAGGTTCATATCGGGCCTAAAAGGCACAATAATTTCCTTGCACCGGCTTTCGAAACGCGTACGGAGCTCAACAATTCCGCTTAGCAATAGTTCCTCATCGCTTTCTTCCAGTTTTTTCTTTAATTCCAGCGTATGCCCTTGTATAATAGCGCCATCAACCACCCTTAAATAATTGACATAACCCGCCGCTGCATCACTAACAATCGAAAAAACATCTACGTTTCTAATGCTCGCAGAAACCACCGTACTTTTCGATTGGTAGCGATTGAGTTGCTCCAGTTTTTCTTTAATGTGCTGTGCTTTCTCAAATTCCATTGCATCGGCAAAATCTTGCATTTTCCTTTTTAGCACCATGGCAATTTGCCGGATGTTTCCCTTGATAATCATCCTGATTTCGGCGATATCCTTGTCGTATTCTTCGGTGGTTTGTTTGCCAACACACGGAGCCAGGCATTTGCCAATATGGTATTCTAAACAGACTTTAAACTTTTCAGATTGGATGTTTTTATCGCTCAGGTTGTAGTTGCAGGTTCGCACCGGATATAGCTGCCGAATTAGATCCAGCACGGTATTCATCATTTTAACCGATGCATAGGGCCCATAGTATTCCGAACCGTCTTTAATCAACTTCCGGGTAGAAAATATTCGGGGAAATGGTTCTTTTTTAATGCATATCCATGGATAGGTTTTGTCATCTTTTAGCAGGATGTTATAGCGGGGTTGGTATTTCTTTATCAGGTTGTTTTCGAGTAGCAGGGCATCCAATTCTGTTTCTACCACAATAGTCTTAAAATCGATGATTTTCCGAACCATAATGCGGGTCTTTCCAGATGCCGAATGTTCAGAATTAAAATAAGAACTCACCCTGTTTTTAAGGATCTTGGCTTTCCCTACATAAATAATCTTCCCATCTTTATCAAAAAACTGATAGACCCCCGGCTTTTTTGGAAGCGACCTTAATTTATGCTGAAGTTTTTCAGGTGTTTTGGGCATACTATTATTAAAAGATTATAAAAATAGAAGAATATTGGAATTGAAACAGATTCCGGCTTAGACATTATATTTTTTGAACCGCCAAGCTCGCAAAGAGGCGCGAAACGATTTTTGATTTATAGAGGATAAACCTACATTAACCAAATTAATTCTAATCTTATTATTAACCTGAGGTTCGATTATTAGTGCTAAATAGAAAATACTATTCGCGCCTCTTTGCGAGCTTGGCGGTTATAACTTTATTTCACCACCAACTTCTTTGTCAAAACCGTTTCGCCGGTCAGCACAACCAGATAGATTCCTTTTTCAAAATCGTTGGTATTGATTTTTGTAGTGCTTTTGTTTATTCGCTCAGAATATACTTTTTGTCCGGTAAGCGAATAAATATTAACCACAAATTTCTTTGTTAAACTATTGTCGAACGACAAATAAACATATCCTTTCGATGGGTTAGGGTAAAGCTCAAAACTTTCGGGCAAATCGGATTTTTCTTCAATTCCAGTTACCGTATCATCCAACTCCAAAACATAAAGGCCATTTTGCATATCGCTTGCCAATATTTTACCGGATGGTAAGAATGGATAAACACCCCAACAACCCTGGTATCCATTCCCATTTGGAATAGTAGATGTGTCATAAAACCCAACCAACTGCGGGTTTAATGGGTCGGCAATATTCCAAACATAAATCCCGTCGTAATAATAACTCGAATACATTAAATCACCATGGATAATCGGGTTATGCGGAATAGAGCTAGATGCAACTCCGGAAGTAACCGTCGAAACAATTTCCATATCAGAAAGATCCGATACATCCATTATTTTAAGAGGGCTGCCATGTGTTTCATCGGCCAGCACATACGTATTTCCGGAAGCATCAAGGTAACCAGCATGGTTATATCCTTGACCTGGATAGTCGCTTAATGACCCCAATAAAACCGGGTTTTGTGTATCAGCAAAATTCCAAACTTCTAATGAGCTGTTCCCCCCCCGGTTTAAAAACGCAGTGTCGTTTCGTACAAAAATATCATGAACATCCGATCCAATATGCATATCTAATAAAAACTCAGGATTAACCGGATCCTCAAGTGACAAAATCCGCAATCCTATAAATGATCCCGAAGGTGGATTAACATCCATAGCATACAATTTAGCTGTTGCCGTATCAATAAAAATATTATGCGCCCCTTTAATCAATTCGTTCGAATCATATACCACATGTACCGAATCGGGTAAATAACTTAAATCTGCTATTTGCAAAGTGCTTGGACCTTCCTGGCAAACCATATATAAATAACCGGCATAGTCATGCATATCACGGTGTACAATGTTTGATCCTTGAGCAGCTCCCGGAACAAAATCAACTTCTGTAACATTGTCTATATCTGTAATATCCAGGATATGTGTTCCCAATGTTGATGCTACAATGGCGTATTCACGACCGTTAGCTTCATATCCCCAAATTTCGTTGTAAGGGTTGTTGAATGCAGAAGTAGGTGGAATGGTCGGATCGTCCCAATTATACAATAAATTCATGTTCAGACTTTCTTGTCCGAAAACCGGGAACAACATAAATATTCCTAAAAAAAATAATAAAAAACGTTTCATAAGTCCTTGTTTTGAATATCGGCAAGATAAAAATATTTGTAAAAACAAAGTGTCGTGTTACTATTTGCTATGCTTTTAGTTTATTGAACCAATAATATTGCACAATTTTAAATCACAACCCCTTTTTTGTTTGGTGAGGGTGATGTATTTCATCAACCTTTATTACCTATTTAATTGATGTCTTGTTTCAACCAATAAACCGGAAACATCAAAATTAAAATCACACTCACTACAGCAATCGCTATCCCCGGATTATACAAATCAGCTACCCAACCAATCAATGGCGAAATGATGGCTGCAAAAATTGATTTTGCCTGCGAAGTAGCCGATAGGGTTGTTGCCATGGCTTTTTCTTTCGATAACTCTGCCACCATTCCAAAACCAATGGGTTTGCGAAGGTTCTCGATAATAATAATCGCTATAAAACCAGCAATCGCTAGTATAAAATAACCGGATGCAAAGGTCAGTCCCGCGATTACCCCAATAATAAAACCAATGGTAATAGTCAGGTTTAAAGGGCGGCCAAGTTCCTTATATCGGGCAGCTAAATTCCCAGAAATCCGGCTGGCACGAGAAGTGAGTAAAAAGATAAAGAAATAAATAACCCCGACAATTATCGCCGTTTTTTTCTCATCGTTTAAATAAGCTAAAAATGGCATGGCCAGGGCAAAAGACATTAGCAAAGGTTGGATATAATCTTTTACCGCTTTAAAATATCCGGTATAAATTGAGGTGCTTGTCAACACTTTTAAAAACCGGATGCTTTTAAAGGAGTAGGAAAAAGCATGAATAACTTTCTTAAATTGGCTTGACAAAGCCTGTTTCGAAAACGATTTTAGCTCAATATCCAATGCTTTTGGATATGACATAATCAAAAACATATCAATCAGGTAGGGAATGATGGAAGCCAGAAAAATCGATTGGTAATTTCCACTGTAAAAAACAATTACACCTGCAAACAATGCTGAAACTGCTGAGCCTAACTGCGACCAAGACCGGGTATGTCCGTAATAATTTACTTTTTGATCGCTCCAGTTATTAATTCTTAGATATTGATAAATCATGGCTTTGTGAACACCTGAACGCAAGGCATCGCCAAGCGCGTATAAGGCCATTCCTAAAACAAAAGCATAAAACTGAGAAGAAAAATAAAAGGTGATAAACGACAGGATATAAAAGAAAAAGGAAAGAACCAAAATCCGACGTCGTCCAAGCGAATCGGCAATAACCCCACTTGGGATTTCCATAACGGCAACAATAATTTCGCGAATAGCATACAAAACCCCAATCTGCACAAACAACAATCCCTTTTCCATAAAAAACAGAAAAATAAAAGCATCGAAAAAACGCAGGTTTTTAAAAAAACCATAAGCACAGAATTTGTAGTACTGGATATTTTTATTGATTTGGGCGACCACTGATGCGCGTTTGTTCAAAAATATTGAAAATTATTAATGAGAAGATTAATTGGGTGGTGTTTATGAAATAAAATTTTAGTATTTATAAAAAAATTAAATTTAATGTCAAGCAAAACTAAATCATATGAGCGTTTCAATCTCAGCAGAACTCCCATTCGAATCTAAAGCCCACTCCATATCTTCATCTCTAACAAACAAACCATTATCATCAAGGCTCTTAATATTGTTTATTAGCTCAGACAACTATTTGTTAAGAAAATACATATATGTAGAAAATACTTTGTTATGAATTGGTTTAAATTTATTTTCATCTTACTGCTTGCTCATCTTTATTCTGGGTCTCTATTCTCACAAGGTTGTAGCGATGCGGGTTTTTGCACAATGAGCGACTTTAAACCTGAGGAAGCGGATTCCCTTACTGCATCGGTTAATAAATTACTATTTGGAGTTACTTTTGGTAGTGCAGATCACAATATTTCCGTTTTTGGAACTTACCTGGAATACAATAGAAAATTTGGTAGAAAATTTGGGGTCGATATAAAAGCAACAACACTGTCACAAAGCGGCAATGGGGTATCAACATTTGGAGTGGGCGATCTTTTTTTAAGTGGAAGCTATAGAATAAATAAAATTTTTGGATTAACGATGGGTGTTAAAGTTCCACTAACTGATGGAAACAGATTGTTAAATAACCAACCTTTACCCATGGACTATCAATCGAGTTTAGGGACTTTTGATTTAATCATTGGTTCCGGCTTTAATCTGAAAAAGTTACAAATGGTTTTGGCGGTTCAATATCCGTTGACACAAAACAGCAATACGTTTCTTTCTTCTGATTATAGTGCCGACAACGCATTATCCGGATTCCAATCGACCAATAAATACATAAGAAGCAGCGATATTCTGTTTAGGATCTCATATACTTTCAAACTGGGAAAGAAATTAAATTTAATCCCCGGTTTACTTCCCATTTATCACTTAAGCAATGATAAGTTTACTGATTTTGACCAGATTCAAAAAGAAATTGTGGGGTCGGAAGGACTAACACTTAATGCCAATTTATATTTGAATTATGAAATCAATAACAACAGCAATGTTCAGCTTATTTTTGGTGCACCATTAATTATTAGAGATGCCCGACCCGATGGATTAACCCGACATTATGTTTTTTCGTTAGAATATAATTTTTCTTTCTAAAGAAACTTCAGTAACCACTGGCACAGACAATAAAAACAACCACTTCGTAACAATTCGGCAACCAGGGTTTTTAGAAATTACATGGTGATTTTTTCAACACCAACTTCAATTCTATTTTCTAACTTCGCAGCTTCGTATTATGAAGCAAGACATTAAACAAATATTAAAAGAGCGTATCCTCGTGCTCGATGGTGCCATGGGTACCATGATTCAGCAATATCAATTGCAGGAACAGGATTTTCGGGGAGAGGAGTTTAAAGACCATGACAAACTCTTAAAAGGAAACCTCGATATATTGTCAATAACCCAACCGCATATCATTAAGGAAATACATCTTAAATACCTCGAAGCGGGAGCGGACATTATTGAAACCAATTCCTTTAGCGGTACTTCGATCGCACAAGCCGATTACCATCTGGAGAAAGAAATTTATCGACTCAATTTTGAGTCGGCACGCATTGCCCGCGAAGCAGCGGACGAATACAATCGAAAAACACCGAATAAGCCCCGTTTTGTGGCTGGTGCTATGGGCCCGACCAATCAGACGGCTTCCCTTTCCCCAAAAGTGAATGACCCCGGTTATCGGGCGATAACTTTTGATCAGCTGGCCGATTCATATTACCAACAAGTTGTTGGTTTGACTGAAGGTGGAATTGACTTGCTTTTAGTAGAAACTATTTTCGATACCCTGAATGCAAAAGCAGCGCTTTACGCTATCGATCGTTTCCAGAACGAACGCAACATCGAAATCCCCATAATGGTTTCAGGCACTATTACCGATGCCAGTGGGCGTACCCTTTCGGGGCAAACCGCCGAAGCGTTTTTAATATCTGTTTCACACTTAACTTTGTTAAGCGTAGGGTTCAATTGCTCGTTGGGCGCACGCGAAATGGAACAACATGTGCAATGGCTTGGAGAGCATGCCGGATTTTTTGTTTCAGCCCATCCCAACGCAGGCTTACCCAACGAATTTGGTGAATACGATGAACAACCTGAAGATACAGCAACACAACTGGATACCTGGCTTAAAAACGGTTGGGTAAATATTATTGGAGGATGCTGCGGAACAACACCCGAACATATCCGGCATATTGCCAGAAAGGCTGAAAAGCATAAACCTCGTCAGATTTCTGAGGTTGCTAAGTATTCTTGTTTCAGTGGGCTAGAACCCATGGTCATTTACCCAAAAAGTAATTTTGTGATGGTAGGGGAACGGACCAATGTAACGGGCTCGATACGATTCCGCAGACTTGTGAAAGAAGAGAATTACGAAGAGGCACTGGAAGTTGCGCGTCAACAGGTAGAAAACGGAGCGCAGATCATCGATATAAATATGGATGAGGGGATGATCGATTCAAAGCCTGTAATGGTGAATTTTCTTAACCTGATTGCTTCCGAACCCGATATTTCCAAAGTTCCTATAATGATCGATTCTTCGAAATGGGAGGTGATTCACGCGGGTTTAAAATGCGTACAGGGAAAATGCATTGTAAATTCAATTTCGTTAAAAGAAGGTTTAGAAATTTTTAAAGAGCGTGCCCTTGAAGTAAAAAGGCTTGGTGCTGCTGTAATCGTTATGGCATTTGATGAAAAAGGCCAAGCTGATTCTTACGAAAGAAGAATAGCCATTTGCGAAAGGGCTTATCGGATTTTGGTAGATGAGGTTAATATTCCTGCACAGGATATCATTTTCGATCCCAATATTTTAACTGTTGGGACCGGTATAGAAGAGCATAACAACTATGCGGTCGATTTTATAAGGGCTACCAATTGGATAAAAGAAAACTTGCCTGGAGTATTGGTTTCAGGCGGAGTGAGTAATATTTCGTTTTCGTTTAGAGGAAATGAATTGGTCCGTGAGGCAATGCACTCAGCATTTTTATATCATGCGATAAAGGCTGGGATGGATATGGGTATTGTAAATGCAGGGATGATCGGGATTTATGAAGAGATTGATCCCGAGCTGCTTGTACTTGTCGAAGATCTTTTGTTAAACAGAAATGCGGATGCAACCGAGCGCATGATCGAATGGGCTTCGGGAAATAAAGCGGATCGTAAATCTGAGATTAAAGAAGAAGTCTGGCGAAATGAACCGGTTGAAAAGCGATTGGAGCATGCACTTGTTAATGGAATTGTTAAATACATTGAGGAAGATACGGCAGAGGCCATGGAGTTTTTGGGCGATCCTTTATTGGTGATTGAGCAACCACTCATGGCAGGCATGAACCACGTGGGTGATTTGTTTGGCTCAGGTCAAATGTTTTTACCTCAGGTGGTGAAATCGGCAAGGGTAATGAAAAAGGCAGTGGCCTGGTTGCAACCTTATTTAGAAGAGGCAAAATCAGGTGGGGCAAGTTATACCGGTAAAATATTAATGGCTACCGTAAAAGGCGATGTACACGATATCGGAAAAAACATTGTAAGCGTGGTGTTGGGTTGCAACAATTACGAAATTATTGATTTGGGCGTGATGGTTCCGGCTGAAAAAATATTGCAAGTGGCCCGTGATGAAAAGGTAGATATTATTGGATTAAGCGGTTTGATTACCCCCTCATTAGATGAAATGATTCATGTGGCAAGTGAGCTGGAAAGAAATGGTTTTGATGTGCCCTTGCTCATTGGAGGAGCAACTACTTCGCGGGTTCACACTGCCGTTAAAATCGAAGAGAGTTATTCAAATGGAAGCACGATTCATGTTAATGATGCTTCGCGTTCGGTGCCGGTTGTAGGTAAATTACTGAATAAACATCGAGTTGGTTATATAAAAGAAGTAAAAGAAGATTATAAAAAAGTAAGGGAGAATTATAAAAACCGCGCCGGTGTTAAAACATTAATAAGCATTGACGAAGCCATTGAAAACCGGTTTAAGATCGATTGGGATAAGTCAAAACCATTATTGCCTGAAAAATATGGACATTGGGTTATTGATGATATTTCGATAAGCGAATTGATACCGTTTGTCGATTGGACGCCCTTCTTTTTTACATGGGAAATGAAAAAGGCTTATCCGGCTATTTTAACGGATGATCGATATGGCGAGCAAGCAACAAAATTATTTGACGACGCCAATCAAATGATTGAAAAAATTATTTCAGAAAATTGGTTAACTCCAAAAGTTACCATGGGCATATGGTCGGCTGCTGAAGAAAATGATGATATTCTTGTTTTTGACCAAAATGGAAATGAAAAGTTGCGGTTTAACATGATGCGCCAGCAGGTTAAAAAAGGAAAAGGGCAGTCTCAATTTTCATTGGCAGATTTTATTGCACCCACAAAGCTGGGTATTAAAGATGCAATTGGTGGTTTTGTAGTAACTATTCAAGGGAAATTAAAGGAAAAAATCGACGAATTTGAAAAGGACCACGACGATTATAATTCCATTATGCTAAAAGCATTGGCAGATCGTTTTGCAGAAGCCTTGGCCGAATATATGCACTTAATAGTGCGGAAGGATTATTGGGGATATGCAAAGGACGAAAACCTCGACAACAAAGCTTTGATCAAGGAGAATTATATGGGTATTAGACCGGCTCCCGGTTATCCTGCTTGTCCTGATCACACAGAGAAGATTAAATTATTTGAATTGCTTGAAGCCGAAAAACACACCGGTGTTTCATTAACCGAATCATTGGCGATGTACCCGGTATCGAGTATTTGCGGCTGGTATTTTTCGCATCCTGAATCAAAATATTTTGGAATTAATAAAATTGGTATGGACCAGGTTGAAAAATTGGCAGAACAAAAGAATATGTCGAAAGACGAACTCACAAAATGGCTCAACCCTTATCTTAAATAGTTTTATTTTTGCGGGTAAATAAATTCTGAATAATCGCTTAATGCCAATTCGAAATTTCAAAAATATAGGGCTATTATTTTTCTTGTTTTTATTGCCATTTTTGGTAAAGGCGAACCCCAAAACCGATACCCTTACATTTTATAACGGTGAGTTTATTCGATGCGAAATAAAAAGCCTGGCAATGGGTAAGATAAGTGCCAAAACTGTGAATATGAGTACGGTTTCTATCAAGCTCGAAAAGGTTGCTTACATTGAGTCACCCATTATTTTTGAAATTATATTTAGCAATCATTCCCGGATTTTTGGAAAATTATCAAAAGGATCTAAACCGGGAACTGCCACAATCAATTACAACAACCTTGAAATGTCGGTCGATTTAATGACGATTGTAGCTTTAAATCCAATCAGACAAAATTTCTTCAAAAGAATTACAGGTAATTTCGACCTCGGGTTCAGCTTTGTAAAAGGAACCAATAACCTCCAGTTTAATTACGATTTAAAGCTTAATTATCGTATAAGGCAATCGAAACATCAAATTACCGCCAATTCAATAATCTCTGATAATGATGCCTCAAGAACGGTGAAACAAGAAGCGGGTTATGGCTATACGCGCTTTCTTAGAAAAGACAATTTTGCCAATTTTGCCATAATGTGGCAGGAAAATACAGAATTGGGTATTCAAAACAGGATTCTGCTTCTTGCAAGCTATGGTATAAGCCCGATAAGAAATAATTTTAATGTATTGGCCGTTTCGGCGGGATTTGTTTCAAATACAGAACAATCCCAAACTGATACGCTAAATACAAACTTGGAAGCAAATTTAAGGATTGGCTACGACCTATTTAGTTTTTCAAGTCCGGATATCATTATCTCAACTTATGTTTCCCCATTTTTAAGTTTAACAGAAAAAGGAAGGTTCAGATTTGATTCCAATTTTCAAATAAAATGGGAAATTTTCAATGATTTCTATTTCAAAACAACTTATTATTATAATGCTGATACTAATCCACCCACATCAACAGCATCTACATTCGATTATGGCCTCACAATAGGAATTAGCTATACGTTTTAGGGGGCTTCGCCTATATTCTAATTGTACACAATAAAGGCGATTTCAGACTTCTATCTAATCTTCTGTCTTCTGTCTTCTGCCTTCTGCCTTCTGCCTTCTGCCTTCTGTCTTCTGTCTTATTAACCTCAACTTAACATAGAAGTAAAACAAAATTAACCATCCGTTTAAGTTCAGCTAACTATGAAAAAAGACTTTTGCAGCAAATAATTAAAATCAACATTAAAAAACTTAAAATGAAGCGAACTTTACAATTTTTTGGATTACTGGCTGGACTAATAATCATTACTTCACAGTCAATTAACGCGCAGGTAATTGACATAATTGATGATGGATCCGGAACTGGAACTACAACCTGGAATGCTGACAACATATATGTTTTACACGGAATGGTATTCGTAAACAATGGACAAACTTTAACCATTGAACCGGGAACCATAATTAAAGGAGCCCCCGGTACAGGAGCCAATGCATCCGCTTTAATTGTTGCCCGCGGAGCCAAAATTATGGCAGAAGGAACTGCAAACGATCCTATTATTTTTACTTTCGAGGGTGACCCACTCGATGGCTCTGTACCTTACGATACCCGCGGACAATGGGGAGGCGTGATTGTACTTGGAAGTGGAGTTTTAAACTCTGTACCGGGCGAATCAGCTATCGAAGGTATCCCAACTTCAGAATCACGTGGCTTATACGGCGGAAATAATGATAATGATGATTCTGGTGTAATTAAATATGTGTCAATCCGACACGGAGGAACAGATATTGGTGCCGGAAACGAAATTAATGGACTGACCCTGGGTGGCGTTGGTTCGGCAACTGAAATCGATTATGTCGAAATCTACGCTAACAACGATGATGGCATCGAATTTTTCGGTGGCAAACCCAATGTAAAACATGCCCTGGTTGTGTTTTGCGCCGATGATTCTTTCGATTATGATGAAGGTTTCCGGGGAAATGGCCAATTCTGGGTAACCGTACAGGATGCTGTTGGTGGTGTTGGCGACCGTGGTGGTGAACACGATGGCGGCACCGACCCCGAAGATGGCACACCTTATGCCACTCCAACAATTTCAAATGTAACATACATTGGTCGTGGTGTTGACTCCGGTAAAAGAGCACTTACTTTCAGGGATAATGCCGGTGGTTTTTATAGCAATTCGGTTTTTGCCAACTGGGGAAAAGGTACCGATATCGAAAAACTCGGGTCAGGTCAAGATTCCTATAATCGTTTCAATGTTGGCGACTTATCTATCGATAATAATGTATACTGGGATGTGGTTTCAGCCGGAGGAACAAATGCTGCATCCGAAGATTTGTTTAAAGTTTCTTTTGCTGATGGCGTGAATGACAATGGTGAATCGTCAGTTTTTGCTGCTACTTTTAATGCAAATGGAAATCAAACCGGAGATTTAGGCTTAGATTATAGTAATGTTACCCCCGGATCAAATGCATTACAACTAGTTCCCAATCAAGGACCGATGTTTGGAGCTAACACGCCTTCAAACAGTTGGTTCGACGATGTAAACTACAAAGGTGCTTTTGAACCAAATGTTGATGCCTGGGTTAAAAGCTGGACCTTACTTGATCAAATGGGGTTTTTAGCTGATGTGGTATTAAGTGTAGACGAAATTCCAGAGCTCCAAAGCAAGATATATCCTAATCCAGCCGCCGATGTGCTGAATATTGAATTGACCGAAAATGTTGATTTATTAAGTGTTAACATCCTGGATTTGAGCGGACGATTGGTGAACAACAGGGAATTCAAAAATGTGAATGGCCGAATCGAGCTTAACATCAATGATTTAATATCCGGATTGTATATTGTTTCATTAAAAACAAATAAAGCATCACGCTCTTTTAAAGTATTCATCAGGTAAATGAAAATAAAAGCCCCGGGCAAGTAGCGACAAAGTCGCTTACGCAGCCCGGGGTAAATTGTACCACAAAGTAAAAAAGGCGCATCCGCGAATTCTAAACAACGGTACAAATCAAATATGCGCCTTTTGATATAATATGAATAAAGAGGGCTTTTGTGGTTAAACCATTAAATAAACCACCGACTAATTTTTCTTAACATTCGGATAACATACGTTTAAAACCTATTTAACCCGGGGTTAATGCACATGTAACGCTACATCATGATTTTTGCAAAAACATTTACCTGATGAAAAACACCTTACTTATTCTATTTTGTTTGGCTTCGTTCTCTGTGTATTCGCAGACCGGAAGCATTCGAGGAAACATTAGCGATACCGAAACCGGAGAAACACTAATCGGCGCCACTGTTATGCTTGCCGGAACTACAACCGGGGCAGCTGCCGACCTCGATGGAAATTTTACCATCAATAATATCGAACCAGGAACCTATAAGGTGGTTTGTAAATTTATTTCATATCAAACCGATACGCTACAAAATATTGTGGTAAGGCCCGATGAAGCGACTACCGCAAATTTTAAAATGGATCTGGCTTCGGTTAAAATGGATGAGGTTGTGATACAAGCCAGGGCCAATAAATCCGGTAAGTACTACATGTTAAATACAAAACAGGAATCGGCGGTTTTATTGGATGGAATAACATCAAAGGAAATTGCCCGCGGAGGTGATAGCGATGTTGCCGGTGCGCTACAACGGGTTACAGGTGTTTCGGTCGAAGGCGGAAAATATGTTTATGTCCGGGGCCTATCAGACCGCTACAGTAAAACTACGCTAAATGGAGCAGTAATTCCAAGCCTCGACCCCCGTAGAAATGCCGTTCAAATGGATATGTTCCCTGTGTCAATGGTCGATAACATTTCAATTTATAAAACCTTCAGCCCCGAACTTCCAGGCGATTTTTCAGGCGGACTGGTAGATATTTCAACTAAAGATTACCCGGATAATTTAGTATTGGATTTTAGTGTTGGACTGGAATACAACACCAATGCCACATTTAACGATAATTTTATTGGGGCTAATTCGGGCAATTCCGACTGGAAAGCAAAGGGAAGCGATGACAGGGAAATCCCAACCGTGGTAAGAGAAAATGAAATAGCCCCCATAGATTTTTCCAGTTTCGTAGATGCCCGGATGGATGCCGGACTAAGCGAGGACGAATGGAATGCATTGAGTTTTACTGCGAAGCAAGACCTGTTGCAAACTTCAAGAATAAAAAGAAATACCACACTCACAGAACAAACTAAATCTTTTAACAAAGCATGGAATCCTGAACAAAAAAAAGCAGGTTTAAATCAGTCATATAACCTGGCAATTGGGAACAAAGTAACCCTGTTTAATAACGATTTAGGATTTAATGTCGGATTCAATTATGCTTCGAAAAATAAATTTTACAACGATGGGGTTACAGGACGATATACGCTAACCGGCAATGTAAACGATGTGAATGAATTAACCACCCAAAGAAAAAAGACAGACACACGAGGGGATGAAGCCCGTAAATGGGGTGCTTTATTTAAGCTGAGTTATGCAATAGGTAGTAACAACTTAATTGGGTTTAATTATTTGTACAACCAAAATGGATTAAACTCAGGTCGATACCAGAAAGGGATAAACCCTTCAGATGATGTGAGTTCATTTGTACGGATAAACTCCGGAAGGTATATCGAACGCAGTATGGATACTTACCAATTGAAAGGGGAGCACACCATTAAAAGGGCTGGAGGAATGGTTATAAATTGGCAATACTCTAAGACCGAGTCCGAAATGATAACCCCGGATTTACGGGCTTTTACAAATGATTATACCGTGCAGGAATTAACTTCTTATTTCGACGCAGATGGCAACGACATAACTGATTATGTTGTTGGCGAAGAAATAAGCAATAGTGAAATAGAAGAAGAGTTTCCCGGATTTTCCGTTTTTACCTGTCCCGATACTTTATTTAATGTTTCGATAAACCTTTACCCTGCTCCAACGCGCTATTACCGGAATATGCATGAAATCAATAATCACGCTTATGTAAATATTAAAATTCCATTTAACCGGTATTTGAATGGTTTGGAATCGAGTGTGAAAATAGGCGGGACTTATGTCGATAAATCACGTCAGATGGACGAGATAAGGTACAGTTTTATTTCACAAGGGAATCAATATACCGGTAACGACGAACAGTATTTCAGCCATGAAAACATGAATGTTGTCCCCGGCAACTCGTATCTTTATTTAAGGGATGATACGGAACTAAGAAACTCGTACAGGGCTACAGAAAACGATATTGCTGCTTATGCAATGGTAGACTGGAAGCCCATTAAAAAACTAAGAATAATTACAGGAGCGCGAATGGAAACCACCGATATTAAAACACAAAGCCTGGATACTGCACAAGCCGAAGGGTTACTTGACAGAACCGATATTTTACCGGCTTTAAGTTTAAAGTATGAACTAAACCACAAAAACAATTTAAGGCTGAGTGGTTCAAGAACATTGGCGCGTCCAACCTTTAGGGAATTGGCACCGTTTGCAAATTTCGATTTCGAAGATGGTTTTGTTTATGTAGGAAATACGGAACTTGATAGAACCTTAATCGATAATCTTGATTTACGATGGGAGTTGTTCCCAAAATCAGGTGAGATAATTTCGATAAGTGCATTTTATAAGAAGTTTCACAAACCCATCGAAAAAGTGGTGAACCCCGAAGCTCAAAATGTAGAAATTACCTGGGAAAACGTAGAACAAGGACAGGTGATTGGCCTCGAATTTGAAATCAGAAAAAACCTTGGTTTTATTACCCAAAGCCTTCGGGATCTTTCATTGGGTTTTAATGTTACCCTTGTAAAATCTGAAACGACCATCGATCCTGATGAGTTAGAACAAATAAGGGCGCAAGACCCGGGCCATGCAGATACCAGGGAAATGTTTGGTCAGGCTCCTTATGTTGTAAACGCCTATTTATCGTATTTAAATCGTGATTTGGGAATGGAGATTAATACAACCTATAATGTGATTGGTCCCAGAATGACTTTGGTGGTTAAAGGAGGAACACCTAATGTATTTGAACAACCATTCCACTCGTTGAATTTCAATATTTCGAAAACACTGGGTAAACAGTTTAGTATAAAACTCTCGGCATCTAATGTTTTAAATTCACGCAAGCGAGAAACCCAAACTTATAAAGATGTACAATACGATTTTCAATCTTATACCCTTGGCACAACCTTTGGGCTTACATTAAAATACTCGTTGTAACCAATCTGGTTTTAACCATTTTTAAATCTTGCTTGTTTATAAAACAACTCCGCCTTTGCGCCGCATAATTTCTTTTTTACTTTATTTGCCCCCGTGATTTACAGATGGATCGTTTTATTTTCGTTTATATTTATTGGAACAACCCTGTTTTCCCAAAAAATTGGGGGAATTGAAGGGGAAAATTTTAAAGAAAACAAACCGGAAGTTGTGGAAGAACCGGGCGCAGCCTCCATAGAAACTATAGATTCGTTAAGTTGGATTCCTTATTTCGATGAGTATTGCCTCTGGGAAACGGTAAAAATCCATCCCTATAAAAATGATTTTACCAAACTTACCGACACCATACCGCTTGTTTTAAAATACAGCGAATGTGATTTCACCCACCCAATTTGTGGGGAGATTAACAGTGATTTTGGTTACCGGCGCAATCGTTTTCATTATGGAATAGATATTGACCTGGAACGCGGAGACCCGGTTTTAGTGGCGTTCGAAGGAGTGGTAAGGGTTGCAAAATATGAATCAACCTACGGTCGGGTCGTAGTTGTCCGCCACAACAACGGTCTCGAAACTTTGTATGGCCACCTGTATAAAATAAAAGTAAAAAGCGGCGATAAAGTGGAAGCAGGTCAGTTGATTGGGTTGGGCGGAAGCACCGGAAGGTCAACGGGTAATCACCTTCATTTCGAAATGCGTTACCTGGGTGAACCGATCAATCCACACGACTTAATCGACTTTGAAAATGGCGAATTAGTATCGGATTCGATACAACTCAATGCGCAACATTTTGCCTATTTAAAAGAAGTCCGCGCTCGAAAATACTATCGGGTCCGAAGCGGAGATTCACTTTCAAGAATTTCGTACCGCTATGGCGTTTCTATTTCAAAGCTTTGCCGGTTAAACGGAATTTCCCGTAATTCGATTATCCGTATCGGACAAACTATAAGGTATAATTAGAGTCCGTCCATAAAGTCGGTGTATTCAAAAAAATGAATTATTAAATCTAAAAGTGAGCTCCCCCTTGGAGGAGGGGGCTGGGGGGATTGATTTTTTAAAATTCTGTACTTTATGGACGGATACTAATTAATACTTATCCATAAACTCATTAATTGAATTTCATCTAAATTGTGGACAGACAATATTAGTCTATCACCTTTTCTTTTCCCAATAAAAACAGTTGTTTAAACAACTGTTCTTTAAACTTTTGTCACCTTGCTTACATTCCGATATTTGATTCTATACACATCGAAAAATGTAAAGTACACGACCAAGTTCAATTCATTGGATAAATATTTTCACCCCGAACTTAAAAATCATTTCAAATGAAAAAACTATTTACTTTTTTACTGTTTGCAACAGGCATTAGTATAACGGCATTCAGCCAGTTGGTAATCACCAACACTTCAGATTATCAAACTTTTGGCCAGATGTTATTGGCCAACGAAATCAATGAGAGCGGTGAACCATTTGCGGAAGCTTTGGGTTACGACCTCGATGACCTAGACCCCATGGTTCCGAATCAACCGGATTCCATCGCTTATACTATGGGAATAGAAAACTACGAATACTCGCGCTATCAACTAGGAACCATTATTTCTCAATCTGGAATGGGATTGCATATGGTTTGGGCACCGGTGGTTAAAGAAATGGCAGCCATGATAACCGATCCTGATTTTGATGGCTCTGTTACAGGAACACCCAACGGATTTAACGAAGATGACGTGCTTATGGGAATGATTCTTCATTTCGGAATGTTAGCCAATCAAACCCCTCCTGCAAATGCCTGGCCTCAATTTGCTGAATTTCAAGGGGGCGATCCGCACTTGCCTCAACCGGTAGAACCCAATTTCCCGTCGGATTTTTCATCCTTACATTGGGATAGGGCTTTAATGGATAAAACATTAAATCCCGGAGCAATGGGCCAGTCGATGATGAAACAATATTTATGGGCGCAGGATATGCTTTCAGGTTTTCACGATGGTGAAAACGAAGGGGTAGAACCAGAAGATGGTGTTACACCTGATTTCCCTGATGGAACTTTTAATCCGGATAATGATGTTTATTATGGGGGCGACAATGCCGATGGTTTTATTGGACAAGTGCTTACCGCAGAAGGAATTAATAAGGCCCGTTATTTAATTGGTTCATTGGGTTATAATGGAAGCGCTTTTGAAATGATCAACCCGGCAACTTACGATCCTGCCAATGGAATTATTTACTTCCCGCATCAAATAGCGGTTACTGAAACGCCGGTTGGTACAGGATTGCCGCCTGAAGCCACAACTTTAACAGTAACAGATGAAAACAGTCACCTTTGGGATCAGCTTTCTGTTTTATGGGCAACTTTAAATTTTAAAAACATGATGCAACCCGGCGATGTTTCTGACGAAGCGCACGTAGCGTACCGTTCGGTTTTCGATGGTGATCCGTTTCCTGCTTCTATGTCTGAAACCGGAACTCCCGGTCCGTTTGACCTGATGATGGGAACAAGTAAAGTGGTGTTTATGAATATGATGGCCATGCATTTTAATGCTGAAGAAGGAACTTTTGTCAACATGTCGTCACTCGATGACAATGGCGCAGTTGTGATGGGTAATGTGGTATCCACCGAATCTGCAAGCTATACTATTATGGTATTGGCCAAAATGGTTGAGGAATTTTCAGGTACTCCACTCGAAGCTATGGCAATGAATGCATTAAATGTCCAAACACAATATCTAATTGATAATCTGATCGTTTCAGGTGGTATTGTAAGCCAATATGAAATTGGAACCGGGCCTGTTGATGGTCCTTTTACTGTTGAAGCCTATGCAGCAGCTGCGCGTGGACTTTATGCTGCAACTACACTTAATGGGGATTTTGCTCCGACGGCGGATTTAATTGGTGGCGGATTAATAGAACTGTTCTATGTGCCCGAAGCAATGGTTTTTAAAACAGTAATGGGAAACAATTTGCAAGCTGTTTACACGCCTTACAATGTGGCTTTAATAACAGGAGCACTTCGCGAAGCTAATATTGTCGGATTTCATGATACTCCTGCTATTTTTACCCGTTTCTTTAAAGTTATTGGCAATGGAATGCAATTGAGTGAAGCAGCCCCTTCCGGAGAAACCGGGAACGATTCCGACGGCGATGGTGTACCATTTATTATGGATCAGCCAGATGACCTGCCAATGGTTTTTGCCAGCGAAGCGGTTTACGATTTTGCAGTTGGCATCAGAGAGTATAAAGATGGAAGTAAAATCCTGCAACTTTCAAACTACCCGAATCCCACTGAGGATTATACAAACATCAATTTTAACCTCGATGAATCGTCGAAAGTTAAGATTGAAATCATAGATATGAACGGAAGAAAAATTGACGAAATACTCAATCAAAATATGCCTGCCGGTCAAAACCGCATTGAATGGAACACCAGTTCATTGCAGTCGGGCACATACTTCTACAGGGTAACTACCGATAAAGTATCCGCTATTGGAAGAGCAACAGTATTGTAAATCGAATTCGATTCTATAAATAAGGGGGTTGTCAATCTTTATTGGCAACCCTTTTATTTTTTAAGTTGTTTTATAAGGAAAAAGGGGGGTAAATAAATAACGCCAATCTTTTTTTAAAACAACTTTTCTTGGTTTTGCTTCATAAACAATGTTTTAATCCCGTTATGAAGTAACAAATTTTATAACGACCTTTGAAAACTATAAAATTTTAAAAGATGAAATACGATAAAATTGACAATGCCTTGTATATCAACAACCGAAAAAGATATACCAGCCGGATGAAACCAAAATCACTGGCTGTTTTTTATTCAAACGATATTTATCCCATCAGTGCCGACAGCGCAATGCCGTTTCAGCAACACAGGGATATTTTACACCTTTCAGGGGTCGATCAGGAAGAGAGTCTATTGGTAATCTTTCCGGATGCTGTAGATCAAAAAGATCGGGAAATATTATTTTTAACCGAAACCAGCGATTTAATCGCCGTTTGGTATGGGAAAAAATTAAATAAAGAAGAGGCTTATGAAGTCTCCGGAATTAAAAGTGTGTATTGGCTCGATGAGTTTGATACAGTAATGAAACGATTGATGAGCCAGACCGAAAATGTCTATTTGAATTCGAATGAACATTTGCGTGCGAATACCGAAGTAGAAACAAGAGAGGTTCGTTTTAATAAAAGTTTCAAGCAACAATATCCGCTTCATAACTACATGCGTTCTGCGCCTATTATGCATTACATCCGCTCAATTAAAAACCCAATCGAACTCGAATTAATGCAACATGCCTGTGATATAACAGAGAAAGGGTTAAGAAGGTTGCTTAAATTTATAAAGCCCGGAGTTTGGGAATATGAAATTGAGGCTGAACTTTTACATGAGTTTATCAGAAACCGTTCGAACGGTTGGGCCTATACCCCGATTATTGGTTCTGGGATTAGTGCAACTATTTTACATTATATCGAGAACAATAAACAGTTGAAAGCCGGTGATGTAATATTAATGGATATTGGGGCCGAATATGCAAACTATTCTTCCGATTTAACCCGATGTGTACCGGTTTCAGGTCGGTTTACACAGCGTCAAAAAGATGTTTACAATGCGGTTTTGAGAGTAAAAACAGCCGCAACTAAATTATTGGTTCCGGGAACTTTGATGAACGAATACCATGTTGAAGTTGGAAATTTGATGGAGAGAGAATTACTCGATTTAAAACTGATTGACAAAACCGACATTAAAAACCAAGATCCGAATTGGCCAGCTTATAAAAAATATTTTATGCATGGTACTTCTCATTACATCGGGCTTGATACGCATGATGTAGGCTCCTGGGTTGACCCGATAGAGGCAAACATGGCATTTACAGTAGAGCCGGGTATCTATATTCCGAAAGAAAATTTGGGAATCAGGATTGAAGATGATGTTGTTGTACAGGAAAACGGGGAACCATTCAACCTGATGCGGAATATCCCGATCGAAGCCGATGAAATAGAAGATTTGATGAACTACTGATGTATTTTCATTTTAAAAACACAGCGATCCACTATCGAATTAAAGGAGAGGGAAAAGCCGTGGTAATGCTTCACGGCTTTCTCGAATCTTCGGGGATGTGGGATGATTATGCTGAAACATTGTCTGAAACTTACCAGGTTATTCTCATAGATTTGCCTGGGCATGGCGAATCCGGTTTTTTTTCTTTTGGTACAACCATTGACCTGATGGCCGAAATGGTTAATGCCTTACTAGACGAATTAAATATTAAAAAAGTCCGGATGATCGGTCATTCGATGGGAGGTTATGTCACACTTGCCTTTGCCGAATTGTTCAAGAGAAAACTTAATTGTTTTGTCCTTTTACATTCAACTGCTTTTGAAGATTCTGATGAAACTATCGAAAAAAGGAACAAAGCTATTGAAATGCTTCAAGCGCATCCCGAACTATACATCAGGCAAACCATATTCGGATTATTCAGGGAGAATACCTTGTTTAAATTCAGCAACTATAAACACAAAATGATAAGTTCGGCATTAAAAACCGGACCGCCATATAACGGATATGCTGAAGCAGTAAAAGCGATGAAATCAAGACCCGACAGAATCCATATGCTTCGAACAAAAGTACCCAAAATGTTTGTCGCCGGAAGGTATGATCCGGTAATTCCGGAAAACAACAGTTTTAGACAAATTCACTTTCTAAGGCATGGAAATGGTATTTTTCTCGAAGAATCCGGGCACATGGGTTTTATCGAAGAAAAAGAAACAACCTTAAAACTGATCTCCAAATTTTTAATAGATCACTCAATCTGAATAATCAGTTTGCTTTTGAAGAAAATTTAATCTAAGTACAAATTCATTTGTAAAGCATAGATTTTCAATTGTTTAAACATCGATGAAAATCCATTCGGCTGAACAAAAATCGGAATGTAAAAATTTTCCCATAACACTTATTTGTTTATTAATTTGATCCAAAGTAAACAACACATCATAAAATGAAGATACAAAACCACCAAGGGTCGTATTTTTAAAGAAGTGTGATTAATCAATAATTATTCGGGAAAATTGATTTGTTTTAATAAAACTCAATTCCTTATCTTTAACTTTTTTAAAACATGATGATTTATTGTGCCTGATTGTGTGTAATATTGCTTGAAGGGCGAATAATCTTAATTTATCTTTTAATCTATGAAATTAAAATCACTCATTGTCGATGATGAACTCCATGCAAGGGATAACCTCTATTTACTTTTACAAAACTATTGTCCCGATGTATTGGTCCTTGGAAAAATGGCTTCGGCAGAAGAAGCCAGGCAATTTTTACAAAAGAATGAGGTAGATGTGGTATTTCTCGATATTAAAATGCCCGGCGAAGACGGCTTCGAGTTTCTAAGCTCATTGCCCGACAGGGACTTTGCTGTGGTTTTTACAACAGCATATAATGAGTTTGCTCTGGAAGCATTTAAAGCCAATGCAGTTGATTACCTCGAAAAACCAATTGATATTGAGGACCTGATAAATGCAGTTGATAAAATCAGAAAATTAAAGGCAGCGGATAAGCCCCTTCATGTAAACGAAAACATGATTGATTTGATTAAATCAGTGGTAAATAAGCAAATGGATTATGAAAAGACATCCATACCAACCAAAGATGGCCTTGTAATCGTTAGCAACAAAGAAATTGTTTACCTCGAAGCAAGCGAAAGCTATACTACAATATATTTGGAAGGAGGTAAAAAATATTTAAGCAGCAAGAATATCAAAGTATTTGAGGAAAACCTGAATGCGAACATCTTTTTCCGTACCCATAAATCATATATAATAAATTTTGCACACCACCTGAAAGAGTTTAACCGGTCATTAGGCAATGTAGCGGTAATGAGCACCAGAGCCCAAATCCCGGTTTCGAGGCGCAAGATCACAGATTTCCTATCCCGTGTAAATACTTTTTAAGGGATGTTTAAATCTCGTGCAATAACCATTTTAACCCTAGTGCTTTTAACTACAAGCACGGTTTTTGCGCAACAGTATTCATTTATTAATTATTCAACCGAAGAAGGCTTACCGCAATCGCAGGTAAGGGCCATAACCCAGGATAGCCTGGGTTTTTTATGGATTGCTACATTAGGAGGTGTTTCCAGGTTCGATGGTTATACTTTTGAGAATTTCTCGGTTTTAGATGGACTGTTGGGGAATCAGGTAGCTAGTCTAGTTATAGATAATGATGGCTTGGTTTGGATGGGTTTAAACGGAGGGTTGAGTGTTTTTAACGGGAATAAAATAACTTCTTTTAAATTTAATGAAGTAAATAATACAACTATTGCTTCTAATTTGTATGCCGATCAGGATACGTTGTGGATAGTTACAAATAAAGGAAAGTTAATAAAATTTTACCAGGATGAATATATCTATCTGAAAGATATTGAAGGGCTGAATACCCTTAATGTCCAGGCTGTAATAAGAGACGCAAGAGGACAATTATTATTAGCTACAGGGAGTGGGGTTTATACATTAGAGAACAGTATTGTAAAGGCTCTTGAGTATCCTGAATTGAAAGTTGATATAATGAAACTTATTGATGCAGATGGTGCATTTTGGTTTGGTAGTTGGCGGAATGGAATATTTAAATTGGAGAACAATACACTAAATAATTATTACCTGAACAATCGGGGAGTTTATGATATGGTTATCAGAAATAATACTGAAATATGGTTAGCTAACAATAATGGGATATCAAAATGGGATGGTACCAATTTTATGAAATTTAATAAAGATAACGGATTGGTTTTTGACAATGTAAGATGCCTTTTTGTAGATAGGGAAAATATATTGTGGATAGGAACAAATGGAGGGGGCTTATTTAAATTTTCAGGGGAATTAATTACAACGACCACCACAAAGGATGGATTGAACAGCAATGCCGTAATGGCTATCATCGGGAATGATGAAAACAATATGGTTGTCGGAACTTATGGTAGAGGATTAAATGTAGTATTAAAAGATACGGTAGTCTATATTGAAGAGGAGCAAGGCCTGGCAGAAAACCGAATATGGTCTTTGGAAAAGCAAAATAAAGATATATTGTGGGTTGGATCATCCAGAGGCATATCAAAGATTACGAATAAGAACATTATCAATTATACCAGATCAGATGGTTTATTAGATAATAAGATTACTTCATTGTATATGGATAACGACCTTAATGAACTATGGATTGGGTCTTCGGGTGGATATACTTTATTAAAGGACGGAAGTTTTTTGAGGTTTAATGAAAAAAATGGGTTTCCGGGTAAAAGAATAAGAAAAATTAAAAAAGATAAGCAAGGCCATATTTGGTTTGGCTGCATTAATGGACTGATAGAATTTGATGGATTCAATTATAAAACCTATACAATTCTGGATGGGCTACCGAGCAATACGGTTTATTGTATGGAATTTGAAGGAAACAAAATCTGGATTGGAACAAAGTTGGGCTTAAGTGTGTTGGAAAATGAAAAAATCTCACAAATTCAACTCGGAAAAACAACAGGGGATTTTACAATTCTATTTTTATTAAATGACAAATCAGGGCGGATTTGGGCAGGAACAAATAATGGGATTTATACCATTCAATCTAATATGGATGGCACCTATAAAATAGCGCATTATACCAAAGAAAGTGGATTAAATGGGCTGGAATGCAATATGAATGCAGTTTATTTGGATACTGATGACAATGTTTTTGCTGGTTTAGCCTCAGGGCTGGTTCGGTTCGACCGTAGAGAATTAGATAACCAGGCAATGGATAAAATACCCAAACCTGTTATTAAAAATTTAAAGCTATATCTTAAAGATGTGGATTGGGAACTATACGGTGATAGTATAATTCCCCGTACAGATCTTCCATTTGATTTAAAACTAAAACCAGGCGACAATTATCTGACTTTTGAATTTTCTGGAATTAATTTTGGCAATCAATCTTTAGTTCAATACCGGTTTAAATTGATTGGTGCTTCGGGAAAGCTTTCGGAAGAATGGTCAATACCTACGTATAATAATTTTGCAACATTCTCGAATTTATCTAGTGGTGATTATACCTTTAAAGTACAGGCAACGACAGATGCCGGAATATGGTTCGATGATTCTACTGATTATTCATTTACCATTATTACACCCTATTACGCTACCTGGTGGTTTCGTAGTTTAATGGTTTTAATGATTGGGGGAATTGTTTCATTAATAATTTATTGGAGAATAAGTATAATTAAGCAAAAAAGGGAAAACAAACGGTTAATAGACCAATCTAAAATGCTGGCACTCGAACAACAGACCCTAAATGCCAATATGAACCGGCATTTTGTATTTAATTCACTGAATTCTATACAATATTATTTAAATAACGAGGATAAATACAATGCAAATCTTTATTTAAGCCGGTTTGCAAAATTAATTCGGAAAAACCTGGATAGTTCACAAGTTACTTATACATCGCTTAACGAAGAGATCGAACGCATGAAATTATATCTTGGACTAGAACAAATGCGTTTTAAAGGCCGGTTTAATTATGAGTTTAGTATTGATACAAACATTGATCTGTTAAGGACAAAAGTACCCTCCATGCTTTTTCAACCTTATCTCGAAAACAGTATATGGCATGGAATATTGCCGATGAAAACATCGGGAAGAATCGACATTAGAATTTCAAAAATTGATGATAAAAGTTTAGAGATTGAGATAATCGACAATGGAATTGGAATACGGACCAGCCTGGGTGAGAAAGTAAAGCAAAAAAGCGATCATATATCCAAAGGGATGGATATTACCAAGGCCAGGATCGACCTCTTCAGGAAAATTGGAAAGAACAATGCAACAGTTGTGGGACCGGAAGAATTGCAAAAGAACTGTAAGCCTAAAGGGACACGTGTACAACTAATTTTGCCCTTACTTGTCGGGTAATTGTTTGCAATTAATTTGTATATCAGGATATTATATTTAATTTTATAGGCATATTAGGGTAATTATTAATAATTTAAAAAATCAATGTCATGAAAAAAGTAAGTTTATTTGCAGTAATTGTAATGGTATTAGGGTTGGGTTTCGTAACAAATGTTAAAGCGAACACCTACGCACCAGTAGGAAACGAAAATACAATCAGTGTTTCAATCGATTTAGATGGAGGGATTGTTGATCCTGATGAAGAAGATAAAGAAGAAAAGGAAGATAGAAAAAGCTAAAGGATAAATTCAATAGACCTTAACCTTGGGGTTTCTTATCATTTAATTTTGAAGGGGTGACCTAAGTAATTGATTATCATCAAATACCTTTTATTTAAAATTCTGACCGTTAATTAACTTAACGATGTCTATTTATTGGTATGTATTATATTCGAATTTCATTTAAAACGTATATGATGTTTACTAAGTTTAGATTATTGTTGTTTTTAATAAGTCTTTTGGGATTTAGTTTAAGTTCTTGCCAAAAAGAAGCGCTTTATTCCCCGGGAGGTCCGGAAGCAATTGAAAATTCAGAATCAAATGCAGAATCAGATACAATATCAAATCTGCCTGAAGTAAGTTTCGATGAAATAGTTGATCCGGATGAAGAAGATAAAGATGAAAAGGAGGATAATAAAGATTAAAATGTATAATAGAATAGATAAACCCGCTGAAAATTCAGCGGGTTTTTTTATGGCCTCATTTCCCATTAATCTTAAAATACTGACCGTTAATTGATTGGGTTTAGTGACGAACGGTGATTTGATTATTTTAATGCCATCAAATCCTACAAATTATGTCTAACAAAGCTTCAAATCAGTTGTTTTTACTGATAAAATCACTCAGCAAACAAGAGAAAAGATATTTTAAAATATTCTCGAACCGGCATTCCAGCGAAAACAACAATTATTACAGACTTTATCAGATTATTTCGCAACAAGACGAATATGATGAGGAAAAAGTAATTGAGAATTTAAAAGACCGTCCGTTTGCCAATAGGCTTTCGATAGCAAAAACAAGATTGTATGAGCAATTGTTAAAAAGCCTGAATGCATTTCATTCCAGTAAAACAGTTGATTCAGAATTGTTCTTTATTCTGATGTCGATTGAGGTTTTATACCATAAAGCCCTTTATAAAGCGGCCTGGAAAAAATTACAAAGGGGTTTTAAACTAGCCCAAAGAAATGAGAAACATGAATTGATGTTGCAATTTTATAAATGGAAACATAAGCTGCTTGAAAAGGAGAATTACGAAAGCGTTAATTCAAAGAATATCGACAATCTTTGGAATGCTGAGAATAATGTGGTTGATCAGATAAAAACTTATCATAAACTCTGGTTTATTAAAAGTAAAATATTTAAAGTCCTTTTTTACAACGGGTCTAATTCAAGAAAAGATATTGCTAAGATCCATCTTTTCTTAAAAAAGAATATCGATTCTATTGATAATAATAATTTAAGTATTGGATCGAGGTTTTTGTTACATCATATATACAGTGCATTTTACTATTCGACTAAATCCCTTGATAAATCTTACAGCCATTTAAAGGAAAATTTGGAACTCATGGAAAAGTTTCCGCAAATGTTTGTGGATAACCCTTTCAGCCAGATTTCAGTATTATCGAATATGGCGTTTATTGCATTTAAGTTAAGAAAGCACCAGGAAATAAACCCTTTACTTTTAAAACTGAGAAACCTTAAGGATTTGGCAGGTGATTCTGACATAAACTTGCAAATAAGATGGTTTTACAGTTATTATAGTATTTATTTGGCAATGCAATCAGGGCAACACACAGTTGAGGTTAACGAAACTGAAGTAGCACTAATATATAATGGCTTGGAAAAATTTAATGGTAAATTACCAATCGTCAGGCGGTTAGATTTGGAATTCGCATTAAGTGTCTTGTTTTTTAAGGCGGGAGAGACCCGGAAGGCACTACGAGGAATTCATGCGATTCTTAATGAAATGAATTCTAAAATGAATCCAGATATGTTTTATGCTGCCCGTTTTTTCTACCTTATTTTGTTGCTCGAAATGGACAAAATAGATTATTTAAATATAGCCTGGATATCTACAAAAAGAAGTTTATTGTCGCGGAAGAATTTGAAACCCGAAACGCTCGCATTAAAAGAATTTTTTAATCGGGTATGCAAAATTGGGCAGCCGGATTTATTTCTTTTAGTCGATGATCTGATTGCAAATCTCAATGCCCTGAAATCAAATGGATATATAGCGTATTTCGATTTCGGCAAATGGGCAATGGATAAAAAAGAGAGCTATAAAATTTCAAGGGCTTTAGCCTCATAAGCCTTTTTCTTTTCTCAAAAACGCATCCCATCCCTGGGCTGTTAATTCGTGAGAAGTACCGTTTTTAGCAATCAGGTTAATTCCTGAAGCTTTATCGGTAATATGGCCAATTACAGTAAAATGTGGGTTGTTTTTTATCTTGTCGTAATCAGATTGTGCAACGGTAAAAAGCAATTCATAATCCTCACCTCCATTTAGGGCAACGACTGATGGGTCTAACTCAAAATCACGCGCCAGTTGATAAGTGGTGTGGTCAATTGGAATTTTCTCATCGTATATATTAGCACCGCATCCTGACTGGTCGCAAATATGAATAACTTCCGAAGCCAAACCATCCGAAATATCTATCATCGCAGTAGGTTTTATTTGGAATTGTTCAAACTGCTCAATAATATCCTTTCTCGCTTCGGGTTTAAGTTGTCGTTCCAAAACGTAATCATTACCACCCAAATCAGGTTGTATCTCCGGGTTTTCAGAAAATACCGATTTTTCCCTTTCCAAAAGTTGAAGTCCCATAAAACTACCTCCTAAATCACCACTGACAACCAATAAGTCATTGAATTTAGCGCCGGAACGATAAGTGACTTTTTCTTTTGAAATTTCTCCGACAGCTGTAACGCTGATAATCAACCCCTGACGGCTTGAACTGGTATCTCCTCCAACCAAATCTACATTGTATTGCTCACAAGCCAAGGTTATTCCTTTATAAAGTTCTTCGACGGCTTCTAAACCAAATCGATTGGATAAGCCAATCGAAACAGTTACTTGTTTTGCCAGCCCATTCATCGCGTAAATGTCCGAGAGGTTTACAATAATGCTTTTGTAGCCCAAATGTTTCAGCGGCATATAGGTTAAATCAAAATGAATACCTTCTAATAAAAGATCTGTTGAAACCAACATATACTTATCCCCCACATCGATTACAGCCGCATCATCGCCCACCGCTTTAACCGTTTCGGGATGTTTAATTTTGTTGTCTTTGGTTAAATGTTTTATCAATCCAAATTCGCCTAAAGCGGTAATTTCTGTTTTGTTTTCTTTAAAACTCATGGCGCAAAATTAATTCTTTCATACAAAGCCTTTATATCCTTTATAATTTACTTGTTACAATACCGTAAAAAGGGTATTTTTGCAGTCCTATTTAGAATTAATCTAAATAATAATATTATGATAAAAATTAGCGACAAAGCAAAAAACGAAGCGGTAAGATTAATGGAGGCTGAAGGAAACCCGAATATGTTTATCAGGGTAGGTGTTACCGGTGGCGGATGTTCAGGATTGATGTATAACCTCGATTTCGATGATAAAATATTAAGCGAAGACAAAGAATTTGAAGACAATGGGATTAAAATTGTGCTTGATAATAAAAGCTTATTGTACCTGGTAGGAACCGAACTTGATTTTTCGGGAGGATTAAACGGTAAAGGATTTGTCTTTGTAAACCCAAATGCCAGTCGTACCTGTGGTTGTGGAGAAAGTTTTTCTATCTAAAAACAAATAAAGATGGCATATACTGATAAGGAGCTGGCCGAAGAGCTAAAAACTAAAAAATATGACTATGGTTTTGTTACCGATATAGATTCCGATGTTATAAAAAAGGGGCTTAGTGAAGATGTAGTCCGGCTCATTTCTTCAAAAAAAAATGAACCGGAATGGTTACTCGAATGGCGTTTGAAAGCGTTCAGGCATTGGCAAACAATGACCGAACCCGATTGGGCACATTTGAATTACAAAAAACCCGATTTCCAGGACATCATTTACTATGCAGCGGTAAAATCAAAAAAGAAATTAGATAGCCTTGATGATGTTGACCCGGAACTTTTAAAAACCTATGAAAAACTAGGAATCCCTATTGAAGAGCAAAAAGCCTTAAGTGGTGTTGCGGTCGATTTTGTAATGGATTCGGTTTCCGTATCCACCTCTTTTAAAGAAAAGCTCGCCGAAATGGGCATTATTTTCGGATCTTTTTCTGATGCGGTACAAAATCATCCCGAATTGGTGAAAAAATATTTGGGCAAGGTAGTGCCCCCTACCGATAATTTTTATGCCGCCTTAAATTCTGCTGTGTTTTCTGATGGTTCATTTGCTTACATTCCAAAAGGGGTAAAATGCCCGATGGAATTATCGACCTATTTCAGGATAAACGAAGCCAATACCGGGCAGTTCGAACGCACATTAGTTGTGGCTGATAAAGGATCGTATGTTTCTTATTTGGAAGGATGTACAGCTCCACAACGTGACGAGAATCAGTTGCATGCGGCGGTGGTCGAATTAATTGCCCTCGACGATGCCGAAATTAAATATTCGACCGTTCAAAATTGGTACCCCGGCGATGAAAATGGCAAAGGCGGAATCTTCAATTTTGTAACCAAAAGAGGATTGTGTGAAACCAATTCTAAAATATCGTGGACGCAGGTTGAAACCGGTTCTGCTGTTACCTGGAAATATCCTTCCTGCATTTTAAAAGGTGACAATTCGGAAGGCGAATTTTATTCGGTTGCGATAACCAATAATTACCAACAGGCCGATACGGGAACCAAAATGATACACATTGGAAAAAACACCAAAAGCGTGATTATTTCAAAAGGGATTTCTGCCGGAAAAAGCAACAATTCGTACCGGGGATTGGTAAAGATGAATAAATCGGCTACAAATGCCCGTAATTTTTCACAATGTGATTCTTTGTTGATTGGCGACCAATGTGGCGCACATACTTATCCATACATAGAAGTAAAAAATAAATCTTCAAGGGCAGAACACGAAGCAACAACATCAAAGATTGGTGAAGACCAGTTGTTTTATTGCAACCAAAGAGGAATAAGTACCGAAAAAGCAATTAGTCTAATCGTTAATGGATATGCTAAGGAAGTATTAAATAAATTGCCGATGGAATTCGCTGTTGAAGCCCAAAAATTACTCGAAATTTCGTTGGAAGGAAGTGTAGGTTAAAAGTGTAATTACAAAATTTTAAAATGGAAAATATAATAACGATAAAAAACCTCCACGCAAGTTTAAGCGACGGAACGGAGATATTAAAAGGAGTAAACCTGGAGGTTAAACCGGGCGAAATTCATGCCATTATGGGCCCCAATGGTTCCGGCAAAAGTACCCTGGCTGCGGTTTTAGCAGGTCGCGAAGATTATATAGTTACCAATGGCGAGGTAGTCTTTAATGGGAAAAATATTTTGGAATTATCGCCAGAAGACAGGGCACGTGAAGGATTATTCCTCGCGTTTCAATATCCTGTAGAAATACCCGGTGTATCGAATATCAATTTTTTAAAAACAGCCATAAACGAAATCCGGGAATACAAAGGAATGCATCCTATCGCGGCCAAAGATTTTTTGAAAATGGTGAAGGAAAAATCGGAATTGGTAGAATTGTCGAGCAAATTAAAAAGCCGGTCGGTTAACGAAGGGTTTTCCGGAGGGGAGAAAAAACGCAACGAAATTTTTCAGATGGCCATGTTGGAACCAACCCTCGCAATTTTAGATGAAACCGATTCAGGCCTTGATATTGATGCGTTGCGTATTGTTGCCCATGGTGTTAATGAATTGAAAACCGCCGAAAATGCAACCATTGTAGTAACGCATTATCAACGCTTGCTCGATTACATTATTCCGGATGTTGTGCACGTTTTGTGGGATGGGAAAATTGTAAAATCCGGTCCGAAAGAACTGGCTTTAAAGCTGGAAGATAAGGGCTACGATTGGCTGAAAAAGGAAGTTGTTTCTCAATAATTTATATTAATAATGGAAGCAATTGAATCAGTAGATAAGGTAAAAACCATGTTTTATAAAGCATTGGAAGGATCTAAAAATCATTTTGAACACGAATTAATTCAAGATAGAATTAACCAGGCGGCAAAGCGTTTCGATGAGTATGAAGTCCCCAATAAAAAACAGGAAGATTGGAAGTATTCGACTATCAGGCAATGGTTAAAAAAGGAATACAAAACCGAACGGTCAAATAATGACTTTGATATTGGAATGTACGAAATACCCGGTTTTGAAACCAACACATTGGTATTTGTTAATGGTTTCTTCAGAAACGATTTGTCCAATATTCAGTTTTCGCAAAAAGGGGTAATTATTCAAAACCTTACCGAATCTCACGATCTTTTTGAAAAAGATATTGAATCGCATTTCGATCAACATGTGGAGCACAATTATTTTAACGATCTCAATACCTTGTACCATGGCAATGGCTTGTTTATAAAAGTAGAAGATAATACCATTGCCGAGTACCAGGTACATATCATTCATATTCAAACCGGAAACGGTGTGATTTCCCAACCCCGAAACCTGATTATTATCGGGAAAAACAGCAAGCTCGACATCATCGAAAGCCAGGTTGAAGTAAATGCAGAAAATTGCCTTACCAACCAGGTAAGTGAATTTGTGATTGGTGAAAATTCCCAGTTGAATTATGTGTTGAGTCAAAAAGGGGAGAATAATGGATTGATACATACCAATCGTTTTGTTCAAAAAGATGACAGCAGGTTAATCTCGAATGTTTTTACCCTAAAAAAAGAATTTGTACGAAACAACCACAAAGTTTCTATTGTTGGTAATGCTACCGAAACCCACCTGAATGGAACATTTATGCCTGATTCAGGGGAGCAGGTAGATAACCATACCTTACTCGACCATCAGAATACCAATGGCTACTCGGACGAGATGTATAAAGGGATTTTGTTTAAAAATTCGAATGCGGTTTTTAATGGTAAGATTTACGTTGCACGGAAAGCTCAAAAAACCAATGCCTTTTTAAACAATGCCAATATTTTATTGGACGATACCGCAGTAATGGAATCTAAACCCGAGCTCGAAATTTATGCCGACGATGTAAAATGTTCGCATGGTTCCGCTACAGGTGATTTAGATACCGAAGCATTGTTTTACTTGCAGTCTCGGGGTATTGGAATAGATGCTGCCCGGGGCTTATTGGTTCATGCCTTTTTAGGGGAAGTGCTTAGCCGGGTCCCCAATGAAATTATTCGAAAAGCGATGAGCGAACAGATTGAAGACCGTTTAATCGAAATGGATTTATGATAACCAAAGAAAAAGTATCCGGTTTTGATGTACTGAAAGTTCGGGAGGATTTCCCGATACTTAAAACATTAGCAAACGGCAAACCCCTGGTTTATCTTGATAATGGAGCAACATCACAAAAACCAAAGGAGGTTATTGATGTGGTTAAAAAGTATTATGACAACGAAAATGCCAATGTGCATCGTGGGGTTTATTATTTAAGCCAACTCGCTACTGATTTGTACGATGGCTCGCGAAAAAAAATAGCGAAGTTTATCGGGGCTAAAGAAAGCGAAACGGTGTTGTTTACCAGTGGAACAACTGAATCTATTAATTTGGTAGCACAAACCTGGGGCAGGCAAAACCTAAAAGCCGACGATGAGGTATTGATTTCGGGGATGGAACACCATTCAAACATTGTTCCCTGGCAAATGATCTGCGAAGAAAAAGGGGCTTCTGTAAAGGTAATCCCTATAAATGACGATGGTTCTTTAAATATGGAAGTATTCGAACAACGCTTGAATAAAAACACCAAAATGGTAGCGGTTGCTCACATTTCAAACACGCTTGGGGTTATAAACCCGATAGATAAAATAATCGAAAAGGCGCACGCAATGGACGCTAAAGTTATAATTGACGGCGCACAGTCAGTTCCCCATATTAAGGTTGATGTAAGTGATTTAGATTGTGATTTTTATGCCTTTTCGGGTCATAAAATGTTTGCCCCAACAGGGATTGGTGTGTTGTATGGAAAAAGGGAATTGTTGGAGAGCATGCCGCCATACAAAGGGGGTGGGGATATGATAGACAAAGTGACCTTTGAAAAAACCACTTATGCCAAACTTCCTTTTAAATTTGAAGCAGGTACACCCAATATTGCCGGAGTTATTGGCATGGGGGCAGCTGTCGATTACCTGGATAAATTCGAATGGAAAACTATTATTGAATACGAAGATGAATTGCTTCGTTACGCGACAGATAAACTGCAAAAAATTGAAGGCTTGCGTATTTACGGCACAACGGCAAACAAAGCCCCGGTCATTTCCTTTTTAGTAGATAAAATTCACCCTTATGATATTGGTACATTGCTCGACCAGATGGGAATTGCTGTTCGTACAGGGCACCATTGCACGCAACCATTGATGGATCGCTTTTGCATACCCGGAACGGTTAGGATTTCATTAGCTTTTTATAATACAATTGAAGAAATTGATATTTTTATTAACGCCCTTCATAGGGTTTTAAAAATGCTCAGGTAATGAATTTAAAAGAACGGGAAGAAGAAATAGTAGATGAGTTTTCCATCTTTTCGGACTGGATGGAGAAATACGAATATTTGATTGATTTGGGAAAAGAAGCAAATCCTCTCGACCCAAAATATAAGACAGATAAATACCTGATTAGAGGATGCCAAAGCCAGGTGTGGTTGCATGCATGGAAACAAGATGGAAAAGTACGGTTTGAAAGTGATAGCGATGCTTTTATCACCAAAGGGATTGCAGCATTGCTAGTGCGGGTTTTTGACGGGTTAAGCCCGGAAGATATTTTACACGCCGATTTAAACTTTATCAATAAAATCGGATTAAAAGATCATTTATCGCCTACCCGAGCCAACGGATTGGTAAGCATGATTAAACAAATGAAGTTATACGCAATTGGTCTTCAACATAAAACGGAGATATAATGGATAAGAAAAAAATAATGGGAGATGCGGTTACCAATGTTATAAAAACCATTTATGACCCTGAAATTCCGGTGAATATTTATGAGTTGGGTTTGATCTATGATATCCGCGCGCTTGATAATGGAAATGTTGAAGTAGATATGACCTTGACCACACCTAATTGTCCGGTGGCTGAATCTTTGCCACAGGAAGTAAAAAATAAAATCCAATTAATTGCAGGAGTTGGCGAAGTTGAAGTAATTATGGTTTGGGAGCCACCATGGGACAAAGATATGATGAGTGAAGAAGCCAAGTTTGAGTTGGGCTTTCTGTAATTTGAGCTTGTCCATAATGTTCGATTTCTTCGTTATGCTTGTCTTTAAAACAGTCATTTACTAAGGTAAACTCCTTGATTTTAAAGATATCGCAAGCCTCGAACTCGAACATTCTGAACTAAGCACTGACTTTATGGGCGGAAAGTAATTAGAGAGCATGTTTCTTGCTAAAACAAATTGACCTTATAAAAGTAAAATGCCTGAAATAGTAAACAAAATCGATAATAGCGGGATTATTCAATTAAATCCCGAAGATCTGAAACCTTCGGGAAATAGGTTGGGATTTGATATGAAGGATCAACTTTTTCAAGGCTTGGTTTTGCGTGAAAAAGACTTCAGGGCGTTTATAAAAACAAATGATTGGGAAAGCTATTCAGGGGCTTGTGTTTACATCCATTGCTCAGCGGATGCCATCGTTCCAACCTGGGCCTATATGCTGGTTGCATCCGAATTGCAAGGCAGGGCAAAATCAGTTGTTTGGGGCACAAAGCAGGATCTCGAAGATGAATTGTTGATTGAAGCCATCAACAACCTCCCGGAAGAAGATTTTACCGATGCCCGCGTAATTGTAAAAGGTTGTTCTAACAACGCCATTGGCGACAGGGTTTACATAGCGCTTACCTTAAAATTAAAACCCCATGTAAAAAACCTGATGTTTGGCGAAGCGTGTTCCGCG
>Ga0164313_10000301_pt1 | contig 37937 bp, 31 predicted proteins | sample GuaBasSedimGuay4_FD_113735 | JGI IMG/M metagenome (GOLD analysis project Ga0164313, IMG submission 113735) | Subseafloor sediment microbial communities from Guaymas Basin, Gulf of California, Mexico - Guay4, Core 4569-4, 0-3 cm | ecosystem: Environmental > Aquatic > Marine > Hydrothermal vents...
CCCATCACCAGGACTTCGCGGAGCTCTCCCCCGGCGTAGAAGAACTCGATCCTTTCACCCTTCATCACACTCGATCCGGCCATGGCGACTTCGGGGTTGCCCGTCAAAACCAGATGCTCCTGGCCATAAGCCACCGCCGTGTCCGCCAGGGCCAGGGTCTGCCCCTGGTCGATGCGCACCGAATCGATCATCACCACGCGGTCCTCTCCCCGGTAGAACCGCATCAGGCCCGCCACACTGGTCAAGGGGCCGCCATCCTGCTCACGGCTGGTCAGGACGGGATTGACATCGACCTCGGCGGTGTTGTCGGTGGAGGAAAAGTTCGCGTGGTCTCCGGTGACCAGGTTTTTGGCCCCCGGCTCCATGATGCGCACATGGCCAAAGGCTTCACCGTCCCCGGTCTCGCGGTCCTGGAAGATGGTGTCGGCCTTGACCGAATAATCCGGCGTTACCAGCAGGGCATCCTCGATCAGCCTGAGATAGCGCCCGTTTTGCCGGGTTTCCCCCCGCCGACTGGTCCCGATGGTGCCGTCCTCCTCCAGACGCACGTTGCCGAAAAAATCTCCCGAGCCGAGATAGCGGTTGTAATGGGCCCGGTCACAAGTGAGCACGGCCTCGAACCGGGTCAGGCGGACATTGCCGTGAAACTCGTAATATTCCCGTTCACGATAATAGAAAGCCGTATCGGCTTCGACTTTAACCGTGTCGCGGTCGATAAAGACGTTGCCGTACATGCAGGAGACTTTTTGACCGTCGATGATGCGGTCGACATAGCGGTCGGCCAGCCCCCGGGTGCCCCGCCGGGAGGCCTTTTGTTCGGAACCGCTTTCCTGGGCGTGGGCCGATTCCGGAATTTCAAGGATGCGGCAGGCGCCCAGCACGGCCGCCAGGACAACCGCGGGCAACAGGACCCCGCCGACAAAACCCCGGCTGGTCCGCCTGCCCGGCATTCCATGATCGGTGGTTGTTTTGCCGCCGGTCAATTTCATCAGCCGGCCCGCTCCATTTCCCGGGCCAGGCATGCCGAACCCACCGCGGCCGCCAGCGGCCCCAACTCGGCGGTCACCACGGGGATGTTTTTGGCCTCCCGGGCCAGGACAAGTCCGGGAACGGTAGCCCGGCAGGGATCGAGAATGAGGTCTCCGGCCTGCGCGACTCCGCCTCCGATGATGATGCGATCGGGATCCAGCAGATTGACGAGGTTCCCGATGGCCTGGCCGAGCCTCCTGCCGGCAACATTGAAAATTTCAACAGCCGAGCTGTCGCCTTCACGGGCGAGTTCGGCCAGGTTCAGGGTATTGAGAGCCTTGCCCCGACTGGAAACAAGGCGGGCCAGAGCGCTCTTGGGATTACCCGCGGCCGCAACTTCGCGGGCGCGGCGCAACAACCCCGTGGCGCCGGCCCAGGCCTCCAGGCAGCCGACTCCCCCGCAGGTGCATGGCGGCCCCCCGGGATCCAGAACCATGTGACCTATCTCCCCCGCGCCGCTGTGCGTTCCGACCACGAGTTCCCCCTGGATGATGATACCGCCCCCGACACCCGTGCCCAGGGCGATCATGACCAGGTTTTGACACCCCCGCCCGGCGCCCTGCCGGTATTCACCGTACAGGGCTCCATTGACGTCGTTGGCCACGGCCAGGGGAATTCCAGCGAATACCGTCGAGATCTCCTCCGCCAGATTCCGGTCTTCCCATCCCGGCAGGTTGGGAGAGCGGCCCAGCATACCGGTCGCCGGATTGACGATCCCGGCGCAGGCCATGCCCAGGGCCGCCAGACGAGGCAGCCCGGGTTCGCCTCCCAGGGTATCGGACACGGCGGCCTTCAGGCGTTGCATGCTGGAAATGACGCTTTGGGGATCGGTGGGGACTTCGCCGCTTTGCAGGATATCGCCGGCACCATCGGTCACCACGAATTTGACACCGGTTCCACCCGTGTCGGCGCCGAGGAAGAGATCCTTCTTTGCCATCAATCCTCTCCAATGCACTTGAGCACCTGGTCCGCGGGCCGTGTGGCGCGGGTGGATTCAAGGTCGGTGAATCCCAATCGGTACAGGGTTTCGGCCACCGTAAAACAACTGCCGGTGACCAGAACGACATCCTCCGGTTGCAGATTTCCGGCCAGCAACCTGAGGGCCTCGGGGATATCCGGGGCCACCACGGCGGCCGGCAGTCCCGCGGAAACAGGGGGCCAGGCTTCCGGATCGCGGCCCCAACCGCGAAAAAGTTCTTCCAACTCGGCGCGGGTTTTCGACCTGGGCAGCGAAACCGGAACGCCGATCACCGCCGCGACCCCCTTCAGCATGGCGGCCGGATCAGCGGAAACATCCTTGTCGTGCATGGCGCCGTACAGAACTATCCTGCGCCCCGAAACCGCCCGACCGGAAAACTCCCGCCACACGTTTTCAAGGGCCTGCGTATTGTGGGCGGTATCGAAAATCCAATCCGGATTTGAAAGCACGGTCTGGTACCGCCCCGGCAGAAAAAGATTCCCCAGCGCGCCCGCAAGGTCCGTCGGCAGCAATTCCATATCCAGGACCGGCTCCAGTTCGGACAGGGCCAGAATCGCCAGGGCCACATTGCGCCGCATGGTCACCGTACCCGGATCGGGCAGGCCCGGGAATACCTTTTCCCTGAGGATCAGGTCCCATAGACCCCGGCCGCCGTGATCCTGAGCGTCGGGAAAGCGAGCCAGTTCATCCAGAAAGTGGCAGGGGCTGCCCGCCAGGACCGCCGCGGTAAAAACCTGTCCGCGCAGTTCCGGACCGACACCGCAGAACAGGGGCACTCCTTTTTTCAGGAGGCCCAGCTTTTCCGCGGCGATCTCCTCCAGCGAATCGCCGAGAATGCGTTGGTGATCCAGACCGATGGTTGTCAACAGGGTGGCCACCGCGGGCAGGGCGTTGCTGGCGTCCAGCCGTCCGCCAAGCCCCGTCTCACAGCAAAGAAAATCCACTTTTTCATCGTGGGCGATCTGAATGGCCAGGGCGGTCAGGGTCTCGAACCAGCTGGCCTCGTGCTTTTTCACCAAGGGTTTGATTTTTTCCACGCGGGCCGCGAAATCCGCGGTTTCCACCGGCTTGTCGTTGATCATGATCCGCTCGTGGACGTTCAGCAGATGGGGGCTGGTGTAGGTCGCCACCCGGTAACCGGCGGCCTGCAGCAAATGGGCCAGGACGCGGGTGGTGCTGCCTTTGCCGTTGGTGCCGGCGGCAACCAGGGTGCGAAGTTTGTCCTGGGGATTGCCAAGGTCGGCCAGCAGTCCCTGGACGCGGACCAGTCCGGGACGGATACCAAACCTGTTGAGGTTGAAGAGCCAGCGCGTCGCCTCGTCGCCGGCGACAAAGGGGGGTGCGAGATCCGGGCCGATGCCCGGTTCGCCGGAATGGGAGACCCCGTCCCGGCGGGGGCTGCCGAGAGCCATGCCCCTCAGCCCCGCGGCGGGCGGCGCACCGAAACGTCCCGGCCGTCGACGAACCAGTGCAGGGTCCGCTCGATGGTGTCCTTCAGGTTTTTCCGCTCGGTGATAATGTCCACCATCCCGTGCTCGAGCAGGAACTCGGAGGACTGGAAACCTTCCGGCAGATCTCCACCAATAGTCTGTTTGATGACCCGGGGACCGGCAAAACCGATCAGGGCGCCGGGTTCGGCCACATTGATGTCGCCAAGGGTGGCGTAACTGGCGGTCACCCCGCCGGTGGTGGGATTGGTCAGGATCGAGACGTAGGGAATCCCCTCCTTGCGCAAGCGGGCCAGTACCGCGCTGGTCTTGGCCATCTGCATCAGGGAAAGCAGGGACTCCTGCATCCGCGCGCCGCCGCTGCGGCTCAGGATGATGGCTGCCTCCCTGTGGCGCAGGGAATCCAGCAGGGCCCGGGCGATTTTTTCACCCACGACCGATCCCATGCTGCCGCCCATGAAGGTAAAATCCATGATGGAAACCGAAACGGGAATGCGCCCTAGCTGGGCCCGCCCGGTGATGACGGCATCTTCCTTGCCCGTCTTCTGGCGCGTGGCCTTGATGCGGTCCTTGTAGCGTTTGGTATCCTTGAAGTCCAGGGCATCCTTGCTGGTGATCCCGCGATGGGTTTCGGACCAGGTCCCTTCGTCGAACAGCAGCTGAATGTACTGCTCGGTGGTGAAGGGCAAATGATGGCCGCAGGCCCCGCACACCCACAGGTTGCGGTCCAGTTCGCGGTGGTAGAGAATTTCCGAACACTTGGGGCACTTGCGCCACAAGTTGTCGGGAATATCCTTTTTCTGACTGGTCAGGGCTTTTATCCCCTTTGCGGCCTGTGTCAACCAGGACACGGCGACCTCCTCACAATATCGGGCGGCGGTGGATCAGCGGGAAACCAAGCCAAGCCCCGGGATCCTCCCGTAAAAAACGACGATCCTTCAGCGGGCGGTTGCCTGGCAGGACCCGCCTGTCGCGCCAGTGTGCACGACCAGGTCCGGATTATCAACCATCTGCTGGTAAACTAGCCTCTTTCGCCCACTTCGGACAACCTTTTTCAGGTATCGAGAAGCGCCGCCGTCCCGGTGGTCATGATGATGGCGTCTTCCCCGTTGTCAGCGTAATACCCCGGTCTCAGACCCGTGGGAACGAACCCGTATTCACTGTAGAAGGCCCGGGCCTCCCGATTACTTTCCCTGACCTCCAGGGTGATCTCCTCCATCCCCAGTTCCAGGGCCTTCCCCGCCGCGGCGAACAACAGGGCCGTCCCCACCCCCCGGCGGCGCCAATCCGGGTCCGCGGCGATGTTCAGGATGTGAAGCTGGTCGACGATTTTCCAGGCCATCAGATAGCCCACGACCCTGCCCGCGGATTCGGCGATCAGGGGCAGGCGCAAACTGTCGACCGCCAACTCCTGCTCCAGCGCCTCGGAATTCCAGGGATCGACAAAACACCGCATTTCCAGAGCCACTACCTGGGGCAAATCCCGACCCAGCGGGGTCCGTATGGAAATTTCCGGGCCCGACGCGTCCATCAGGCCGGCCTTTCGGTCCTGTGGGAGCTGACCTCGGTACCCGGGGTCTTCGGCGTCAGATCCAGTTTCCTTTTTACCTCGGCATCGGACACGCGCATATACTGCGGCACCAGGGTGAAGGGATGGACCATGGGCAAATCGCCGGTGTTCATGGCCAAAGCCAGGGCGCGGGCCGTGGGCGGATGGGCGGACGACCAGCGCCGCAGAGCCGGCTGCCCCCTGCCGGCGAGCTCAGGGCGCAGGTCACTGCCCTGCCCCAGCAGGAGAGTGGTCCCGTCCCCGCCATAAACCGGCAGTTCGGGATCGTCGACGGTTTCCAGGATACGGCCCCACCATTGGTCGGGACTCAACGCTGCCGGTTCGGAAACCGGCTTCACCCAGGAACCTTCCCTCACGAAAATTCCCGAGAAAATTTCTCCCCGCCGGGCATCCAGAACAGGCACGGCAAAACCCGCCTCGGGGTATTCATCCAGCAGGGCTCCGGCCATGGCGGCCAGGGAGGTGACGCCCACCAGTTCGCAGCCCAATCCCCAGGCCAGTCCTTTGGCAGTGGCGACCCCGATGCGAACCCCCGTAAAACTGCCCGGACCGATGGTAACCCCCACCCTGGCCAGTTCCTTTTTGGCATGGCCGGTCCGGGTCAACATGTCTTCGATCACGGGCAACAGGGCATCGGCGTAACTTCCCGAAACATTCAGGGGACGGTATTCCAGGATGTCCCCATCCAATGCCAGGGCAAAACGTCCCCATTTTGTGGATGTGTCAAAGGCCAGGCTCAGCACAGACTACTCTCCCGGATGCTTGTCGGTATTTTGGCCGCCGAAAATTTCGATCCAAGGATCGCTCAGTCGGGGAACTCCCCTCAGATGCCAGATTCGATCGTCATCCCGGGTTCCGTGGGTCGCCAGCAGCTCGATCCGGGGCATATCGGGACCCACCTCATCCAGGAAGAGTTCGGGCCATTCCACCACCGCCACCGCGGTTTTATCCCACACCTGATCCAGGATTTCGGGAACACCGATATCGGTCAGGTCGGCGCCGGGATCGATCCGGTAGAAATCCAGATGATGCACCACCAGGCGTCCGGTATACGTGTTGACCAGGGTGAAGGTGGGCGAAACAACAGCCTGGGACACGTCCAACCCCCGGCACAAACCCTGCGTAAAACAGGTCTTGCCGGAACCCAGACTGCCGTGAAGCAGAATGATCTCTCCCCCGCGCAGCAGGCCGGCTGCTTTCTCGGCGAGCCGCGCGGTTTCAACAGGTCCGCGGACCTCACGGTGGCAGGTGAATTCCGCCGGCGTCAGCATGTCAACGCGGCCGCAGGACGACGAAGGGGCAGATCATTTCCTCGAGGCTGATGCCTCCGTGCTGGAAGCTGTCCCGATAAAGCCGCTCGTACTCATGGAAATTTGTGGGATATACCAGATAGCAATTGTCCGCCGTGACGGCATAGTTTTCGATGGTGGTCTGGGCCGGCAGACGGTAGTCCTCGGGATTCTTCATCATCATGACCCGTTCTTCGTCCACACCCAGATTGTCCCCGAATTTGTAGCGCACGTTGCTGCTGGTATCCCGGTTGCCCCGGATCTGGACCGCTCGTTTGCACAGCTTGCTCCCGTGATCAGTGGTCAGGATAACCGTGCAATCCCGGCGCGCGAGGTTCTTCATGATGTCGAACAGATTGGAATGCTCGAACCAGGACCGCATCAGGGTGCGGAAGGCGGCCTCGTCAGGCGCCAGCTCCTTGAGGATGCGATTCTGGCTGCGCCCGTGGGCCATGATATCGAGGAAATTATAGACCCCGGCCACCAGGCGGGTGTCACCCAGGGAACCGAGATTGCGGTGGAGAAGGTCCGCATCGCGCGCATCGGACACCTTGTAGTAACGATTGCTGCCGACCGCGGGACTGTCGATCCGTTTGAGAAGTTCGTTCAAAAGTTCGCCCTCGAAGGCGTTGCGGCTGCCGTCGTGGTTCGCGGACGAAATCCACCACTGGGGATAGCCTTCCGAGATATCCAGGGGATACAGGCCAGCGAACAGGGCGTTCCTGGCGTAGGGCGTCGCCGTGGGCAAAATGGACCAGTAATGGCGGCGTTCCATGTGGAAATAAGTCTCCAGAAGGGGCTCGATCATGCGCAGCTGGTCCTGGCGCATGCAGTCGATGACGATCCAGAACACCTGTTTGCTGTTGCGTACTTCCGGCTCCACCCAGGTCTCGTAGACCCGGGGACTCAACAGGGGGGATTCCACCACCTCGTCGACCGCCGAACCCACGCCCGTGGCGCCGTCGGCATTCACCCAGGTCCGGTAATGCTGCCGCACGTATTTGGCGAAAGCCAGGTTGGCCGCGGTCAGTTGGTCATCGAGGGTTTCCAGGAGCCCGCGGTCGCTGAACTGGAACAGGTCAATGCTCCAGGTGACCATATCCATGTAGATGCTCTCCCAGGCGGCGGGCGAATCAGCCGCGGCGAACCGGTCTCCCAGGGCCATGAAGTTGCTCATGTAATTCCGGGACACCTCTTCACCGGTCAGCTTGCGGGCCTCGAGCTGCCGTTTGAGGGTCGACAGGATCTGCAAGGGGGAAACCGGCTTGACCAGGTAATCGTCGATACGCTTGCCGATGGCCCGGGTCATCAGGTCCTCGGCTTCGCTCTTGGTGATCATGATCACGGGAATATGGGCGTTGATCTTGCGCAACTCCCCCAGGGTTTCCAGCCCTCCCATGCCGGGCATCATTTCATCCAGCAGAATGGCGTCGAAGTCCTTCTTGGCCAGAATCGCCAGGGCGTCCAGACCATTGGTCACCCCCTCCACCTCGTAGCCTTTTTCTCCCAGATAACGCACGTGGCCGCCCAGTTCATCGATATGGTCGTCGACCCAAAGTATGTGAAAAGCCAAGGGTGGCTCCTTTAGTTCAGGATTGCGGCGGTTCGGGGGCCGCCGGCAAGGTTACCAGAAAAGTCGTTCCGTGCTGGTTGGTCGATTCGATCCGGATCTTCCCGTTGTGATACTGGGTGGCGATCCTTTTGACGAGGGCGAGGCCCATTCCCCAACCGCGTTTTTTTGTGGTGAACCCGGGCTCGAAGACCTTGTTCCCTTCCCGGGCGGGAATTCCTTTTCCGGTGTCCGCGATGCGCATCTCGACACCGCCGCCGGGAATGTCCTTCAACATGATGGTGATGGTCCCCTTGCCCTCGATCAAGGCGTCGATCCCGTTCTTGATCAGGTTTTCCAGGACCCAACCCAACAGGTCGCGGTTGAAGACCACCGGATTGATGGAATCCCCCTCGCGCCGCAACTCGACCCGGCCGCCCAGGTGCGGCAGGCGGTTACGGAAGTAGATGATGGTCTCGTCCACCACCCCGACCAGGTCGGAGTCATTGAGTTTGGGCAGCGAACCGATCTGACTGAAACGCGCCGAGATCATACTCAGCCGTCCGACGTCCCGGTTGAGTTCGACAATGAGGTCGTCATCCTTGTCCAGCCGTTCCTCGAGCAGGGCCATCCACCCCATGATGGAGGTCAGCGGAGTTCCCAACTGGTGCGCCGTTTCCTTGGCCATGCCCGCGAAAAGCGCCTTCGCCTGCGCATCTTTCTTGTTTTGCAGGGCCCACAGGATCACCAGGAAAAACAGGGCCATCACCGCCAGTTCCAGATAGGGCATGATCCGCAGGCGTTGGCTCAGGGCCGACCTTCCGTAATGGAGGGTCCCCACCCTTTTCCCTTCCTGGTTGAAGATGGCGAATGGTTGCTGATCCATGTCATAAGCCGCGGCGAGAGACAGGATTTCCAGGATGATGGGATGGCTCGGCTTGGACATGTTCTCCTGGAACAGAACCTGGTATTCAGGCAGCGCAATACCGATCACCGGTTCGTTCCACAAAATCGGGCGGCCCTCGTTGTTCGTCAGGATGATCGGAACCTCGATACTGTTGATCATTGAAACGACCGGCCTCACCTCTTCCAGCGGCCTGTTTTCCAGCAGCAGGCTGGCGATGCCGGAAATGAGCTGGGTGGCCAGAAAACTCTGCTTTTCGACGCTTTTGGACATGTTGATGGTAAAAATGGTCGTGGCCACCACGATGCTCACTCCACCGATCAACAGGTAGAGATTAAACAGATCCTGGCGCCGGATCTTACCGAAAATCTTGTGTCTCCATCCCATACCCATCAGTCGATATACTCCATGCCGCCCATGTAGGGCACCAGAACCTCGGGTACCCGGATGCGGCCGTCGGCCGTCTGGTAGTTTTCCATGATGGCGATCATGACCCGGGGCAGAGCCAGGCCCGATCCGTTGAGTGTGTGCACGAATCCCTTGCTTTCGGGTCCCTTGAACCTGATACCTGTCCGGCGGGCCTGAAAATCCACGAAATTGCTGCAGGACGAAACTTCCAGCCACTTTTCCACGCCCGCCGACCAAACTTCCAGGTCATAACACTTGGACGCAGCGAAGCTCAGGTCGCCCGTTGCCAGGGCCAATACGCGGTAGGGAAGCTTCAATTTCTGCAACAGTTCCTCGGCATCGGAGGTCAGGCTCTCCAACTCATCCCAGGAGGTCTCCGGGGCGACGAATTTGACCATCTCCACCTTGTTGAACTGGTGAACCCGCAACAAGCCCCGCGTGTCTTTCCCGGCGGCCCCGGCTTCCCGCCGGAAACACGGAGTGCAGGAACAGTATTTCAATGGCAGGTCCGCGAAATCCAAAGTCTCCTTCATGTGGATGTTGGTCAGCGACACTTCGGCCGTCGGGATCAGGAACAGATCGTCCACCTGGCAGTGGTACATGTCCTCTTCCAGTTTCGGCAGCTGACCGGTCCCGGTCATCGCCTGGCGACCGACCAGGTAAGGAACATTGAACTCCGTGTAGCCCTGTTCCAGATGTACGTCGAGATACCAGTTGATGAGGGCCCTTTCGAGACGCGCGCCGGCGCCCGACAGGAGGGTGAAGCCGCTGCCGCTCATCCGCGAGGCGCGCTCGGGGTGAAAAATGCCCATTTCCGTGGCGATATCCCAGTGGGGCATGACCGTGAAATCGAACTCCGGAATTTCTCCCCAGGTACGAATCAATTCGTTATTTTCCTCGCCGCCTTCGGGCGCGGTTTCGTGAGGGATATTGGGAATGCGCAGGTAGAGCTGTTCCACTTCCTGTTCCAGAACCTCGGCATTGGCTTTCAGTTCCTTGATCCGGCCGGAGACTTCCCTCATGGCGGCGATGGCCTCGCCGGCGTCCTCGCCCGCCTTTTTGCGGTCACTGATGGCCCGGTTGGCCTTGTTGGCCTCGGCCTGGAGGGTTTCGGTCTCCTGCAGGGCGGCCCTGCGCTCGGCGTCCTTGGCGTAATAGGCCTCGATATCCACCGATTCGTTCTTCAAGGCCACCGCTTTGACAACCAGTTCCCGGTTTTCACGGAGGAATTTGCGATCGAGCAAGGGAGTCCCTTTCATTTTCTGGCTCAGGTCTCAATAATGGGCATACCAATACCCCGGGACCGGCTCCCTCTTCGAAAAAAGGGAAATGAATTTGCATTCCGGACCCGCGGCTGGTAGAAGGGTAGTAGCAAAACGGTCCAAGCGGCAAGGCAATTCACCGTTAACGGGCTTAAACCCACTAATTGCGGAATCATCCGGAGTTGAAACCCCACCATGGACAGAATCCAACTCATCGCCAGGCTGAGAGAACTTCCCGTCTCCCGACGGATCATCACCGCGCTGGATGTCCCCAACATGGACCAGGCCCTGAGCCTGGCCGAAAGTCTCGGCGCGTCCGGGGGATTCGTAAAAGTGGGTCTGGAATTGTTTTCAGCCGCGGGACCCGAAGTGGTGCACCGGCTCAAGAATCTGGACCGCGACATCTTTTTGGACCTGAAATACCACGACATCCCCAACACCGTCGCTTCGGCAGCCGGTGTGGCCGCCTCCCTGGGCGCCTCCCTTTGCACAATGCATGCGTCCAACGGACGGGCGGCCATGACCGCAGCGGCAACTGCCCTGTCCGAAGCCCGGATCGATTCACGGACCGGTCGCCGGCCCGCCCTGCTGGCGGTCACCATCCTGACCAGTCTTTCGGAGCAGGAAATGGGCGAGGTCAGCCCCTCCCATGATCTGTTGCAGGACCGCATCCAGAGGCTGGCCCGCCTGGCCTGGGATTGCGGTTGCGACGGGTTGGTCTGCTCGGCCGCCGACTTGCCCGGCCTGCGCGCGGCCCTGGGCCCCGAACCGCTGATCGTGACCCCCGGCATCCGGCCCGCCGGAGCAGATGCGGGCGACCAGCGCCGGGTGGCGACTCCCCGCGAGGCCATGGACGCGGGTGCTGATTTCCTGGTGATCGGTCGGCCGATCACACGAGCCCCTGATCCCGGTGCTGCGCTTCAGGCCATCGCCGCGGAACTGACTTAACCACTGAAACGAAAAGGGAGGCCTTTTCCATGACCGAAGAAAAGATCCTGGCCCTGATGGAAGAACTGGGCGCCCTGCACAGCGGACATTTCCTGTTGAGCAGCGGCCTGCACAGCGACCGGTATTTCCAGTGCGCGCGCATTCTCCAGTTTCCCGAACTCGCGCGGGAACTGGGCATCGCCATGGGAGAGTTTTTCGAGGACACGGCCGCCGACCTGGTGGTCAGTCCCGCCATGGGCGGCATCCTGATCGGCCACGAGGTGGCCCGGGCTGTGGGCCGCCGTTTCGTTTTCACCGAACGCAAGGACGGGCAGATGATGATCCGCCGGGGGTTTTCCCTGGAAAAAGGTGAAAAGGTCGTCATTGCCGAAGACGTCGTCACCCGGGGCACAAGTCTGCTCGAGGTCATCAAGGTGGTCGAGGACGCCGGAGGCAAAGTCATTGGCCTGACCAGCATCATCGACCGCACCAGCGGCGAAGTGGAACTGCCGCTGCCGTTGCACTCGTTGGCCAAGGTTGTCGTTCAGACCTGGGAAGCGGATGGGTGCCCGCTGTGCGCCGAAGGAAAAGAACTCGTCAAACCCGGCAGCAGGGGCAACTGACCGGAGGGACCATGATCAAAGTTGCGGTAATCCCCGCGCATGACGGACCTGAACACAGCACCACGCCCAGTTGGCGCAAATGTTTTACCGGCGGCATCCTGGCTGCCCTGCTGTTTCTGGCCGTCTGGGTCCCCACCCACCCCGCGCGGCCGCTTCTGCCCACGGACGACCTCTACACGCATTTGAGTGTGGCCCGCCATCTTACCCGCGGCGAGGGCTTCCTGACCGACATGACCTACCCCCTTTCCTTCGCTTTTCCCTTCGCCCGGAAATTGCCGCAGCCCCTGATCCACCGGCAGCCCGGATTCGCCCTCCTGTTGACGGTCCCCTATCTGGCCGCCGAAGGATATCCCCATCGCGCGATGGACCGCGTGCGGCAGATGCAGATTCTCCTGTTGGGCCTATTGGTCATGATCGGAACCGCGTTTTTCATCAGGCGTGGACATCGGGCGGCGATCGCTCCGTGGATGGTTTTTCTGTTCGCCAATCCGCTGATGGTTTTCGCGGTGGACTGGGGCATGGTCGAGTTGGTCTGCTCGCTTTTGCTGTTGGTCCTGTGGCTGAGATCGCGAAGGAACTCGCTGGCCGGACCCAACTGGATCGATGGCCTCCTGGCCGGAACGCTGTGCATGCTGCGGCTGGACCTGTTCTGGGTGCCGGTTCTGTGGTGGGCTCTGCTTAGAGCCAGGAAAGGGGACGACACACCGAACCTGGCTTCGAGGCGTCGCCGCCTGGGTCTGTTGGCGCTGGCCTGGTTCCTGGTCATCGCGCCCTGGGCCATCCGCAACATCCAGGTCACGGGCCAACCGGCCTTCAGCCTGCAGACCTATGCCGAACACGTGAAGGACACGAGATCCTGGCCCGGTTACACGGTATACAAACAGCTCGAACCTCAGCCGTTTTTTGAAACCATGACCACCGACCCGGTACCGGTTTTGCGCAAGGTCGGTCGCGGGCTGAAGTTTTTTTATGGCGACCTCCCCAACCTGGTTCCGCTGCTGGTACTCATCCCCCTGGCTGTGGGCGCCCTGGTCTATCTGGCCACTTTGCTGAAACTCCTGACGACCACGCCAAGACGCAGCCGCTGGGATTCGATATTCGGCATACCCCCGACCTCGCAAACCGGCCCGCTGGCCCTGATCGTTCTGACCACCGTGCTGCTGACCATCCAATATTCCTTCTTCGATCACAGTCTGCGCCACCTGCTCGTCGTATTGCCGGTGATGCTGTGGGAATTTTCCCCCTGGATTGGGGATCCCATCCGCCAGGTTATCCATGACCGCCAGGAAGGCCGCGACTCCCGATCCCCCTTCATGCTGGATCTGGGATCAATCATCATTTTGCCGGCTGCCGCCGCCGTGGTGATCGTCCTTCTTTTTCCCTGCCGGCTTCCCGGCTGGGAATACGCGGCCACCGATGCCGTCGGCCGCGCCCCCAGGATCGAAAAGATAATCGACTTCACCCGCCAGACTCCTCCCGGCGTTCTGTTCTCGGACTATTCCGCCATACCCTGGTTCATCGACCGGCCGGTGGTCTGGTCACCCACGCAAAAGGCCACCCGGAAACGGATCTGCGAATTCCTGGACCAACCCGAGGCAAGGCCATGACCCCCGGGGCGGACTGGCTTCAACACGCTCCCCTGTTGACAGCAGAAAACTGGCCTCACGGCTGGACCACCAGCCAGGGCCCGGACTTCAAGTTGGACCCTTCCTCTGATGGTCACCTGGGCTGTGTGGAGAAACTCGTCAAGACCGTAGGTTTGAAGGCGGGCGCCTGGGCTCGGCAGGTACACGGCGGCACGGTATTGAAGGTTACTGAAGCCGGGTTTGCGGGAGATGCTGACGCTCTCTGGAGCGATCAACCCGGGTTGGGCGTCATCGGGCGCGGCGCCGACTGCCCACTGATCCTGGTGGGAGCAATCCGGCCCGACGAGTCCCGGGTCTGGGGATTTGCCCATGCCTCCTGGCGATCCACGGTCCAGGGCATCACCGCGGGCCTTATCCTGGCCCTGACCGAAACCGGCGCCGACCCCGTCAAGATGCGTGCGGTCATCTGCCCCTCGGCCGGCCCCTGCTGCTACCAGGTGGGTGAAGACGTTCGGCAGGCGGCCCTCGACTCACTGGGCCCGGGAGCCGCCTGGTTTTTCATGGAGAAATTGGACGGGGTCACCTTCGACCTGTGGGCAGCCAACATCGCACAGCTGACGGCCGCGGGCTTGGCCGAAGACAACATCTTCAACCTGCAGCACTGCACGATCTGCGGCGGGAACCAATATCCCAGCTACCGCCGCGAGGGAGACATGGCGGGCCGGTTCGCGGCCAGTATCGGATTCTGATTATCCTTGTGACTGCCGACCCATTCCCGAATTACCCATCCAGGGTTCCATGTTTCTTTCGAAGCAGATTGCACAGCGGGCCGCCCACCGCCAGTGAGAACCGTTCGTGGGCGATAGATTCCACATCCGAGGTCTGCACGGAGTACGAGCCCAGGTGGAGATTGGAAATGTAGCCCCTGAGGTTTTCCACGCGCCCATCGTCCAAAGTGGCGGGAACCGGTTCCGACGATATGTCTTTTCGAACAGCCAGATACCTTGGTCCGTCGGGTGTGAGCAGGGTGTGTGAGCGGAAGACATACACGAATTCCTCCATCGACCCTTCGACCTCAATGCTTTTGCGGTCGGGCACGACATATTCGAAGGCCTGGCTGGTCCCATCATTCGCGCCCTCCGGCAACGTACTGCATTTGTACATGACGATGCCCTGGGCCCGGTCCAAGGTGGTGTCCTTCACGATGATATTCGGAAACCGTGGCGTTCGGTCCGGAGGAGGCAGTTCACTATCGTCGGCAATCACCCTGGGAAGCAGCACCTGGTCATCCTCGGCAATTTCCTTGTTACAGGCCGAAAGGTGTTCCTCCAATTTCCCCTTGGTTCCCAGGATCCTGCTGATGGGGCTATTGCGAGCCCCCACGTTGACGAAGAGTGTGTCGCGGGCATCCTCGGGCATGAACATTTCCGACCGGCGATCGTAGGGCGATCCAAGAACAGGAAAATCGACAACCTCCAGCACAATGCCTTTCTCCGCCGCGATTGCCTTCCACGATTTTTCGAGTTCCACTTCCATGAGATAGGAGGTTTTTACAAAAGAGGAGACCACGTTCGCCGGATGAATAACGATGTGTGAGTACCCTTTTTCTGCAGCATATTCCACAAGATTCCGGCCGACCGGATCTCCATCGGGATATAGGTCCATGCGGTCCGCATGAAAGCCGGGGTTCATGTTGCTTTCCACGAAATAAACCTTTCCCTCGTGCATGAGGGTGTCCATTCCGATGATCATACAGCTCTCGCTGCGGTGGCCCCCGCTTTTCCATACCGGACTGATGCGTCGGTCGATAGGAATGTCTTCGATGTAGTCCTGAATCAGGCCCAGTACATCACACCCGCAATGGACCCACAGGGCATAGGCCAGAGGCATGTCGTACTGATCGGTGTAACGATATTTCGAAAGCAGCTTTTGTCCGCGGGCCCTGGAAAATGCCACCAGCTTCCGGCCCAGTCCCACTACCTTTCCCCCACCCTTGAAACCCAGGCGGTGGATCAGGATCCACCCCAGCTTGACCAGGCGATAGCCCAAACGGGTGCGGCAACCGTGAACCGCCTTTTCCAGCAGGGGCGAGGACAACGAATACCATTCCAGGAAGTTGAAGAGAGCCGAATCCCCCAACCCCTTTTTAACTTCGGGAGGCAGTTCCGAAAAGGGCCCCAGCGAGTCCTCCGGCGTGGCCCAGAACTCACGCATCTGTTCGGGCGAGCAACCTGCTTCCTTCATGATTTCATCAATGGCCCGGGAAGCTTCATCACCGGCCATCACCCGGGCCAAGTCGTTTTCACGCCGAAGTAGCGTTTCTTTTATCCGGTTTTGCATGGTTTCCAATGTTCCTTATCGGCCTCAGGGGCATTATTCGGCATTGAGCCTTGGAGCACCGATAAATAATTCAGGTCAGATTGAGGGAATGGGCAAAGAAATACAGAAGAATTCTCCCGCATCTTTGCCCGGCAGGACACGCGTATTATAGCATTCCTGGATACCCATCGTCAATTCGGCGGGGCAGCCGATCAACCGCCATCATCGGTTTCTGGTCAATGCTTCGATGATCACCTGGACTCCCAAAGCCAGACCAAATGTACAGACGATGGCTGCCCCGGTCGGCAGATCGAGAACATAACTCAGACCCGATCCGACGATGACCACCACCGTCCCCATCCCCACCACCCACAGGAACTGTCCCTTCAGGGATGAGAAGAGCCTGATGGCCATCACCGAAGGAACCACCAGCAGAGTAAAGACCAGAAGCACCCCGGCAACCTGGACGCTAGAGGTGACCACCATGCCCAGCACCATGTAGAAAACGAAATCCCAGCGGCCCAGACGCACACCGTCCCGTCGGGCGCCCTCGGGATCCTCCGAAATCCTCAACAGGGGTTTGTGACAGAAATACAGAACCAGGCCCAGGATTCCGTAGAGGATGGCCGTCTTGATCACCACCGGCCAGGTGACCCACAGGATCGAGCCCACCAGCAGATGGCTGATCTCCTCGCCCCCGTGCGGAACGCTGGTCAATACCAGGATCATGGCGGCGCTGAACACGACATAGATGATGCCGATGTAGGCCTCCTGTGGGATCCTGGAATTTTTTCCCCGGGTCGCCGACAACAGTACTGCTCCCAGGAAAGTGGCGGTCAGCCCCACGAAATAGGCGTTGTCCGTACCTACTTCCGCCCCGAACAGCATGGCCATCGCCACACCAAAAGCGGCAATCTGGGCCAGGGCGATGTCCACGAATATCACGCCGCGTTTGACCACATGGGATCCGAGATACCCGTGCATCGCGACCAACACCAGGGAGATCGCTACGGGCGCGGTCATCATTTCAAGGAATCCACTCATGAGCCCGCCTTTGGAGTTTCCGCAGAAGCGGATTCGAGTTTTTCGCAGATGACCTCGAACAGTTCGAGATATCCGGAAGCCTCCTCGAGGGCGAAGGTCGAACCAGGCAGCACCGCCAGGGAAGAGCCGGTTTTTTCGGCGACCCGGGCCGCCGCGTCGATGTGGTCCCAGGTGGCGGCGACAACCACAACCGGGCCCTGCCTGCGGCCCAGTTCGACCAGGCTTTCGACATGCCTTGGAGCCGGAGAAATCCCGGGACGGTTCTCGATGACACCGACAATTTCCAGCTCCAGCCAGTGGGCCAGATACTCCCACTGCTGGTGATAGACGATGAGCTTTCGGATCGCCATTCCATCCACCATGGCTTCCCAATCCTTCATCCGTTCCTGAATCCTGTCGGCCATCAAGTCCGCGCGTTGCAGATAACGATCGGCGGCCTCCGGATCGAGAATGGCCAGACGTTCGGCGATCAGGTGGCCCACGGCAATTCCGTTGCGGGGATCGAGAAGGAAATGCGGATTCCCCAAAGGGTGGATATCCCCCTGCGCACGGTCCACCTCTCCCATGGGAACCTCAAGGATTCCTCCCTCACCGAGGGCCCTGGAACAGTCCAGTTCGCCCTGCTGCCCGGGGCGGATGCGGGGATTGCGGGCCGCGTTCACCAGCAGCGGCAGCCAGCCTATTTCGAGTTCGAGACCGTTATAAATCAACAGGTCCGCTTTTTTCATCTTGCGGGCCAATGAGGGTTTGGCCGGCAGAACGTGGGGATCGCGAGAACCCTTGCACAGGTATTCCACCTCGACATCATCCCCCCCGACCTGCTCGGCGATCCAGCCCAGATCCGCCAGGGTGGCGACCACCTTCACTTTTGCCTGAGCCCGGTTCGGCATCACCAGGCCAAGGCCCAGTACCATCAATATCGCTGATACAAACACCAGGACCGCCGCGGGCCGACCAGCTGAATTGTTGTCCATGTTCAACATGTCGATCCTCCTCAATAAAGGTGGGCCGGATGCGACCCGATGGTGAAGTTGGCCTGGACGATGAACCGCAGATCATCTTCCATGGTGACTTTGTCCTGGTAGTAGACCATCTCGGCGCGCAAGGCGCTGAACTCACTGGGCGCAAACGTCAGGTTGACCTTGTACTCGCGCAGGTCCCCCTCCAGGCCGTGGTCGTGGTCTTCGTGACCGGGCAATTCTTCATGATGATTGAGCCCCGAGTCCGCCTGGCCAAGGCCAAGCCCCAGCCACCAGTTGCGGTGAAAGCGGTACTGGGCCAGACCGTACCAGCCCCAGGGATCGCCTTCGCCTTCCTCGTAGTCGGGCCACAGGGCCTCGACCGTCAGGTTCATCGCCGGACCGCGCGTGCGTGTGGACGAAATCCACTTCCAGGTGAGGTCCGCCCCGTACATGTCCACATTCTTGTTTTCCCCGGGATGGCGGGCGTCGGGACCGTGAAGGTATGACCCGCTCAGTTCGAGAGTCGCGTCATCGGTCAGGTCCCAGAAATTTGTCAGACGGCCTCCCCCGACCAGGTTCTTGTTGTGGGCGTCGAACGGCGCGGCCTCGCCGGTGACTCCGTAGACGCGGACGTCGGCGTACCAGGGCACCACCGGCACGGTAACTGTGCCCATCGCTCCGGTGTCCGAAAAGACGTGGTCACTGAGAAAGGAGGCGATCACCAGCGGCGCATCGGCAAAGGGAAACTGGTGCATATGCAACGGGGCGTGTTTGCCGAAGGGCAGGGCGAATTTTCCCACACGCAACCCCAGGCCGCCGGGCAGGGCCTGACCATCGATATAACCTTCTTCGACATGCACGACCATGCCTTCGGCGTGGGCTTCTTCCTCCCCCTCGTGGGTATGCGCCGGATGCATGCCGATGTTGAAGTTGGCCCTCCAGAAGGGATCCACCATGGAGGTGAACTGGATTTCCACGCCATCGATCTTGAAACCATTCAGGTCCCCGGTGGGATTGTCCCGGGATGCCTGTCCGCGGATCAGGCCGTTGACGCTGATGGCGGGATTCATGGATCGGGACGCGCCGGTCAGGGTGCTGGACTGGGCGCAGGCCAGCACGGGCAGTCCTGACAAAATCATCAGAAAAAACAGGGTTCGAGCCGGAATGGGCATGATGGCCTCCGTCTTGATTGGGTTCCGTACCTTATGGGTCAGGAAATCCGGAAATCAGACAGTGGCGATCGGAGGCCCGCGGGCAGTCGGGATTTGAACGATGGAATCGACGGGGATGGCCGTGTCTTCGCGGGGAAGGACGACGACAAGCAGTGCCGGTTCCAGGTCCAGGGTAACGGGAGATTCAGCGACGAAGTGGGAATTGAGGACACAAAGTTGGCAGTCGCCGTCCTGGCCGACGTCATGAAGATGGGAGGCCCCGTGAGAGGACAGGCCGACCTGGACAATCAACAACAGAGCCGCGGCCGACACCGCAAAAATATACCAGTGCCGGTTGCGGAGGCTGGGGTTCGTGCATGCCCATCCCACCTTCATCATGCTGCCCATCCTAGCAGGAACCAATCCTGGCGTCAAATTGGAGGGGAGGAATTAGTCCAGTTCCAGCTTTACTGTGCCTTTGTTGATGGTGCATTGGCACATCAGCCGGCGCGCCGGTTCCAGGTCCATGGCCGTTTCTTCCTCGGTGGGAGTCGACAGGTTGTTCAATCCGGACAGCACCGTGGTGGCGCATTTTCCACAAACGCCCTTGAAACAACCGAACAGGACGCCCAGTTCAGCGGCGGCTTCCATGGATCCCCCGGCAATGGCATCTTTCTGGCGGGAGCGGGTTTTGATGACGGGCACGTTGTTCTCCTGTTCACTGGGAGGTTCAATTCCGATTGATTCGCAGCCCCCATGTTAGCGAAAAAAATCACTCCCACAAGGGGGCCTGAAACCTAGGCGTCGGTAGGGCCGGCGGGCACGCGCCGCATCCCCCGCGCGGTGTCTGCGGTGTACAGGGCCAGCGCGATCCAGATCAGGCCAAAACTGACGGCGTGATTGCGCGTGAACGGTTCCCCGAAAAAGGCCACCGCCAGCAGCAATTGGCCCGACGGCGCGAGATACTGCAGAAAACCCATGGTGGCCAACCGCAACCGGCGGGCGCTCTCGGCGAACCAGATCAGGGGCAGGGCCGTGATGACCCCGGCCGCGAGAAGCAGTAGATCCCGCTCGGCGGGGCCCTGCATAAACACCAGTTCACCCTGCCGGTAACGCCACACCATCCAGCCAATGGCCACCGGCGATAGCATCAGCGTTTCCGCCGTCAGGCCCTGGATACCGCTGGCCGGCACCTGCTTTCGCAATAGCCCGTAAAAGCCGAAACTTACGGCCAGGGTCATGGAGATCATGGGTGGATGCCCCAGGTTGGCGGTCATCCAGATGATACCGCAGGCCGCCAGGGCCACGGCCACGAGTTGGAGTGGACGCAACCGCTCCCGCAAAAACAGGAAGCCCAACACCACATTGATCAGCGGTGTGATGAAATAGCCCAGGCTGGCCTCCACCAACTGGCCGTTGACCACTGCCCAGATGAAGATGCCCCAGTTGGTGGCGATCAGAACCGTGGTGGTCATGAGAGTCAGCTGGGTGCGGCGGCTGCGAAAGAGGGCAACAAACCCCGTCCAACCACCCCGGGCCATGGTCAGGACCAGAAGGAAGGCCAGCGACCACACCACCCGATGGGCCAGCACCTCCAGGGGTGGAACCGAATCCACCGCCTTGAAATATAAAGGCAGGACCCCCCACGACAGGAAGGCGGCCAGCCCGTACGCCACACCGGCGCGCTTTTGTTTGGTGTCATTCATGGAGGGCATGATATATCCCCGGGTTGTTCTGTGCCAGAAAGGACCGGGGCCCTTGCGCATTTTCGGTTTTGGGCTCTTACTGGGAACAAGTGAAACTAGACATCCTGGGAGATGGAAATGAAAACCCTTGGTTCGGGCCTGGCCCTTTTAATAATGACAATTCTGATGGGCACCGCCGCTGTGGCAGGAGATTCCCCCGTGAAATACAACGATCTCGACTACGAAGAAACCCGGGTGTTATTGCAAAAGGGCACCGAAGCGCCTTTTTCCGGGGAGTACGAAACCAACTGGTCCAAGGGCACCTACCTCTGCAAACGCTGCAACACACCTTTATACAAATCCGGCGCCAAATTCAATGCCCGTTGCGGATGGCCCAGCTTCGACGACAACATCGAAGCCGCCGTGAAGCGCACCGTGGATGCCGACGGCAGCCGCACCGAGATCACCTGCGCCAATTGTGGAGGGCATCTGGGGCACGTTTTTCTGAACGAGGGCTTTACGCCCCGGAACACCCGGCATTGCGTGAATTCCGTTTCGATGGTTTTTATCGCCGAGGGTGAGGAACTGCCGGCGGTGATCGAGGAAAAATAGCGCTACGAAATTGGCTCTTTTCAATTTTCCCGCAGCCTATCACCTATATCATTGCGAAAAGGCCCCCCGGGGGGCCCTCCTCAGTACTGGAACCAAAAAGTCTATTCCTCCACCGGCACCGGATCCTCCGCCCCGACCGCATCCTCCTGCCCCATCACGTAATGCAGGAACCACTGCAGTTCCCGCGTCTGGTAATCGATCATGTGGCTGGGCAGGTTGATGCCGTGGCCTTCGCCCGGATAGAGCACCAACCGGCTGGGCACGCCGTTCATCTGCAGGTAGCTGAACATTTCGATGGACTGCCGCGGATCGACCGGCTCGTCGTCGGTGCCGTGCATGATCAGGGTCGGCGTGGTGATCCTGTTCGCCCGCGAGGCGGGGCTGTGCTGCCACATCAATTCCAGATCGCCGTCCCAGGGCTGCCGGTAGCTGTCAATGAACAGCTGTGGATTGTTCTGCCCCATGGCCGAGGTGTAGTTCCAGATACCCGCGATGGACACGGCCGCCTTGAAACGGTCGGTGCGACTGACCACCACGTTGGTCATCAAACCGCCGTAGCTGTAGCCGGTGAAACCGAGACGGTCCGCATCGATGGTGCCGCTTTCGACCAGGGCGTCCACGGCGGCCATGATGTCCTGGAAATCGTCAGTACCGAAATTGCGGTACACACCCTGCAGGAACTCCGCTCCGTAGCCGGTGCCGCCGCGCGGATTTACGATGACCACCGCGAACCCGTTTTTGGCCAGCACCTGCCAGGGGTACCGGCTGGTCCAGGCATTGCCGTAGCGCGAATAGGGTCCGCCGTGCATTTCGATGATCGCCGGCAATTTGTCGTTCTCCCCCGCGCCCGGCGGCAGGAACAGGAAACCCTCCACGAAGCCACCTTCATGGCCGGGCAGGCGCAGTTTCTTCGCTTCGAACAGATCGAAGTTCGCGACGGCATCGTTGACCGAGGCGATTTCCCTGGCTGATCCGGGTTTGCCGGCGAAAAGGGAGCCCGGCTTGTCCAGCTCCGATTCCACATAAGCGACAGCGCCGCCGCCCATATGCATCCCGTCGAGATTGCCGTCCAGGGTCGTGACATTTTCAAGTTTTCCCGAACCGGCATCGAGCTTGTACAGGTCGCGGGTGGTGCCCTCTGCGGCCGGCAAGTACAGAAAGTGGCCCTCGGCGTCCCACACAACAGCAGTGCCCGGCGTGCTGCCCGATCCGCCCAGGGTCATCTGGGTTTCCCCGGTCAGGACCCGCGTTTCGCCGCTGCCCATATCACGGATCACAACGTCCTTGAGATTCAGATAGGCGCGCAGTTCTTCATCGCGATCGGTGTAGTAGGCCAGTTGGCCGCCATCGGGCGAAAACGCGGCCAGCGAGCTGTGCCGTGTACGCGGCGTGATGACTTCCATCTCGCCGGTGGCGACGTCGACCAGGCCGATTTGCTGCTCTTCATCGACCAGGCTTGAGAACAGCGCGTTGAAAGTCACAGCCAGGGTCTTGCCGTCGGGTGACCAGGCCACATGATAGGGATACAGCGGCGCCTCGGTCAGCTGTCGGGGCTCGAATTCGGAGTCCTGCTCCGCGTCGTTGGCCGCGATGATCCAAAGCTGCTGATATTCGTCCGGGTGTTCGATGCGGTCCCACACCGTCCAGTCCTGGCGGTCCTCCTCGACTTCAAATACGGGAGCATCCATGGGATCGGCGTCATCGTCACCCTCTTCGGTTTCTTCGGTTTCTTCATCTTCAGGTTCGGCGGGATCCGCCAGCACGGCCAGATACTTCCCGTCGGGCGACCACCAGTAGGCCCCCACACCGCCTTCGAGGTCGGTCACGGGCCGAGGTTCGGAACCGTCGAGAGGATTGATCCACACCTGGGAAGCGTCATCATGGGTGCGGATAAAACTCAGCGACCCATCCGGACGCCAGGCAACTCCGCGCACACCGCTGTCGACGAAGGTCATCTGACGGGGCTTGCCGTCCTTGATGTCGGCCAGCCACAGCCGGGTCACTCGTTTGTCGTCCTCCAGGTCGCGCTGGGACTGCAGCCAGGCCACCTGGGAACCGTCCGGGGATACGGCGGGTGAAGAGATCGTGGGTATTTCCAGGAAACGGGCGAGGGTGAACTCAGGAGATTCCTCGTCCGCGTACGAAGTGGAAAAGCCGACCATCACCAGAAGCGCCAAGGCAATGCTCATGATAAGAGTGGCGCTCATCCTTGTTCCCACTGGGTTCGCAATCATCATCTGCCTCCGCCGATATTTGGTTTGGTGTTCATCATGGCCAATAAAGCCCGGGATTTCCCGGAACCGGGAAGGCAACAGAATACAGTATGTTTGGATCTTCATCCAGTGGGGTAATGCCACCTGCGGCCTATCACCAATATCATTGCGAAAAAGGCCCCCCGGGGGGCCTTTTTGCATGGGATGGCACTTCCGCAACAGGATACTTCCGGTCACCATCACCCCCTTGATTCCTTCATGACGCCTTTCCCGCCACCAGGCACAATCCTTCCTTTGGAAGGTGCATGAGAGATTGAACCAAACTTCCCATATGGAGATATCATGCGAACAATTGCCGTAGCCATGACCAAAGGTGGAGTGGGAAAAACGACCACCGCCGTGAACCTGTCCCACGGATTGGCGATGCGCGGGCATCGCGTCCTGCTTGTGGATGCCGACACCCAGGGCCAGTGCGCCAAGGCGTTGGGCGTGGAAACGAACCACACCCTGACCGAGGTATTAACCAAGGATGTCCACATCCTGGACGTGGCCACCAAGGCCCGCGCCAACCTCGACCTCGTGGCCTCGGACCATCATTTGACCAAGGCCGCGTTGGCCATTTCCCGTCGCGAAAAAGACGGCCACCTGGCGTTGGCAAAAGCCCTGGAACCCGCCATCGAAAAGTACGATGTCACTGTTATCGACGCCGCTCCCGGGTTCGACCCCATCGCCGTCAACGTTTTGTGCTGCGCCGACGACATCGTGGCTCCCGTGGCCCTGGCGCCCGCCGCCCTGGCCGGGGTGTTCGACTTTGTCCGGCACGTGGGAACGGTGCAGCAGCACAATCCAAGCCTGAAGCTGCGCTACATTCTGCCGACCTTTTTGGACATGCGAGTGCGTCAGTCCAGCGAGATGTTGGCCCAGGTCCGCGGCCACTTCGGAACGCAGCTTTGTAATCCCATCCGCGTGAACATCGATCTGGCCGAGGCTTTCGGATTCAAAAGCTCGATTTTCGAATATTCGCCCAAGTCGCGCGGCGCCGATGACTATACAAGGTTCATCGACCGTGTGGAGGCCGATGGGCCCCGGCCCCAGTGGGAAAAGTATATGCCGAAGGAAGAGTTGGTGGCCGTGTGAAAGTGCTTGCAGCCTATCGCCTGTAGCCGTGTGGAAAAGTGCCCCCGAGGGCACTTTTCCGTTACCTCAATCATTGAAAAATCAATTTGGCCCTATTTCTGGCCATCACCTGAAACCGGCAAAACCTCCAACCCCCACTTGATGAGGCGCACCTGCCGGGCATCATCTTCGACCCGCAGATAGAAGGTGTGAAAGCCCTCCCGGTAGGACCTTTCCCTGGCATACAGGTTGATTTGGTTTAATCCGGGCGGCACGGCCCACCCGGGATCGTTGGGGTCTTCGGGATCGATCAGGTCCCACCCGTGGCGATACGAAAAAATATTCCCGTTGTAGGCCGCGGCCGAAGCGGTCCAATAGAAGTTCAAGGGCTGATCGCTGGGGATTTTATCGAATGGCTCCGAGAATACCGTGCTCCCGAGAAGCGGTTCGGTAATTTCCACCGCCGGAAAGAAACCGCCTTTAACGATTTTGACATTGATGACTTCCTTCTGGTACTCCATTCCGACACTGACGGCGCCGGCGGTGTCCCTCACCTGGACCGCGAACAGAAAAAACTCCCCGTTGGGCAGATTGGACAACCGGATGCGCTGGTCATTGCCCGAGGGGTAGTAAGCAAACCACTGCGACCACTCCGGGTCATCGAAATCCAGGATCTGGTCATAGTGGAGGTTGTACTCGAAGAGGGTGCGGATATAGCGCGGATCCCCGGGATCAGTCGAATCATACTTGGCCGACTTCCACAGAAACCGCATCTGCGTGGGATCCTTGGTTTCAAAATCAGGATCGACCCCCTCCCATCCCAGGCTGACCGTTCCGGGCACCCGCTTGTAGTTGGTGCGGCTCAGGTTGGGATATACCACCCGGCAGGTCGGAACGACGGTGGTCGAAGTAAAGGTGATGTAGGCGGGACTGGGATCCACGGCTCCCTTGTTGTCCACCGCCCGGATGAAAAAGGAATGGGTGCGAAAACTGCGTGGTTTGGAGGGATCGACACCCGGAAAACCAGGCTGATCGGCGAGAAGCGCCAGGGTCGTATCATTGAGAGCGGTATATTGCCAGGGGTGCAGGATTGCGCCGGTCAAAGGGTCGACCGTCAGGGTGTCCCGCGGGCTGATCCCATCGGTCCCGTTGTTGCTTATCCGCCATTCGTAACCGACGACGAAGCCGTCCTCATCGGATCCGATCCAATTGAGGTTCACCAGAAAACTGGCTTCCAGCAGGTTGGGTTCGCCCGTGATACGGGTGTCGGGCACGCTGTTGGGCAGGTGGGACCCGGACAATTCGGAATCAGCGCACCCGGCCACAAGAACGACCAGGGCGATCAAAAGAGCAACGAACACCGGGACCGATCTTCCTATCCGGATATCGCCTTCACCCATGGATTTCCCCAACCCTTCTCACATGTTCCTCCGGTACTGCCCCCCCACCTCATACAAAGCTCCGGATATTTCCCCCAGCGTGCAGGTCTTCGCCGCCTCGATCATGATCTCGAAGGTGTTCTCGTGTTCGACGGCGGTCTTTTGCAACACCGCCAAAGCAGCGCCGGACTCACCGGCGTTACGCCCCTTGAACGCCTCCAGGGTGGCGATGGCGAACTCTTTCTCCTCTTCGGTGGAGCGGATCACCTCGCTTGGAATCACCGTCGGCGACCCGTTCGGATCGAGATAGGTGTTCACCCCGATGATGGGCAGCTTCCCGGTGTGCTTGCGCATCTCGTAGTACATGGATTCTTCCTGGATCCGCGTGCGTTGATACATGCGCTCCATGGCTCCCAGCACGCCGCCGCGTTCGCTGATCGACTGGAACTCCGTCAGCACCGCCTGTTCCACCAGGTCGGTCAGCTCATCAATGACAAAAGCGCCCTGCAACGGGTTCTCGTTGTTGGCCAGTCCCAGTTCCTTGTTGATGATCAGCTGGATGGCCATCGCGCGCCGCACGCTCTCTTCGGTCGGCGTGGTTATCGCTTCATCATACGCATTGGTATGCAGGCTGTTGCAGTTGTCGTAGATGGCGTACAGGGCCTGCAAGGTAGTGCGGATATCGTTGAAGGCGATTTCCTGCGCGTGCAGGCTGCGGCCCGAAGTCTGGATGTGGTACTTCAGCTTCTGGCTGCGCTCGTTTCCACCGTACTTGTTTTTCATGGCCTTGGCCCAGATGCGCCGCGCCACCCGGCCCATGACCGAATACTCGGGGTCCATGCCGTTGCTGAAAAAGAACGACAGGTTGGGCGCGAAACTGTCGATGGGCATGCCCCGCGACAGATAGTACTCCACGAAGGTGAACCCGTTGGCCAGGGTGAAAGCCAGTTGACTGATGGGATTCGCGCCGGCTTCGGCGATGTGGTAACCGCTGATGGAAACCGAATAGAAATTCCGCATGCCGTTGGTGATGAAATATTGCTGGATGTCGCCCATCATGCGCAGGGCAAATTCCGTGGAGAAGATACAGGTGTTCTGGGCCTGGTCTTCCTTGAGGATGTCAGCCTGAACCGTGCCGCGCACCGCGCACAGGGTGTCGGCCTTGATCTTCGCGTACACGTCCGCGGGCAGGACCTGGTCGCCGCTGACCCCCAGCAGCATCAGCCCCAGGCCGTCGTTGCCTTCGGGCAGATCTCCCCGGTAATGGGGACGCGCCGCTTTTTTGTCCTTGAAGATGGCATCGATTTTGGCTTCGACCTCAGCTTCGAGCCCATTTGCCTTGATGTACTTTTCGCAGCCCTGGTCGATCGCCGCGTTCATGAAGAAGGCCAGCATCATCGGAGCCGGACCGTTGATGGTCATCGACACCGACGTCTTGGGATTGGCCAGATCGAACCCGGAATACAGCTTCTTGGCGTCGTCCACCGTGGCGATCGAAACACCGCTGTTGCCGACCTTGCCGTAGATGTCGGGCCTTCGGTCCGGGTCTTCGCCATACAGGGTCACCGAATCGAAAGCCGTCGAAAGACGCGCCGCCGGCATGCCCAGCGACACGTAGTGGAAACGCCGGTTCGTCCTTTCGGGGCCGCCCTCCCCGGCGAACATCCGGGTGGGGTCCTCGCCTTCGCGCTTCAGGGGAAAAACCCCCGCGGCGAAGGGAAAGTACCCCGGCACATTTTCGGTCAGGACCCAGCGCAGGATGTCGCCCCAGTCCTCGTAACGGGGCAGACACACCTTGGGAATACGCGTGTGACTCAACGACTCGGTGAACAGGTCCTGTTCAATGGTCTTGTCCCGCACCTTGAACACGTACTTGTCGGCCTTGTAGCGCGCCACCAGGGCGGGCCATTCGCGCAGGCTGTTGCGGCAGGCGACATCGAGACGGGCCTCCAGGTCCTGGTACATATCCACCAGATCCTTGAGGTAATCCGGCTCCCCCGCCTCGTGGACGATGGCCGTAACGACCCCGCCGGTTCCGGGCTCCACTACCTCGACGGTTTTTTTGCCGATGTTCGCCCGCAACAGTTCGATGGTTCCGTGAAGTTGGTAGAGCTGCCGCGCGAGGGCGCACTGCTCCGCCACGAACCGGTCATATTCGGCGCTGGATTCGACGATCTCCGCCAGATACCGCACCCTCTCCGGAGGAATGATGAAAGCCCGCTTGCTCATCGCTTCGGTGACCACGTAGTCGGACTCCAGGGAAGCATCGGTTCTCGCGACGACCCTGGTCATGATGGCCTTGTACAGCTCGTTCATGCCCGGATCGTTGAACTGCGAGGCGATGGTGCCGTATACCGGCAACTGGTCGTCCTCGGCTTCGAACAGGTTGTGGTTGCGCCGGTACTGCTTGCGCACATCCCGCAAGGCATCCAGCGAACCCCGGTGATCGAACTTGTTGATGGCGATCAGGTCGGCGAAATCCAGCATGTCGATTTTTTCGAGCTGGGTCGCCGCGCCGTATTCGGCGGTCATCACGTAAAGCGAAACGTTGGAATGTTCGGTGATCTCGGTATCGCTCTGGCCGATACCGCTGGTCTCGACGATCACCAGGTCGAACCCGGCCGCCTTACAGATGTCGATGCTCTGCTTCACGTATTTCGAAAGCGCCAGATTGGACTGTCTGGTGGCCAGGGAGCGCATGTAAACCCTTGGATGATCGATGGCGTTCATGCGGATGCGGTCGCCCAGCAACGCTCCGCCGCTGCGCCGCCGTGAGGGATCCACCGAAACGATGGCGATGGTCTTGTCCTCGAAATCCGCCAGGAAACGCCGCACCAGTTCGTCCACCAGCGACGATTTTCCGGCCCCGCCGGTGCCGGTGATTCCCAAAACCGGAATGACCTTCGAACCCGCGATTCGGCCGCCGGCATCCCTGACCGCCGCCATCAGGACTTCGCCATGGTCGGGGTGGTTCTCGGCCAGGGAAATCAGGCGCCCCAGCGCCCGCGGATCCCGCTTGTCCAGCCCTGAGAGATGGTCGGCCAGATATTCGGCCGTGGGCTCTTGACCCACGGGAAAGTCACACTGCTGAAGCACGTCGTTGATCATGCCCTGCAGTCCCATTTCACGCCCGTCGTCGGGCGAAAAAATCCGCGCGATACCGTACTCGTGAAGTTCCTCGATCTCACTCGGCAGAATAGTCCCTCCGCCCCCGGCGAAGATCCTGATATCCACCCCCGATTCGGTGATCAGATCATGCATGTACTTCAGATACTCCACATGGCCACCCTGGTAGCTGGTGATGGCGATGCCCTGGGCGTCCTCCTGGATGGCGCAGTCCACGATCTCCTTCACCGACCGGTTGTGCCCGAGGTGAATGACCTCGGCGCCGCTGGCCTGCAGGATACGCCGCATGATGTTGATGGCGGCGTCGTGGCCATCGAACAGGGAAGCCGCGGTCACGACGCGCACGTGATTGTCCGGCTGGTAGGGCTCGATCTTCTGTGTGACGGGATGGACAGCTGGGTCGGACATGGTCACCTCTCGGCCGCGGGAAGGTTTGGCGCCAGCAGATCATTGGCTTGCCTCAAATCTAGCACATGGCCTAGATTTGAACAATCTTACCGGGGTCGACCAAAATCTGACGTACAACCCCGCTTCACCTGATCCATCGTGCCGGAGGCGCCATGCCCGACTGGAAAATGTTCAAGGCCACCTGGTCGCTGCGTTTATTCGCGCTTACCAGGATCCCCCTGATCGCCATCGTGCGCCCTACCCTGCTGAAAGCCGACGCGGAGAGCTGCGTGATCAGGCTCCCCCTGAGCTGGCTGGTGAAAAATCACCTGGGGTCCCTGTACTTCGGCGCCCTTGCCATCGGGGCGGATGTCGCCGGCGGCCTGATCGTCATGAATCTGATCCGGGCCCGCCGTTCCCGGGTGGCGTTCCTGTTCAAGGATTTCCACGCCGACTTCCACAAGCGGGCCGAAGGGGCCACGGTTTTTTCCTGCCACGACGGAAAAAAACTCCGCGCCCTGCTGGACCGGGCCGAAACGAGCGGGGAAAGGGAAGAAGACATTGTCGAGGTGATCGCCACGGTGCCGGACAAGCTGGGCGACGAACCGGTGGCCACGTTTCGTCTGACCATCAGCATGAAAAAACGGGGTTAGATCCCGATTTTGAAGTAGACCCGCCACCAGTTCTTTTCCACGAGGGAACCCGGGGACGGGGTTTCCTCGAAGGCTGCCGGATCCGCGCCCTCCCTGTTCCATTCCAGAGTAATGTCCCACAGCAACGGGTTGGGTGGAGGCCCCCCGGTCGAAAGCCCTCCGGAGGATCCCTGCGGCAGGTTTTTAACCGACAGGGCAACAGTGGTCATCTCCCCCGTCCCGGGAGTTCTCTTTTCCATACCCCAGGTCGAGTACCTCACCCGCAAACCGGGCTCCAGGCCCCAACCGTGCGGCCTGGCCCGGACCACCACGGTGAACGCTTCACCCGAGCCGCCCAACGGATTGCCCAACAGCCAGCCGTCATGGCTATACCCGTCGGGGAAGCTACTGTTGCTGTACCACAATACATTTTCATGCACCAATTCCGAGTATTCCAAACCCAGGTCCCAGACCGGACCGAGCAACTCCACCCCAATCACCGATGCGGGAATGGAAATCCGGGGCACCCAGCCGCCCGGTCCGCTGGGCAGAAAATCCGTGCCGGCGTAATCCCAGAAAATCCGGCCGGCCGCCGAAGGCAAAACTGGCCAGGGCGCGTGGCGCCAGCGCGCCTCGAACTGGGCCGAAAAAATGCGGTCGGTCACCGGGCCGTGGGTCGTTTCGCTCCAGGTGTCCCCCTTGACCGGGAAATTGATCTGCAGGAGATCTCCCCACAGAGAGCCCTCGCGGGGAACGGCCATGGCGGCATGGGTAAAGGTGGCCCGGAACCAGGAGGTGAGCTTCCATCCGATCAGCCATTGGAAAAACCAGGGATGGGCGTTCTTTTCGTGGAGGTCATGGTTTTCATCGCCGTAACGAACCAGCCGTTCGGAAAGCCGCCCGGTCATCAGCAGCAATTCGTCCGGAGCGAAAAAGTTCGCCAACGGCGAGCCCCAGTCGAAGGGCTGCATTCGGCGCGCCGTGATCGCCGGTATGGAGACACCGCTCTGGTCGAAAGCCAGGGCGCCGGTCATGCCCGGTCCCGTGCGGCGGGGAGCCCATCCCGCGCTCAGACTCCAGCGGCCCCAGTTGACCCCCGCCACCGCCCGGGGAGCATCCAGGGTCCAGCGGCCATCCTGCAGACGCGCGTCCCGCACCTGGCTCTTGCCGGTGGGGATACTCCAATCGGGCCACGTCAGGGGCGATTGGTCGCCGCCCGGCCCGGAAAAATCAACACCCGAGGCCGCCACCCGCCCCGTCAAGCGCCCACTGACGGAAACCCACCAGGGACCGGCCGAAAAATCGAGGACCGGTTCGAAGGTGGCGTTCCAGCCCGGCGACCAGGCCAATCCAGCCTCTTGGTCAAGTGGTGTTCCCAGGTCCGTGAAACCAGCGGCCACCCTGCCGGACAACCGCAACTGCGGCGGGTGGACCTTGCAGTCGCACCCATGCCAGGTGTGCCCGCCGCCGCCTCTGCGGTACCGGTCCAACCACCACTGCAGAAGGGCAAGTTCCTCGTTGTTCCGGAAGGCTTCCGCCTCGCCGGACATGGCCTGGCCGAGGGCTTCTTCCAATAGATCGGCCAGTTCGCCTTCGGTGACCGGACGGTAGGTGGACGGGAAAAGGCCAGCCTCCAGGGCGAGGCGCTGCATGGTGGGCCAATCAACGGTGCGGGCATCGGCCTCCACCGGATCGAAACCGGCAAAGGAAACCCCCGGCGCCAAGGGGGCACCGGGGGCAAAAAGAAGGGTCAGAAACACCAGGGCCGTCAGGAAACCGGGCCCAAAATTTCTCAGCCCGGAGATTCCTAGAAGGCCACCATCTTCACCGTCAGTCCGCCCAGCACGATCACCGGCAAAAACAGGACGATGGCCGCCACGGGAATCACCGCCAGGAAAACCGTGCCCAGGATCAACATGATCGGCACGACAAAAACCAGGGCCAGCAAACCCTTGGTCAGGAAAAACAGGATCTTGAACGGCAGCAGCACCACGGCGAAAACGAATTTCAGCAGGAGCATGCCGACGCTTAAGGCCACCATCAGAATCGACAGAAGAATGATGAGTTCCAGCATGGAAGGCCCTCCGGTCCGGGATATTCACAGTCAGACGGCTTGCGAATGAAAGCCGTTCACATGATACGGTTCGTTGCCGGTCAGGTTGCATCGAACCGCAATCCTGAAGAATACCCGCGGGGAAATCCCATTATTCGTTTCTGCCTGCTTCCGTGCATTCCCGAGTTACGACCATACCGAACAATTAACCACCATTGATGAACATTTCAGCTATTACCAGTGTCTTTATGACCATATTGAAAAACTTCTAGCCAAAACATTACCATAAGTGCTATAATGTGACCATAGCTGCTTCATTGGCGACAGACCCCGAAAATGTCGAAGCTCGCGCACTTCCATCTTCATTCTCGGGTAGACCGTGAAGCAGCTATATAATCCTGCCTTCCCAATCCCCCAAAATCCAACATCTTTTCTTTACCTGAATTCCCCCGTTTCTCAACCGTATTTTTGCCGAGGGCCCTAGCAGCCTGCTAGAATTCCAATTTGTAGAGGGTCATGCCGGGATCCTCTTTCCCTTCGCCGGGACCGTTGTATTTGTACCGTTCCGGAATCTCGTCCCAGCTCTCGTACATCTTCCCCTCGATCCAGAAACGGTCGACCGCGTTGCCGCTGGTATCATCCGCCGTACCCGCCATCGCGTACACCGACGCGGGGGCTTCGGACCCGGCGCCGGAACCACCATGAACCAGTTCCAGCCTTCCGTCCCCGTCGACATCGGCTTTGATCCAGTTGAGTCCGAGAATTTTGTTGAAGGTGCCGTCGGCCACCATTTCCCGGATTTTCCCGTTGAATTTGGCGATTATCGTTTCTGCGCCGGGCAAACCCCTGGCAAGGGCGAAGTGGAGGGGTTTCCTGGCCAGAGGGGTGGTGCCGATGGCCAGATGTTTCCCGGCTTCCTCCTGTTGATGGCTCTGGACATGGCTGATCAGCAGTTCATCGACCAGCATGTAATCCACCTGGCCGGTGAGCAGCAGGCTGAGATTGTCCTGGTCGTTGCGGCCTTCCACAAATTCCGGACCGGAATCAGGTTGGGTGATGTCCCCGTAGGAATAACCGGCGACCACGGCTATTTTCATTCCCGCCAGCTCCATGAAGTTCCCTGCACTTACATCGGTTCCCTTCCTGCCCACCAGAACGAGCCGGTTTTCCAGATAGGGTTCGGAAAACAGCAGGAATTTTTCGCGCTCGGCATCCTTCCACAGGGCGGCGCTTCCATCATAGTTGCCCATGCCCAGGCCCTGAATCACGGCCTCGAAGTCCAGGATGTCGGTGAGGCCCCGGTATCCTGCCCTGATCAGGGCTTCCTGGACCAGTTCGATGGCGACACGGGGTCGCCCGGCTTGGTCGGTAAAGGGGGGCCAGATGTCGGACGCCAGCTTGAGTTCGGTAGATGAAGCCACGGCCAGGGCACAGTACAACAACAGGATAATAACAATGGTCACGGAGATCGGTCTGGGCATTTTCGAGACTCCGGGAAAGGGTTCCGTTCCTTGTGACAGTGAAACCCTACCATGGAAGGAGAATCATGGAAAGTGTGATGCCGGAGAGGAAAGGAAATTCAAGCGCACATTTCGCCCTGTCTCTAGCCCAAAAAAACGGACGGCATCGGTAAAATACCGACAGCCGTCCGTAATGGTCGCGGAGAACCGTTACCCCGCTGTACTGGTCTACTTCGTGAACAATGCCTCATCCACCTCGACGTTGGCCTTGAACGATTCCACGGTACCGGTACCGAACAGTTCGTCGTCGTAGGTGATCCGCATCGTTTTAGGCATGGTCAACCCGTCGGTCTCCATGTACTCGTCGATGTACACCTTCTGGGTGACCGGAGCCTGGGTCATGGGCGAGATGCCGGGCTGCTCGACCATGACCACCTGGTTCGATGCAGCATCGATGTAGATGATCCGGTAATCATCACCCACACCGGTGGCGTAAACCGGATTGCACATCTTGCCTTCGACTTCCTGGGGGTCGAGAGCCTGGAAGGTCCAGGCGTCCATGTTGCGCAGGATGCCCAGCATGTCGGTCTGCAATTCTTCCTTGGCATCGGCCAGGTCTTCACCCTCGATGGGCTTGTCACCCATGGGTCCCGTCCCCCAACCCGTGTCGCCGGCGATGACACTGGTCATGTTGCCGAAGGGCGTCTTCTGCAGGGTGTGGACCTTGTCGGGAAAGACGACCTGCTTCTCGATGGTGAAGGTCATGTCCATGCCCTGGATGTTGGCCTGGAGCACGGTGGTTTCACTGTAGCTGTCGATGGAGGCGAATTTGGCCTGCCCACCGGAGGCGTCGGCCGTGGCGGCCATCAGGGCCTGACCTGCCTCGAGGCTGGCCGGAGTGGCCAGGGGCACTTCCATGGTCGGCTCGGGGATGGTGATGTCCACCATGGTCACCGGACCGAACTCGGTGAAATCCCCATCCCAGTCGGCGTAGCTGCCGACGGCGAAGATGGTCATCTGGTCGGGGTGCCACACGGCCTGCGTGGCTTCGAGCACCTGCTCCTTGGTCATGGCCTTGACCTGCTCCTGGTATTTCTGCAGGAAGTCGGCCTCGTAACCGTAGCGCTCGAACATGACCATGCGGTCCAGGATCTCACGCTTGGTGTCGTAGCTGAACACCTCGGAGTTCAAGATCCCGTCCTTGGCAATCTCGAGTTCCTCATCGGTGACCGGCTCAGTGATCATCTTCTGGATCTCGGCCAGCACCGCTTCGGTGGCATGCTCGCTGGTTTCGCTTTTGGTCATGGTGAAGGCCATGAACAGACCGGGGTTGCGCCATCCGGTACCGCTGCTGCTGCCCACGGAATAGGCCAGGCCCTGGCGGCTGCGAACCTCGTTGAACAGGCGTGTGGCGAAACCCCCGCCGAGAATCCGGTTGCCCACCTGGACACCGGCATAGTTGGGATCGTCGGCCCGGATGCCCTTGTGACCCATGATGACCGTGGTCTGCGTCAGGTCGTCCTTGTCCACGATGTTCACGGTGCGCGGGAATTCGGGAATCTCAGGGTCCGCGGGCAGGGGCACGGTGGCCTTTTCCCAGCCTGCGAACGCGGCTTCGATCTTGCCCACCATCTCCTGGCTGTCGAAATCACCGATCACGACCAGGTACATCCGGTCGGGATGGAACCAGTCGCTGTGGAAATCGATCATGTCCTGCCGCGTCACCGCGGCGATGGTTGCGTATTCCGCGTGCCTGGCCATGGGGTGGTCGGCGCCGAATACGGCCTTCATGCCCTCACGCCGGGCGATACTCATCGGGTCATCGTTGCGACGACTGATGGAGGCTTTTTCCTGCTCGCGGGCCAGCTTGATCTTGTCCTCGGGGAACGCGGGGTTCCGCAGGATATCGGCCAGCAGTTCCAGGCCGAGATCCGTGTCTTCCTTCATCGCCGACAGGTAGGCCCCGCCACTGGACTGGCCGACCCAGGTTTCCACCCTCAGGCCGCGGGCTTCGACGAGTTCGTCGAGATCATCGCCGTTGCGGCTGGTGGTGCCACCCGAGCGCATGACCGTGCCGGTCATGCCGGCCAGGCCGATTTTGTCGGCCGGTTCGTAAAAACTGCCCGCGTCGATGGTCGCGCTCAGCTCGACCAGCGGGAACTTGTGATCCTCGGCCAGATACAGAACCATACCGCTTTCCAGTTCCACCCGTTCGTAGGCAGGCATCTGGATCGGGTTCAGTTCGGGAATCTTGATCTTCTCCCAGGGCTTTTTCGCCAGGCTGACGGGTGCAACCGCCATCGTGACGAACACGAGCACCAGGAGCATGGTGACCATTGTCCGGTTCATCTGCTTCATGATCGATCCTTTCGGCGCCCCACCGCGATGGGCGGGGCGGCAGAAGCTCCCTAGGAGGCCTCTTCGGTTTCAATGGTGGCGACGGTACGGTTGGTCTTGACGAAAATCTCGCCCGCCACCCGCTGGACATCCTCGAGGGTCACGGCTTCGATCTGTTCCACTTCCTTGAACAGTTCACGCCAGTCGCCGGTGTAGGTCTGGTACCAGGCCAGTTGACTGGCCATGCCGGAATTGCCACGCAGGCCGCGGATGAAGTTGGCGCGCGTGCGCTGCTTCACGGCTTCGAGCTCCTCGGCGGTGATACCCTCGGCCACGATCTTGTCGATTTCGGCAAAAATGGCTTTTTCCATGTCCGCGCCGGTCTTGCCCTTGGCCGGAATGGCGAAGCAGAGCAGGCCCGTCTGGTACTTCTGACCCGGGAAACCGGGGAACGTCATGGCCTGCACGGCGATCTGCTGTTCCTTGACCAGGCTCTTGTACAGACGGCTGGTGCGGCCCTGGCCCAGCACGTCGGCGATGACTTCGTACACCGGCCAGTCGGGATGCATCACGTTCTCGATGTGGTATCCCGCCACAAAAACGGGCTGCGAGGGGTCCATCATGACCATGCGCTTTTCACCCAGCTGCACGGGCTCAAAGGTCTCCACCGGCTGGGGATCGCCCGCGGGAATATCCGAGAAATACTTCTTGGCGTATTTCTGGACTTCATCGAACTGAACATCGCCCACCAGGGTGACCACGATGTTGGATCCGACGTAGTTTTCATCGAAGTATTTCTGGCAGTCGGCGCGGCTGATGTTGTTGATGTCCGACATGTAACCGATGGTCGAGTGATGGTAGCCGTTAGCCATGAACATCAGGTTCTGGAACTGCTCGATCATCCGGCCGATGGGATTGTTGTCCGTGCGCATGCGGCGCTCTTCGGTGACCGGCCCGTCTTTTTCCGTATAGAACTCGCGGAACACGGGTTTGCCCATGCGGGAGCCCTCGAGGTAGGCCCACAACTCCAGGCGGTTGCTGGGGAAGTTGTAGAGGTACACCGTCACATCACTGCTGGTGTAGGCGTTCAGGCCCTGGCCGCCGTTGTTCTCGACGATCTGACCGAACTCGTTGGTCACCACGAATTCACGAGCACCGTCCTTGGCGGCGGTGAAGGCGGCTTCCAGTTCCTCCAGTTTGGCCTCGTCGGCGTTGGGCCCCTTCAAGCGTTCAACCTTGAGCGCGGCAAAGGCTTCGTCTTCGACCGCCATCGCCTTGAGCTCACCCTTGTGATCTTCAGTCCCGATCTCTTCGGTGCCCTTGAAGGCCATGTGCTCGAGGATGTGGGACAGTCCGGTGATGCCCCGGACCTCGTTCGCGCTGCCCACATTCACGAAAGTGCGGAAGGAAAACACGGGGACGTCGTGGTTTTCCAACACGATGAAATGCACCCCGTTGTCCAGGGTGAATTCCTGGATCTGGCCCTCGAGGTCGAGGTAGGTCTGCGCGCCCGCCCCGGCTGCTCCAAGCAGCAGGAAAGCCGCGGCGACCAGGGTCAGAATTCGGATCTTAGCAGGCATGAACGCCTCCGTTGTTTTGCCCTGGCAAGCAGGACGGCACATAATCTGGCCCGGACTGAAAAGCCGGGCGCGGTGAAACTGAAAAACAGCCCGAATTCCCCTGATCTCGGGCTCAATGGCGGGGGTTTGAATCTATCGGCAAACTATCATGAGAGGGTCGTAAAGTCAATCCGCAGGGGGTACGAATCGGAGCAGGGATTGGACACCCATTGACAAGAAATATCACTGGGAAACGCGCCCCCGGGGGCGCTTTGTAACTGACATATTTGTTTGCTTCAGCGGAAGGTTGACAATAAATATGTTGTCA
>Ga0164313_10000302_pt1 | contig 37798 bp, 28 predicted proteins | sample GuaBasSedimGuay4_FD_113735 | JGI IMG/M metagenome (GOLD analysis project Ga0164313, IMG submission 113735) | Subseafloor sediment microbial communities from Guaymas Basin, Gulf of California, Mexico - Guay4, Core 4569-4, 0-3 cm | ecosystem: Environmental > Aquatic > Marine > Hydrothermal vents...
CGACGGCGTATAACGGTTATGTTCTGCGATCTGGCAGATTCTACAGGTCTGTCTCAAAAACTCGATCCGGAGGATCTTCGGGACGTGATTCGTGCGTATCAGACTACAGCTGCAAATGTCATTCATAAATACGACGGCTACATTGCTCAATATCTGGGTGATGGATTGCTTGTCTATTTTGGTTGGCCTAAAGCACATGAAAACGATGCCGAGCGAACAGTACTGACGGCTCTCGAAATTGTTCAGTCGATAAGTACGACACTAAATCCAAGGCTAAAGGAAAAGGATAATATTGAATTAACAGTAAGAATAGGAATCCATACAGGCTTGGTTGTGGTAGGAGAGATGGGCGGTGATGGACGATACGAAAACCTCGCCACAGGTGATACCGTAAATATTGCGGCGCGCATAGAAAATTTAGCTGATCCGAATTCAATAATAATAAGCGAGGCGACCCATAAACTCGTGTATGAAATGTTTAATCTACAGGACCTTGGGACCCCATCGCTCAAGTGTGTAAGGACAGAGACTCGTGTGTATAAGGTATTGGGAACGGTCAGTCAGCTTGGAGCGTCAGTAGACGATGAGGTAAAGGGCGGGCCTTTTCTTGTCGGGAGAGATGAAGAGATCGGTCTGTTGATTCGCAGGTGGGAACAGTGTAAACGAAATCTGGGACAGGTAGTTTTAATTAGTGGGACTGCCGGAATTGGGAAGTCTGGATTGGTAGATTATATTCGAGCGGAAGTTCAAAACGCAAGCTTTCAATGCATCGAGATTCGGTGCTCGTCGTATCATCAGAACAGCGCCTATTTCCCTTTGATTATGGCACTTGAAAGTGCTGTTAAAATTGAACAGTCTGAGGCCGAAGAGCATAAACTCGGCAAGCTCGAACACTACCTTAATTCGATTGGCCTGCCACTGGAAAACACATTCCCTTATTTATGCAAACTGCTTTCAATCAGGCCAGGTGAAAACTATGACTACCACAAGTCTTTTGCTCCTCAAAAACAAAAGCAACTCACATCTGATGCAATTGTAGCATGGTTGTTCAAGGTCGCCCAACAAAATCCTCTCCTGGCAATTTGGGAGGATTTGCATTGGGCAGATCCTTCGACTCTCGAAGTAGTTGGTTATGTCGTGGATCAAATTCCGACGGTGCCAATGCTTGCTGTTTACACGTTCAGACCTCAGTTCATACCAACATGGAGACAGCATTCACATATTACTCCAATCACACTAAACGGGCTTGAATTAGAGCAAATAAAGGCACTAATTGTCCACTGGTCTGGCCAATTCGCACTACCAGAAGAGGTGGTAACCCATATTGTCGATAAAACTGACGGGGTTCCTTTATTTATTGAGGAATTGACCAAGATGCTCCTTGATTCGGACATCTTGCGACTTGATGGTGATAGATATGAGCTCACTGGTCCCCTCAATAGCCTTTCCATCCCGGATACATTGCAAGACTCACTTATGGCCAGGTTGGACCAACTAAGTACTGCAAAGGAGATTGCGCAACTTGGTTCAGTGATTGGGCGGGAGTTTTCATACAAAAGCATAGAGGCCATCCATGCCGGAGCCAAGAAGAGCCTTGAAAGCGGCCTTGAAGAATTGTTGTCTGCCGAACTCCTGTATGTGAGAGGCAGAATCCCAAACGCGACATATACGTTTAAACATGCTCTGATCCAGGATGCGGCAAATAATACGCTACTCAGGTCGAAGCGTCAATCGATTCATTTAGCCATTGCAGATTTTTTAGAATCCAATCGCAACGAAGTAGGCCAGAATCAGCCCGAAATCATCGCTCATCATTATACCGAAGGTCATGAGTATGAGAAGGCTTTGCAGTATTGGCTGAAGGCGGGAAGTTTCGCGAGACAAAATTCATCTCACTCTGAGGCAATCGCCCATGCCCAACGTGGCTTGCAGATCGTAGGAAAGCTCCCGGATGCTATGATGAGAGTCGATTGCGAACTCAATCTGCAACTCGCCCTGGGTACATCATTGATCGCGACAAAAAGTTTTGCATTCCCTCAGGTTGGCGAGACATATGAGCGAGCCAGAATTTTGGCGCAAGAAATTGGCGATCCTGAAAGAATGTACGCAGTATTGTGGGGATTGTGTTCGTACAATATCACGCGCGCCAGCCATGAAGAGTCAAAGCAGGTGGGGGAGGACATGAGCAAACTGTCGATTAAGGGAAACGAAGGCATTTATATTGTTACCACTATTGGTCTTGGCATTCCCTTATATTCCCTGTCCTCTTTTACTGATTCAGTACATCATTTTGGTCTTGGAATACCTACGTATAGTAAGGATCATCACGATATGCATGTTCGTTTGTTTGGAATGGATATGGGAACTTTTGGTCGGTCTTTTGGAAGTCATGCCGCATGGCAAGCGGGACAAATTGATACATCACTGACCTGGTGCAACGAGGCGCTTGATATAGCCAATGAAGTTGCCCATCCATTCAGCAGGGCAGTGAGCGGGGCATATGCCGCAATGTTATTTCAGTTCAGACGGGATGTACCAGCGACACAACAGTTGGCTGCGTCAACGATCGCATTGACCAGGGAGCAACATTTTTCATACTACCTGGCATGGGGAATGATCATACATGGGTGGTGTGTTGGAGTGCAGGGCAATCCTCTGGATGGCCAGAAACAGATAGAAAATGGACTTATCATGTTCAGAGATACAGGAAGCCGGCGCTCTTTGCCTTACTACATGTCATTATTGGCAGAAGTCCAGGCAATTTCGGGTCATGTTGAACAAGCGATATCGACGATTGACCGTGCTATCAAAGAAGCCGACTCTATTAATGAGCACTGGTGGTTTTCTGAATTGCATCGCATGAAAGGTGATTATTTGCAATTGACGTCGCCATCGCAGATTGAGGATGCCATATCACTCTATCAAAAGGCACTCGATATCTGCCAGAAACAAGGAGCCCTCACCCAAAGCCTTCGCGCAGCCACTCAGCTGGCAAAATTGCATTCCGGCCAGCATCAACAACAAAAGGCGATTGATCTGTTGAAACCAATATATCACTCCTTCCAGGAAGGACATGATACCAGGGACTTGATCGATGCGAAGGAATTGCTCAGCTCACTTGGTGTTGACATTTAGTTTTTCTTGAACACACATATTATTGTGATTGCTAGTTTTGCGAGACGGAAATTGCTATCGTAATGAGGAGTACGAGGTGGATTTGTACCTCGAAGATTTTACCAGCTAAGTGTTAAATACATGGAAGTATGTTTTTTCACACAATTTAATGAGCAATTTTAAACGTTTAGGAAAGTAATCACCAGACCTGAAAAACGTATGAAACAATATCTCCTGGTCCTTGCAGTCTTGTTATCAGTCTTGAGTTGCAATCAGGACTTACTGGATTTTAATCTATTTGACGCGAAAAGTGATGCGGTGTTTAGCGCCTTTGTCGAAGTGTTTTATGAGGACGGGAATCCCGCGAAGAACGCGCTGGTCATAGTGGACAAGATTTCAGTTCTGACAGATGCGTCGGGTATGGCATATATCAAGGATATCGAGATGGATTCGTCCGTTTATCTTGTCGTGAGCAAGGGTGATTATTTTCATGCTTCGAGGCGCTTTACACCAATAAAGAATGAAGCTCAGTATATCAAAGTTGTTCTGTTAAGCGCTGAGCCGATTGGTCAACTACAAGCTCAGGATGGTGGCGTCATGATTATAGACGAGAACGCCGAATTGGACTTTCCACCGAATGCCATCCAATATGCAAATGGCCTTTCATATTTCGGAACAGTATCCGTTAGTGCCAAATCCATTGCAGCCAATGACCCGGATATGTCCTTTAAAATGCCGGGTGATTTGATGGGTGAGGCTTTGGATGGCGAGACAGTAGCCTTGGGAAGTATGGGTATGGTAGCAGTTGAATTACGTGGGCAACACGGAGAAGTTTTACAAGTGAAGACAGGCATGCAGGTGGGATTAACGATACGTGTGCCAACGGAGCAGCAGGCAAGTGCCCCGGCCACAATTCCTTTATGGTATTTTGATGAGGACGCGGGAATTTGGAAAGAGGAGGGAGAGGCAACATTTATCCTCGATAAATATGTTGGGTACGTCAGCCATTTTTCGTATTGGAATTGTGACGCAAGCTTTTCTTTAGTTGAATGGAATGCATCGTTTTATTATGAAAGTGGCCCCGCATCAAATGTGACAGTTTGTATCACAATCATTTCTCTGAACACTACAAGGTGTGCGTATGCAAACAACCAAGGTGAGGTGAGGGGGAGTATACCGGCAGGTGAGCGGTTGTTGTTGGAGGTGTATGACAAATGTGGGGCGCCTGCGTTTTCGGGCGAAATTGGCCCATTTTCTGAACCTGCAACTACATACCAATCGCTTGACGAAGAGTCACTGGGAGTGTTAAGCGTTACTGGAAAGGCCGTAGATTGCAACGGGCATGCGGTTGTAAATGGGTACGCTATAGTGAGAATCGGTGCATTGACATCATACGCTGAACTTGATAAAAGCAATGGTGCATTTGAGATACGTGCTGCACATTGCGTTGAAGATGAAGTTTTGATTACAATAGTTGACGTAGAAGAATCCAGGCACAGCTTTATTCAGAAATACGAATATTCAAATACCATTAATGCTGGATCAATATCGGTATGTGACCCAGTGAGAGACCAGATTGTAATTGATGTCGAAGGACTTGGAAAATTCGTGTTTCATGAAGTGCCAGCACGACTAGTCCGGGGATATACTTCGATAGGTATACCTGATAGTGTACCAATTAATACAGCGTACATATCTATGCAATTTGAAGGGCAATCGCAGGGAAATTTCAATGCGTGGATGACAGTGAATTTGGAATTGCCCGATGGAGAATTTATAAATATACGCGGGAAAGAGAGAGGTGTAAATGTCTTCATTGCCAATTATGGAGAGGTCGGTGATTATGTCATTGGTACAATATCGGGAACTTTGAAGGAGTATAATTCTGGCACTGACGGCAAGGAGTATGAGTTCAATGGGACGATATCCGCACTGAGGGAGAGATAAAAATATTTACCCTGTCTAATCCCTGCTGCCATTCCTCTCTTTTCCAAAATCAAAGGACATATAATCACTTTCATCAGGCGGTCCAACGGCAAGAAGGAGAAAGGGATTCTTACCAAGCGAATAAATGACGGACGAAAATGTAAATCCGCCTTTCTCCTTCAGGTGCGTACGACATACAGGGTGCTCATCACTGTCCCGTGAGCGAAGTGTCATTTGAATCGTTGATGCATTCAGTTCCATATCAGAATCCATTCGGGACTGGACTGCAGCAAGACGCACCGCACTATTTGAATTCGTGACAAGTGGGGTCTCTAGCATATCAGGATGAAAGTCATCAAACCATGGCTTAATGTCATCATTGACCAGTGGATGATTTGTGTGATAGACTGTGCCGTTCTTGTTTTTCGGTTGAAATCGGACGACCTTATTCGCGGACGCTTCAAAATCGAATACTTCATCTCCGATTCCAATGATATAATTCTGTCCTGAAGCGTGATCTACATTTTTAACAAAGTTCAGAGCAGATTTTCTGTCGTTTTGTGCAAGAATACCGCGAATCACAAAGGCAACCGGAAGGCCTGTAGAATTTGCTTTTAATTGCATGAGCGTGTTGACGCATGTCGCTATTCCGTGTTCATTCATGCCGTTCAGAACAATGAGCCCCGCATGGGTGAGTAGTATTTGATCAGGTATTTCGGCCCCTCCTTCAATGCGCATCAAGACCTGAAACCCATCCGTATAGGTCTCGAGGTCCATGTTTTGTGCAACGTATGCAGGTGCACCGTTTATTGCTGGTACACCAAGTCCACTGCAATGATGATTCGCAATATCATTGACATAGACCCAAAATTCGTCGAGTAAATTCAATACCAAAATGTCTTTGAATCTCTGCCCTGACCCTGCCGCGATGCCTTGTACTTCGTCCCACAAATCAGGGGTCCACTTTTTTATTGCACCTTCAAAATCGGCATATTCCAAAAATTCATTTAAGACTTCGTTAGCATCTCGGTTCAAGCCCCGTGTAGTATTGGTTTTCCATTTGTCAACAATACTTGCGATGTCTTTGCCGAGTTGTTTGCCATGCTGCACACCGCGTTGGTAGCCATTCCCGGTCACCGTGATTTGCTTCAATGGGCGATGAATTTTTACGGGTTGTGCACTTAGTATTAGGGTAAAGAACAGAGTGGCGAGAGTAATTGTGATACGTGATTTCATTGCAATTGGTTTAATAATGTAATTCTTGCGCAAGTCCTGAGGGTGCTAAGATAAAAATGATTCGACTATCTGCACGAATTGAGACATGTGCTCCGGTTTTCCGATGCTTATCCTGATATGATTCTTCATGATTGGCCATTTCGTTATCATGACATTTTGTTCGCTGAGTTTCTCCACGACATCCGGTACAAAGTGTTCCGCCCTGGCATAGACAAAGTTTGTAGACGATTTGTTATATGCGACTTTCCACTGGTCAAAAGCATCGTAAAGAATTTGTCGGCCCTTCGCATTTTCCGTAACGCACATTTTAATAAAACCGGGATCTTCGAGAGCGGCAAGAGCACCTGCAACTGATGCGACACTTGTAGCCATTCCATATCCATTGTGCCGTTTGGATAATTCAGAGATATTAATGTTTTGCGAGACGGCGTAGCCCAGGCGCATTCCTGCCAGTCCATATGCTTTCGAAAAAGTTCGGCAGACTATGAGGTTGGGTAATTCCTTCACAAGAGGCATCATGCTGGCTTTTGCACCATGACTGGAAAACTCGATGTATGCTTCGTCAACGCAAATCAAAACATTTTCCGGCACGCTACGGCAAAATGAGCGAAGGGATTCAGGATCCACCTCGGTAGACGTCGGGTTATTGGGATTGCAAATAAAAAGCAATCTGGTATTGGGGCCAATACTCTTCAGAACGGCATTTAGATCAAGCCGGTCTTCATTGTCAAGTGGGACATGTTTGACACTTGCTCCACTAACTTTACCAAAATGCATCATAGTGGGAAATGAGGGCCAGGGAGTGACAATTTCGCCACTGAGCAATCCCGCGTGCTGACCCAGCAGACTCAAGACTTCTGTTGATCCTGCCGTGATCATCACTTCTTCATTTTTCACGCCAAGTTTAGTTGCAATGGCCTCAATCAATTTGTTATTGAGGGCGTCGGGATATCGGTTTGCACTCTTGAGAGCTTTTGTGGCAGCCTCGAGAGCGCTTTGCGATGGACCATATGGATTTTCATTCCAATTGAGTCGCAAGAGTTCTTTAAAGGCATATGTGCTCGTTGGCGTTTCGCCAAAATCAAATGCCAAGGCACGCGACCCGATCAGAACTGCGGTGGATGCAAGGAGGCTTTTCTGAAGCCATTTGCGGCGTGAGATGTTTTGCATGATGTAGTTGTTGTTGTGATTTTTTAGTTAATCAAATTTCGCCCTTCGAATCCTGTCACCCCTTCGGGGTTTTGTGCTTGGGTGCAAGTCTCCAGTTATCATTCTGTCACCCCTTCTGGGTTTTGCGCTGCGGTGGGCATTGCACTCCTGCACTCCTTAACTCCTCCACTCCTCCACTACTTTTTCCATCCAGGGCCTCTCACAACCATTCCTGGTCGTGCACCAGTATGCGCACCATCGTCCAATACCAACGTCCCATTTACGATGACATACTGCATACCTGTCGCATATTGATGCGGGTTGTCAAACGTCGCATGATCACTTATTGTGGCGGGATCAAAAATCGCCAGATCAGCATAATACGACTCCTTCAACGCACCGCGGCTTTTGATCTTCAGATTTGTGGCGGGCAATGTTGTGAGTTTATAAATTGCTTCTTCAAGAGGAATGACCTTTTCTTCCCTGACGTACTTGCCAAGCAATCGTGCGAAGTTACCATAGGCACGCGGATGAGGATTGTAATTTGTAAACGGCTCTACCGGTGCGATGGAGCCAGCATCGGACCCAAAGCTCATATACGGCAGTTTCATTTGGCGTTTGACATTCTCCTCTGACATGAGGAAGTAGACGGTACCCACCCGACTGCTATCCTGGATGACAAGGTCAATAGCTGTTTCTTCAGGTGATGTGCCGCGCAATTTTGATATCTCGGCGAGGGATTTTCCGGTGTATTTTCGCAGTGAATCACTCCTGAATCCAACGAGTAGCAAGTTCTCGGCAGTCCCTGCTGCGAAGTAGAGGTTTTCCCAACCGTCACCAGGTGCCTGCATTTCTTTCATGACCTTTTTTCGGATGGCAGGATCTTGCAGCCTCCGTGCCCACTCTCCATAGCCACCTTCCTGCACCCATGGTGGCATTGCCGCGTCAAGCCCGGTTGCACCTGCGATATAGTTATACATATCAGTTGTGATGTGCAGGCCGGCAGCCCGTGCGGAATCAATCTTGGCAATAGCGGCCTCCAGCTTGTGCCAGTTGTGCTTGCCACCAGCTTTCAGATGATAGATCTCGGCTGCAATCTCGGCCTCCGAGGCAATTGTCAGCAGTTCATCAATCGCCTCAAGCCACCTGTCACCTTCACTGCGTAAATGTGTAATATACATGCCATCATAGTCAGAAGCTACTTTGCACAATGCAATGAGCTCATCGGTTTGAGCATAAAAGGCAGGGGCGTAAATTAGCGACGACCCAATCCCCAAAGCCCCATCTTCCATTGCTTGGCGGGCAAGTGCTTTCATGCGCAAGAGCTCCTCGTCAGTGGGAGGGCGGTTTGCCTCACCAAGTTCGTGAATGCGCAAAGTAGTAGCTCCGACAAATGACGCAACATTGGGCGAAACACCTCGTCGCACAAGTGATTCAAGATATTCATCAAGCGTTGTCCAGTCGATGTCGTATTTCACATCCTTCATAAAAGCCAAAGCTTCTTCCTTCATCTGAGGGTTCATTGGACCCATCGACCATCCTTCGCCCATGATTTCCAGGGTGACACCCTGACGAATATCACTCTCTGAATTGCCATCGACAATCAATGATTCCGTAGCCCAACTCAGCATGTTGATAAAACCAGGTGCAACTGCAAGCCCTGTTGCGTCGATTTCAGTTTTTCCTATGGCATTGCCAAGGTCTCCGATAGCAGCGATTTTATTGTCATTGATGCCTACACTACCGGTGAAAGGAGTATTCCCTGAGCCATCGTAAATGGTACCGTTCCTGATTAGAATGTCGTATTCTATTGGTGAGTTACAACTTGTTAGCAGCAGGGCAGACAAGAGCACCATAAACAGCGTTGAATTGAGTGTTTTCATTTTATACGTCTTATATATCGACATAAGTTACAGAATTATGCCTTTCGTATCGAGTTTCCATGGATTGTGATAATCATGGCATTGGCGATTGATTCGGTTTTTGCATTGTTGGGTGTTGGATTTCAAACGCATAAGGTGGTAGGTTTAGATCCTTCGAAGACTTTCAAGTATGAGTGACTAGTAAGGGAGATAGTTTAGGATGGGGTTTCTTTTGTCGCTATTGTTTCTTTTGTCGCTGTTTTGTGAAAATTTGGAATTCGATTTTTCAATGAATGTTATCATGCTGTGTCGTTAAATAGTAGTCATAACGTTGTCACTGTCACTAAAGGGTCGTTTCTAAATTGTAACTTTACTAAATGATGACTATGATTAGAAAATCACTACTTGTTTCATTGGTTATGTTCTCGGCCTTTCTGGTGTCGGGTCAGCAATTTTACTTTGGAGCGGACCTCTCGTATGTCAATGAGATGAATGACTGTGGGGTAGAATATACGGTGAACAACCAACCACAAGAACTGTACTCGATATTTGCTGATAGCAGTTGTGGTCTTGTCCGGTTGCGTGCGTGGCATACGCCCAAGTGGTACGATGGGCTAAATGATGGCAAGCGATATTCTGATCATGCAGACTTTGTGAGATCGATTGCAAGAGCAAAAGCGGTTGGGATGGCTGTACTCCTCGATTTTCATTTGTCTGATAATTGGGCAGACCCGGGTAAGCAAGTCGTGCCGTCTGCATGGGCTGATGTGGTAGATGACTTGCCCGTACTGCAAGACTCATTGTACAACTACTTAAAACGTACGCTGGAGGATCTTGACGCCAAAGGTCTTTTGCCGGAAATGATACAGATTGGGAATGAAACCAACCGCGGTATTTTATTGTCCCAAGAGGAAAATGATGCCGGATGGGTCCTTGACTGGGACAGGAATGCCCCGCTATTTAATGCTGGAATAAAAGCTGTACGAGATTTTGAGAATGCATCCGGAAAGGAAGTCCAAATTGTCATTCATGCTGCCGATCCCGATAAAGCCGAGTATATTTTTGGTCAGTTTATCGAAAATGGGGTGACAGACTTTGACATCATGGGTATTTCTTATTACTGGGCGTGGCACAAACCAACTGAAATTGCAGATGCAGGTGAGGCGATCCGGAATTTGAAGAGTATGCACCCCGGTTATGAAGTGTTGATCGTTGAGACAGGTTATATCTGGACATGGGAATCCAACGACGATGCTGGTAATATCATCAATGAGGTACATCCAGATTACAGTCCTCCGTCACCCGAAGTGCAAAAGCAGTGGCTCATAGACATGACACAAGAGGTGATGGACAATGGATGTATGGGCGTGATTTACTGGGAACCTGCATGGGTGTCGTCGCCATGTTGGACGCAATGGGGACGTGGCTCGCATCAGGAGCATGCGACGTTTTTTGATTTTGATAATAATTTATTGGAAAATGGCGGTATCGGATGGATGACACACGAGTATGATTTTCCAACCTCAATCCTCGACGCGGGTATGTCGCCTCACGAATTTAGCGTGTACGCGGATTCAAATAGCAACACACTGATTGTGCGTATAGAACCCAACCCAATCAGCGCTACACTTGAATTGAAGATTGTGAATATCTCCGGTCAGTTGGTTTTTTCAGATTCCTCTGTGGGATTTATAAATGGTCAATATCAATTAAAGATACCTGATCTACCTGCTGGTAATTATGTGGTTTCAATTTTTGGGAAGAGGGGAGTTATTGGATCGGAGATGGTATGGATACCTGGAGAATGATGGCATCCCTTCTCACCCTGAATAGCCAGACCGCTGCGTAGGATGGCATCACATCTCACTCTCCGTGGCCAAGCTGGCGTAGGAGGGCATCAGGCCAGTACCGATCAACAAGTGCTCAGAACCAAGTTTCCAGAACCAAGTTTCATTGAATAAAATTCGAACTTTTACTTTGCTCAATCTTGTACTGCATCAGAATCGCCATAGAGTCAGCACGTTTCTTTGCTTCTTCTACTTTTTCACCAACAAAATGCTCGTCAAGCGTTTCAAAAAATAGTTTTTTCCACCGGGTGAAGTGTTCTTCAGTGATGGCTGTCTTCTTGCTCAACGCAATATGAGGGGTCATGGCATTGCCTTTATAAGTCATGACATCCAGCAGTGCTGACTCCCAAAAGCTGTACATGACAGGCATATGCTTATCCCAATTGATATCAGCTACTTCATTAAATATTGGGCCAATAACGTCGTCTTGTCTGACCTTCTTATAAAATTCGTCAACGAGGAGTTCGATGTCTTTGCGGTTTTGGATTGGTGTTCTAGTCATGAGGATTATAAATGAGAGATTGATGATTTAATATGCCACGAATTTCAAGAATTTTCACGAATTTGTTTTAGCCCGTTTTGCCAGTCATAGCCAATCGGGCATCCGGGTTCAATTAACAATCTCCGATCCTGTATACTTCTCCAACCGATTCAACTCCTCAGCGACATATTGCTGCCATTTCAATTGATTGTCACGATTTTTCATGTGCTCGGTTTCTCTGTCATATTGCTCTTGCATGAGTTCTCTTTCTCGTTGGTTCTCCTTAAACAGATTTTTTATTTCCGAATCATAGCGCTTGGTAAATGTTGTCATTGCAATTGTTTGCTTCAATTTACGTGCGTGCAATTCAGATATATCAAAGTGTAACTGTTCATGTGCTAATAATTTATCTGTCGCCTTGCTGCTTTTTACCCATGACAGGGATTTGTCACAATAGGAAAACACTTCAAATGTGTAAGTAGTTTTACTGTACGAGGACTGCCAGCGGAAGCTGTACTTCACACCAGATTGCGTCTGGGCATGAAACCTGCTCGATGCATCGACGGGACCCTGAAAGTCTTCCCATACCAAAGGACTGTCGGCATTCCACTTGATATTTTGTCCCACAGACATCGTGGAGGTGAGTAAAACAAGGAATAATACAAGCGTATAGTGCATTTCGTGTGATTCAATTCTTGAATGTGCCCATGTAAATATAATTTATGTTGTATAATGAGCGGGTGACTGTTTCAAAAGTAGAACTGGGATTACGTCAAAACTGGCAACAGTTTGCTCTACTTGTCGTCATCAATGCATTTGTCGGAGGCATGGTAGGGCTCGAGCGATCCATCATTCCTGAGTTGGCAGGCCAGGAATTTGGCCTTGTCGTAAAGTCAGCGGTACTCTCGTTCATTGTTGTTTTTGGAGTGACAAAGGCGCTTACCAATTACTTTGCCGGAGCTCTTGCAAATCGTGTAGGGCGAAAGCGATTGCTTGTACTCGGGTGGATTATCGCTTTGCCAATTCCATTGATATTGATTTACGCTCCTAGCTGGAACTGGATCATTTTCGCAAATATCCTGCTTGGGATAAATCAGGGCCTCACCTGGTCGAGTACAGTGGTAATGAAGATAGACTTAGTTGGGGATAAGGAAAGGGGTCTTGCAATGGGTATCAACGAATCGGCTGGATATCTGGCCGTAGGAGCGGTTGCCTTCCTCACGGGCTGGATTGCATCAGAGTATGGTGTGCGACCATATCCGTTTTACCTTGGGATTGGTTTTGCAGTGACTGGCCTGTTGATGTCATGGTTGCTGATAAAGGACACGATCCATCATGTTGCAATTGAAACAAGCCAATCTACTATCGCCAGACATAAGCATGTATTTTGGGACACCACTTGGCGTGACAGGAACTTAGGATCAATCACACAGGCTGGATTGATCAATAATCTGAATGATGGAATGGTATGGGGGCTCTTTCCGATACTTCTCAGTTCACTTTCATTCAATCTCGAAACCATCGGAATCATCGTTGCGATATATCCGGCAGTATGGGGTATCAGCCAACTATTCACAGGGAAACTCGCAGATTTATTCCGTAAGAAATGGCTGTTGTTTATCGGTATGCTGGGTCAGGGATTCGCATTAATCGGTTTTATCTGGGCATCGACCTTTACGCACTTTGTCCTTTTGTCAATCGTTCTTGGCTTGGGAACCGCACTCGTGTATCCCACATTTCTCGCGGGGATTGCTGATTACACACATCCGGAGCAACGGGCAAAGAGTGTTGGAGTCTTTCGTTTATGGCGGGATATGGGATATGCCGTCGGAGCCATTCTCACTGGTGTCATCGCTGACATCTGGGGTATACTACCGTCCATCGGGGTGATAAGCGGCTTGACAATTGTTTCCGCGCTGATTATTCTTGTCAGAATGCGTGATCGCAATGAGTAAATGAGCCAACAAAGCCAATTTAGATTTACCAAATCTTAAGGATTTTGGAAATCTGTACGGGGCTAATACGAAAGGCAAGGCCCGGAAGCTACCTCCCGGGCCTTACATAAGAATTCTCTTAGCGTTCATGTTTCACAATCAGGCTTCCTGAAGCTCTTCCTGATGTTCAGCGATGAGTTTCTGTTGCAGTTCCATTGGCACCGCCGTATATGTGTTAAATGTGCGCTTGAATTTCGCACGCCCCTGCGTCAGTGACCTCAATGTCGAGCTGTATTTATACATTTCTGCCAGAGGTACCATAGCCTTAATGACCTGGTAGTGACCTTTGGCCTCCATACCCATGATCATGGCCCGGCGGGTTTGCAAGTCCCCCATCACATCCCCCATCACATCGCTAGAACACAAAATTTCCACATCGTACATCGGTTCGAGAATCTGTGGTGCTGCGTGCTTAAATGAGTTCTTAAACACATTTGTCGCTGCAAGCATGAATGCCATATCGTTTGAATCCACCGCGTGCATTTTACCATCGTAAACACTCACACGGATATCACGACAATATGAACCTGTCAGCGGACCTTCTTCCATTTTGGCCATGACGCCCTTTTTGATGGCATTCGAAAATTTCACGTCAATTGAGCCACCGACGATGCACCAGTAAAATGCAAGAGTACCTCCCCATGGAAGTTTTTCAATATCCTTTTTACGGACATTCAGCCCTGCAGGATCACTCATGCCTTCATGATAGGGCTCGATGCGCATATGCACTTCTCCAAACTGACCAGCTCCACCCGACTGCTTTTTGTGACGGTATGAATCATTCGCCTCTTTTGTGATGGTCTCCCGGTATTGTATTCTGGGTTTGACAAATTCCATTGTGAGGCCATAGACCTTTTCGATTCGATATTTGAGTACATCAAGATGGAGTTGTCCCTGGGCATGCAGCAAGGTCTGCTTCAATTCCGAAGAATGCTCCACGATGATCGTCGGATCTCCCTCATGCACAACGTGCAATGCCTTGGCCAGCTTTTCCATATCAGCCTTACTCGGCGGTGCGACAGCAACCCGAATGCGCGGTTCCGGAAAATGTATCGGTTCGATCGTCCGGTCGATACCTTTTGTACTTAATGTGTTGTTTGAGTGCGAATTTTTAAGTTTAACTGTCACGCCAATATCCCCGGCTTTAATGAGGTCGATAGGCGTCCGCACTTTTCCGTTGGCTTCAAAAATCTGATTTATGCGCTCCGTCGTGCCCGTCTGTTGGTTAACGACCTCATCACCGTGCTTCAAACTTCCCGAGTATACCTTGAAGTAGGAAATTGTCCCAACCTGAGGTTCGGTCATTGTCTTGTAAATAAATACTGTAGTGCCGCCATCACCCAATGCCAATTCTCCGCCGTCTTCCAGTGGTGCTGCTGCACGGTCGGCTGGCGATGGGGCTATGTCATTCAGAAATCCCATGATGCGCCCGCTACCCATATTATTGAGAGCTGAAGCACAGAAAACCGGGTAGATCTCTCCTTGTACCATAGCTATCCTCAAGCCCTGTGCAAGTTCGTCTTCGCTCAATGACCCTTCTTCAAAGAACTTTTCCATCAGTTCTTCGTCGTTTTCAGCCGCAGCTTCTACCAAAGCATTGTGCATCTCTTGCGCACGTGCAATTTCCGAATCGGGAATAGCAACTTTTTTGGGCTTTCCACCTTTTTCGCTAAATACGTACATGATCATGCGCAATGCGTCCACAATCGTATTGAATTCAGTGCCCTCATTTAGCGGATACTGAACAGGGATGACTTTGTTCCCAAACCGTTCTTTCGCCTGTTCAAAAGTCTGCTCGAAATTTGATTTTTCGTGATCGACCTGGTTGACCACAAAGATGGCCGGAGTATTGTATTTTTCAATATACTCCCACAGCAGTTCCGTGCCGACTTCGACGCCGTTCATAGAATTGAGGACCATGACTGCCGTGTCCGCCACTTTTAAACTGGCAACCACCTCACCCACAAAATCGTCTAGACCGGGCGTGTCTATTAAGTTAATTTTATTTCCCCGCCAATTGACATGTAGTAGTGTGCTAAAGAGGGAGTTACCCCTCTCTTGTTCAATACTGGTAAAATCAGAAAAAGTGTTCCCGCTTTCGACGTCACCGCGTCGGCTGCTGGCTCCGGATTCGAAGATCATCGTTTCTGTAAACGTGGTCTTGCCGGAGCCCGAATGACCCAACAGCACCACATTTCTAATGTTTTTTGCTTCCACACTCATATCAATTAAGCTTTAATTCGTGAAAAATTTGGTATGTCTCGGTTTGTCATAACATTGCCATGACAGCCTATCAAGGTAGCCATTTCGGGTTCGATTTCCAAAGCGCATGAGCGGGATCATTCGACCGACTGAGGAGCGTTTTTCTTATAGAAAAAATCGCAATGCTTAAGACCTTGACTGGTAGGGGTCAAGCAAGATGATGCGGCAAAAAGGCCATTGGGATGGCAGGAAAATTTTTCTTCGATGCCTCCTTATAAAGCACAGCCATGTCGCTCAGAGTTTTGTCCAGTGGGGTATAAGTGAATCCGGGGACACTCAGTGAGCGCGTATTGTCAAAGTGTAAAATGCAGGCCGTAGTCCTTGCCGTGGGCTTCGAAATCAGGGACTCCCTACCCGTAATGAACTCATATGGCCATAAGAGACGCCAGGCAATTTCAGTCATAGCAGGTTTGAGCCGGATAAACGGAGCAGGATTTCCGACGAGCTTTGCTATGCGGCTAAAAACATCAATGTAGGTACTATTGGTTCCATTGGCAATCATGCGTTCAGAACCTTCGTCACGTTCAAATCGCAGGATACACAGGTGGGCAACGTCTCGCACATCTACAATACCATTGGTACCTACTGGATAGAATTTCAGCCCCCGTGCTCCTCTATAAAAGAATGACGTAGACCCTTCCTTCCAGAATCCACTCCCGAAAATAATCGTTGGATTGATGATAGCCACATGCAGACCTTCAGCCTCTCCGCGCCTTACCTCCAGTTCGGCGAGGTGTTTGGTAAGTCCGTAATGTGAGGTCCAGGGCGTCGGTTCCCATTCTGTTTTCTCGCTTATAAATTGCTCACCACCTGTTCTGGTAAACACGGAGATAGAACTGATGTGTATGAGCTTTTCAACACCATGATGCAACGCCGCATTGACGACATTGGTCGTTCCGTCAACATTGACTTCGTACTGTCTCTTCTCCGCGCGCTTTTCGTAGGAGATCAGAGCGGCGGCATGTACGACCCAATCAGCTCCTTGCATTCCAGCATCAAGAGAGTCCGTATTTAAAATATCTCCTTCAACCCATGTGACACGATCATCCACATTCGCAACGAGATCCATCCGACTCCCCTTCTGCCGCAATGCAGTGATATTGGTATAGCCTCTCTCGAGAAAGAGTCTCAGGATGTGAGAGCCAAGCAATCCGGTTGCTCCCGTGATGAAGATGCGTTTTGAATGCATGAGGGCGCAAGATAGTAATGTCAATGTTTGGCAGAGTGTGAATGCTTTGACGAAAGTGGAGATTATCGTCAATAATCAATTTCTGTCGCAGGCAATGTATAGCTAGAGAGTATAAGTATCGAGATGTTAATCTTCCAGGGTCAGGATTGATGAAGGCGTGGACCTCGGCGCACAAAGGCCAGCCTGCATCAGCTTGAAATTGGGCAAGGGCGTAGTTCAGTATCCAGACGCGCATTTACACAGTTGTTTGACTGGTAATTCAACAAAAAGGGTAGAAAATTTTGAAAATTCGTAAAAATCTCCTTTCTTTATACTCAAGAACGATTTTAGTCAAATAGTTCATTAAATAATATATCATGGCAGTTGATGATACAAGAGAAAAAATATTGAGTGTTGCTGACAAGCTGTTCGGTCGATTTGGGTTTCATAAGACATCCATGGATGAGATTGCGAAAATTGCAAGGAAGGCTAAAGGGTCACTATACTACCATTTTACTAGTAAGGAGGATTTGTTTAGAGAAGTTGTGTCCTATGAAATACTCAATCTAGAAAAGCATCTGTCCGTGATAGTTTTGGATTCAAAATTAAATGCATCGGACAAATTGAAAAAGTACCTGGTAAAAAGGATGGCAATCTTGTCTGATGCTGCTAACTATCATGAAACTCTAAGAGCGGATTTTTTCGAGCATTTCAATTTTATTGATGGCCTGAGGAGTGAATTTGACTTTTGGGAAAAGGAAATGTTACGAAGAATTATAATGGAGGGCGTTGAGGGAAAAGAATTTGCTCCTGTAGAAAACATGGACGTATTGTTGGAGTTGCTGATCATGGTATTAAAGGGACTGGAGATTCCATTTTTTTTACAAGACAAATACGTGAATTATGCACCACATTTTGAGGGCTTGATGCGCATTCTTACAAGAGGGCTGTCGGTCTGATATTTTTTTGACCTATACTGACTATAAAACATAAATCGTCCATAACGTTTATACAAGATAAAATTGAGTAAAACAAGATAATTGATGAGGAAAGTGGCAGAAATAGTATTGCGGTTTAGAGTGCTGATCGTTGTGATGACATTGCTATTCACGGCGGCTACCGGGTATTTTATTAAGGACGTAAAAATCAATCCTGATATTTTAAGTTACTTGCCTGATGATGATGAGGAGGCTATGTTGTTTGACATGGTTGGAGAGAAGTATGGCGGTAATTATGTCGCTCTAATTGGTCTTGAATCTGATGATGTATTTGACAATGAAGTTCTAACTCACGTAAAAGTACTCACAGATACCCTTAGAACATTGGACGGCGTATCGTATGTAACAAGTCTCACCGATGTCATTGATATAAAAAGTAGTGAATGGGGTGTTGAAATTGGCAAACTGGTTGATGAATATAATTTGCCGGAAAGTGATGAAGACGTTAGGAAGCTTAAAGAATATACGTTGTCTAAGGATTTTTACAAAGGGGTTATTGTTTCCGAGGATGCAACGCTCACGTTGATTTACGTCAAGATTAGTGAAGGGGTTGATAAGATTGAAGTGGCAAACAACATTGTAGCGGCAGTTGAAAGCTATAATTATCCTGAAAAAATTCATTTTGCTGGACTTCCTGTGATGCTTGACCAGTTTAGCAAAATCGTGGTGGATGATCTTTTGCTGGTTGGTCCCTTGGCCCTGTTGATAATCCTTTTAGTACTCTTCTTCGCGTTTAGAAGCGCGGCAGGAGTGATTCTGCCAATTGTAACTGTAATTATCAGTGTGACATGGACAGTAGGGATTATGGGCTACCTGGGAGTGGAATTTTCGTTAATTACCAACATCATTCCGATTATTTTACTTGCGATTGGAAGCGCTTACACTATTCATGTCTTGAATAGAATAAATGAGACAGAGGACGAGGATAAAGTCAAGAAAATAGAAAAAGCTTTGGCCTATATAATAATACCGGTATTGTTGGCATCGCTAACCACGATGGTAGGATTTCTTTCATTTGTGTTTGGATCGTACTTAACGATGATAAGTACATTTGGACTGTTTACGGCGTTGGGCACTTTTTTCGCGCTTGTATTGTCATTAACATTTGCGCCTGCCTTGTCTGCGATATTTCTGGGTAGGAAGTCAAAAGGTAACGCTACATTAAGGAGTAACAACAAGTCTTTTCTAACTAAAGTATTGACTAAGCTATTTTATACAGTTCAGTCACATCCAAAGTACATTGTGTCTATTTGGTTGCTTGTAATAATGATTTCAATTTTTGGCATTTCCAATATTGTGCGAAAAAGCAATATGGTTGAGTACTTTAAGAAGGATCATACAACAAGAGTTTCTGAGAACCTATTTTCTGAAAAACTGGGCGGGACACTTCCGGTTTACTTAATTGTAAAAGGGAATACGCAAAGCCCTGAAGTGCTGAGAATGATGAGAAAGGCTGCCGATTTTATGGAAGGCACAGGTCATGTTGTGAACACTCAGTCTGTGGCCGATATGATTGAAGAGATGAATGATATTATGGGAACTGATGGCAAGGTTATCCCAGATAGAGAAGATAAGATTATAAATCTTTGGTTTTTAATTGAAGGCCAGGAAGTGCTGGATCAGATGGTAAGCCCTGATTTGGATGAGGGAATGGTGGTTGGAACATTCACGTCAAATGATAGTCGTGTTATGGCAGAATTTATTGCGGAAGTAAATGAATTCATTGCTGAGAATGACAGTGATAACTACTCTTTGGCTTTAACCGGGTTTCCCTCTTTGTATAAGAAACTGGATGAAAGCCTTGTCAAGAGTCAATTAACGAGCCTTTCTATAGCCATTCTATTGGTACTGCTTATTGTATCAGTCACGTTCAGGTCGCTATTGGAAGGGGCCTACGCAATTATTCCTATTGTATCTACATTAGTCATATTATTTGGATTTATGGGGCTTACTGGTATTCCTTTAGATGTTGCTACTGTACTGGTAGGAAGTATCTGTATTGGCATTGGCGTAGATTATGCAATCCACATGATTTCCCATATTAACAATGAGTACAAAAATACTGGTGAATTCACATTGGCCTTGCAGCATGCAGTTAGTATCAGTGGGAGAGCAATCGTAATAAACGTGATGTCAGTCGCATGCGGCTTTTTGGTTTTGCTATTTTCGAACTTGGTGCCGTTACAAAATTTTGGCGTTTTGGTTGCCTTAACAATGATTGTTTCGGGTTTAGGGGCGCTTACGCTAATGCCTGCAATTATGGTTTTGAGTAAGAGGATATTGAAATTGGCCATTCGCCGTTAGGTCATAATTATTAATACTATTAATTAATATGATTATAATTTAGGAAATATGAGAAATACTAGAAGCACATTACTCACAATTGCAATCCTTTTGACTGCTATGAGTATGTATGCACAAGATGCAAACGCAATTTTAAGTAAAGTGGATGACGTTATGTTTTCTCCTAAGGATATGTCAGGTAAAACAAAAATTGTTTTGATAGACAAGAATGGGAAGGAGAAGACGCGAGAGGCAATCATGGTGCAAAAAGGAACGGACAAACGTATTTTTCGATTCACGGCACCTGCTTCGCAAGATGGGATAGCCGTTTTGTCTCTCCCGGATGATGTAATGTATTTGTATCTGCCGGCCTACGGAAAAGAAAGAAGGATATCAACGTCTGTGAAGAGCCAAAATTTCGCTGGTACTGACTTTTCGTATGATGATATGGAAGCAAAGCCCAATTCAGAAAAGTACACGCCAAAGCTAATTGAGGCGAGGGGAGATGTGTTTGTTCTCGAGCTTACACCAAAGTCTCCAAAATCCCCTTATTCAAAAATCGTAATGGAAGTGCATGCAACACATTACTACCCTGTTTCAGGAGATTATTACGATAAGAGTGGTAAAGTAATAAAAGAGGCTACTTCAAATTATGTGAAAATTGGAGATTATTGGAATGCTCAGGAGATGGTCATGACTGATTTGAAAAAGAACCATACTACCAGGATGATAATGTCCGACGTAAAGTATGATCAAAATTTGTCTGATGACGAGTTTACTATTAGGAAGTTGAAACAATAGATATATCTTATGCGAAAGAAATCGGTTGCACTTGTTCTCTCAGGTGGAGGGTCAAAGGGTCTTGCTCATATTGGAGTAATTAATGAGCTAGAACGGCAGGGATTTGAAATCACATCTATCTCTGGATCCTCTATTGGGGCTGTGATCGGTGGGGTATATGCCATGGGCAAATTGCCAGAGTACACTGAATGGGTTAAAACACTGAAGCCACATTCAGTATGGAGCTTAATGGACTTTACATTTTCAAGCCGCGGACTCCTGAAAGGTGAAAAAGTTTTTGAAAAAATGAAAACATTTATACCTGATATCGACATAGAAAGTATGAATATCCCTTTTGCAGCTGTCGCAACTGATATTTTGAATGAACAGGAAGTGGTTTTTACATCGGGTAGTTACTATGAGGCGATCAGGGCGTCGGTGGCCATCCCTGCCATATTTACCCCTGTTAAGTATAGGGATACGTTTCTAGTCGATGGTGCAATAATCAACCCGATCCCAATTGAACATGTGCAATGTGGTGCAAATGATTTGTTGGTAGTAGTGAGCCTTTACGGAGAAAGGAATGGAGAGGCAGTAGAGGGAGAGAAGATCGTGCAAGAAGAATCAGTGTCTGCTAAAATTACTGAGTTCGTAAATATGACCAGTAGCTTGATGAGCTCCGGCAAAAAAACAAGTTTGGGGTATTACTCACTTATAAATAGGACAACATCGGTGATGATTCATCAATTAGCAAGGCATATCATTGAAAGGCGTAGCCCAGACATGTTGATCAGTATGCCAGCTGATTCATCCAACATTTTCGATTTTTATAAATCTGAAGAGCTAATTGAACTGGGACATAGATATGCAAGTACGGAAATTTCAAAGTATTGTTCTCCTCTGACGTTAAAGACTTCAGCTGTAATATGCGCTTATAATGAAGAAAGTACTATTCAGAGTGTTTTGATTGCTATTTCTAATTACTCCTTCGACGAAGTTATTATTGTCAATGATGGCTCTACGGACAATACAGATGCCTTGATTTTAGAATTAGTGGATTCACATCGCTTAAAGTATATCAAGTTGCCTGAAAATAAAGGCAAGGGATTTGCCATGGCGACAGGGATAGAAAGTGCAAGTAATGACATTATTTTATTCCTTGATGCGGACATGTTGAATTTCAAAAATGAGCATTTTGCTCGGATGCTTCAGCCTCTGCAAAGTGAAGAAATGGACATGGTACTGGGTCAGCCCAGTGAAACTCTGATTAACTCCAATTTTAATCCCTTTAAGTCATTCACTGGCCAGCGCGCATTGTTGAAAAAGGATGTGCTTCCAATTCTTGATAAAATGAAGGTATCCAGATTCGGAGTAGAGACTCTGATAAACTTATACTTTCAATCGAAAGGGAAAAGAATAAAACATATCATGCTTGACGGCCTTGAACATCCTACCAAGTTTGAAAAAACAACTTCTGCTCAGGCAGTTAAGGAATTTGCAATGGAAGGACAGGAAATTGCTCTGACTACTGCAAAAAATTTGGGACTGATTGTGGATATAGTAAACAATTATATTTCAAAGCACACGCAATGATTATCTAAGTAAATCAGAAGAAATGATCCGAATATATTTCGCTGTTGCCTCCTTGTCAGTTTTCTTCCTGTTCTCCAGTGTAGTACATGCTCAGGATGTCGTTAACAAGCTTAAACTGACCGGAGAATTACTAACAGACCAGCGCTTCTTGTTAGACGCTCCACATGACTGGGCCTGGAACGAGAATCGTTTAACTCTAAGGTTGAGTAAGAACATATCAGGTAATTCAAAATTTCATAGTGAAATTTGGGTGCGGAATATTGGTCTTCCTACTGTGAGTTCATCCGCTGACTTATACAATAAGGGGATAATTGACCCTATTAATCTAGAAATACGCGAGGCATACGTTCAGTTGTTTGGATTTTTATCAAAGAATTTGGATGTTAAAATCGGACGTCAAAGGATAGCATGGGGAACGGCGGATAAGCTAAATCCAACGGATAATCTGAATCCTTATGATTTGGAGGACATATTAGATTTTGGGAGACATAGAGGATCTGATGCCTTAAGTTTGGATTATTACTTTAATTCGGATTTTTCATTACAAACGGTCTATATCCCATTTTTTCAACCGGCAAATTTACCTGTTGGCATTTTTGCAAATGCCCTTACACCAAGTATGGAATTGCCGCCTGGAATGACTTTGGTGGATTTTACGGATTCAGTTGAGTTGCCGAGGTATAATCTGGCCGAAAGCTCTACAGCTGGAGTAAAATTAAAGGGTTTTGCTGTCGGGTTTGATTTTTCAGTAAGTTATGTATGGGGAAGAGATGGTTTGCCAATGAGTGTGTATAATAGTTTTGCACCTGTCGATACATTGGGTGGGGTGAGCATTAATTCGCAGTTGTCATTCTATCGCACGCACATATTCGGATTTGATATGGCTGGCAGTATTGGTGGTGTAGGTGTATGGGCAGAGGCAGGATTGTTTTTGCCTGAAAATGAAGTGATTATGACCACGGATCTAACAAAGTTCTTTCCTGGCTCGCCTGAACCGGTAATCATGGACTCAGTTGTCTTGGAAAAAGAAGTATATGCTAAATTCGTAGTAGGTGCAGATTATAATTTTTCTAATGGAATATACTTGAATATCCAATATTTACATGGCTTCGTAAATGAGAGGGGTAGGGATGGTTTGAATGATTATTTTTTCGTTCAGCTTGAGAAAAAGTTCTTCGATGAAAAATTGAAAATTGTACCATTAGCCGGCGGCTTTATAGTTTCTGATTGGAGGAATGTAAGTGAGAATTATACTGTAATTTATATTCCGAGTATGTCTTATATGGCTACTGATAATGCAGAAATAGTGCTTTCAACAGCCCTTTTTACTGGGAAAGGAGAAAATGTATTTGCCAGTTTGACGGATTATGATATGTTTATGTTTAAATTGAAATATAGTTTTTAATGTGGCCCCTCTTAATGTGGCCCTCTCAATATGATCCCGCTCAATGTGGTCCCTCTCAATAGGGCATTGATCATGCTGCGCGATGCTGCTTAATATTTAACTATGGGAGATAAATACCGCCGTTAATCGTATCGATTTCCGCACCCGTAACCGAAGCGAGCGCATTCGGTGTTTCGATAACGCGCAGGAGACCACAAAGTGCCATAAGTACTCCTTCCTTAAAGTCAATGATATCACTATCCGGGACAAGAACAGAGACATGCATCTGCTCGAGTTTATCTCGAATTTCATCGCCAAGAAAAGTATTGTGCGCGCCACCCCCTGTAAGCAATAGAGTAGGCGTAATTGCTTCCTTTTTGAGGATGTTTTTTATTTGAACTGCGATGCTCTCACAATTGTAGTTGACAACCGTCCTCATTTGATCTTCGACAGACAATTTTGATTTTTGTAGAATTGGGACAAATGTATTTGTGACAAACGAATTGTCGAGTGAGTACGGCTCAGTTAATGGAAGAGGAATGATGCCGCTTAATTCTTTCATAAGACTCAAAGAAATTTTCCCCTCTCGGGCCAACGCCCCTTTGTTGTCGTAAGTCAACCCTTTTTGTGCCGCGAGATAATTCAATAGCTGATTACATGGGCAAATGTCCCAGGCATATATTTCTTCTCCATTGTGTGCGCTGAGGTTGGCGATTCCCCCAAGATTGAGGTAAAAACCATACCCCGCAAAAAGATATTTTTCCACAATAGGAGCAATTGGAGCTCCTTGCCCGCCATGCGCCATATCATTGCTCCGAAAATCTGAAATCACTATCACATCTGCACCTGCCGCAATATGCGAGGGGCTCCCGATCTGAACGGTAAATCCGTTTTCGGGTGAGTGAAAGACCGTGTGACCATGCGAGGCGATATAATTCGGAGTAATTCCGGACGATTCAATAAACCGGGCGCACATTTCACCAAATAGTACTCCCAGTTCAGCGTCCAGCCTGCTGAGCTCAAGGGAACTCAATCGTGGAGCGGATTCGAGACGCTTTTTCCAGGGTCCGTCAAATGCCGCCTCATGTGTCGCCAGCAATTTCCATTCAATCACATCGTCCTCACCCGAATTAAACTCGACCATGGCGAGGTCAACTCCATCCAGTGAGCTACCGGACATCAATCCCAGGATATTGTAATTCATCATCATAAAACTATCATGGTTTGAGCGTCATCGAATATGCGGCCACATCTTGTATCTCACTTTCTGACAAGATTCCGTCAAACGGTGTCATGAGATTTTTTCCGTCTTTGATCAGGGTCAGCCTGAGTTCAAAAGTCAATTCTGAAACTGTAATATCCTTGGCGCCATTCAACTGCATTTTTCCGTTGTCGCCGTGACAAAGCACACAGTATTGTCCATATACTTTCTTGCCATTGGCCACATCCCCCTTGACCTGCTCCGTACTTGCGCATCCTCCACTTGCACCTATGTAGATAATCAGGCCAAAGAGGAATACCCCTGTCAAATATGATTTCATTCGTAGTGATTGTATTATTCAGCATGAAAAATAGTCTTTTTATAGCATTGTTGGATGAAAGTGTTGCTCCCTGGAGATAGCAGCCTCTTTCCACATATATCTTGTGTACATTGTTTTTTACGAAATGCAACATCGCCCAGAATATCATTTCACACCGGAGTCAAACTGGATGAACGATCCAAACGGGTTGATTTATTTTGAAGGCGAGTATCATTTGTTTTATCAATACCATCCGGATTCAAACGTATGGGGCCCGATGCATTGGGGACATGCCGTGAGCCGGGACATGGTACATTGGGAGCACCTTCCTATCGCATTATATCCTGATTCTCTGGGATACATCTTCTCGGGTAGTGCCGTCATCGACTGGAAGAATACCAGTGGTTTGGGTCAAAAGGGAAAGCCACCAATGATCGCAATTTTTACGCATCACAATGAGGATAGCGAGCAGGCCGGTGGCAATCAGTATCAATATCAGTCGATAGCGTATTCAAACGACAAGGGACGGACCTGGACGAAGTATCAAGACAACCCTGTGCTTCATAATCCGGGTATTAAAGATTTTAGAGATCCGAAAGTCATCTGGCACGAGGAGTCGGGAAAGTGGGTGATGGTTCTTGCGGTGTATGACAAGGTCATGATCTATCATTCGCCAAATTTAATTAACTGGACTTTTTCTTCGGAGTTCGGAATTGAATGTGATACGCGATTATGGGAATGTCCGGATTTATTCCCCCTTACTGTCGGAGGTTCAGCAGAAATCAAGTGGGTTTTGCTCGTGAGCATCCAAAAAGATGGACCGAACAAGGGAAGTGCAACCGGATATTTTATTGGAGATTTTGATGGTAAGACGTTCAGAGCCGATAAAGAAAATCAACAATGGGCTGATTACGGAAAAGACAATTATGCCATAGTCACATGGTCAGATATTCCGGCAGAGGATGGCCGGCGACTGGCGCTGGGATGGATGAGCAATTGGGAGTATGCAGAGAGTGTGCCAACCGAATCTTGGCGTGGAGCCATGACCTTGCCAAGAGAATTGAAATTGTACAAAGAGGGAAATGATTATCACTTAAGGTCCCTACCGATAAGAGAATTAAATTCCCTTAACAGAAATACCACAAGGTTGGAGTCGCAACATATTGATGGTCCAAGTAGAATTGATTTTGATACAAACGGACATCTGTACAAGATCGAACTTGTGTTTAAGGATCCGGGTGAAGGAATTGTCGGAGTGCGTATATCAAATGGACATGGCGAGTGCCTGGATGTCTGTTACGGTGGTGCCGATAAAGTGTATTACATAGACCGGACACAAGCAGGCGATATAAAATTTAATAATGCTTTTGCTGGGGTGCATATCGCGCCGGCCGGTTATAAGCGTGCGGACGTACAAATGACTATTTTCCTTGACGTTGCATCTGTTGAATTATTTGCAGACAATGGCGGATGTGTGATGACGGACATCTTCTTTCCGTCGGCTCCTTTTGATAGAATTGGGATTTTTGGTGATCCATATCCGGTCATTCTGGAAAGTGGTAGCCTGACTATGCTGAATAATGAGCTATATTGAGGATCAAACGCTTTCTGATTTGCGAATTACAATAAATATGAAAATGCAAAATTTCTTCTTGATCACCATCGCACTATTGCTTCTGGGAAGCATGAGTTGCAACGACGATGAAGAATTTATCGGGTGCCCTTGCAGTGGGGGTGATCAAGCACCAATTTATCGGGGCTGTGGCTACATGAGTGATTGTGGTGAATCACACGAATGTGGACAAAAGGAAATGTTAGAAAAGGTATATAGTACAATAAGATACCCTGCCGAAGCGCGTGAAAATGATATTCAGGGAACCATAATAGTGGAGTTTGAAATTGACATATTTGGGAAGCCTCAAAATTGTCGAGTGCGAAGTGATACATTGGGGTATGGCATACCGGAAGCCGCAATAGAAGGAGTCAAGGCATTAAGTGAGCCTGGGTTTTATCCGGCTAGACTAGATTGCGAGCCCGTCGACTTTACTTTTGTATTCCCAATCAAGTTCAAGTTGCAGTAGCGGGACTTATTATAATCACTTGTTGAGTGGCTAGGCAGTGGCTAGGCGTCATCAACATTATTCACTCTAAGTAAATGCCAAACATACCCATACTCATCCTTGCCAGTGGTGCAGGAAGCAGGTTTCAGGGCATCAAACAGCTCCAGGATATTGATGGTGTGCCTATGATCAAGGGTGTCATCCATTCGGCGATGCGCGCACGTGGGGGAGAAGTCGTCGTTGTACTCGGAGCGCACAGGAAGGTGGTTGCACAAGCGATATCGGACATGCCTGTCACCACCGTCATCAATCAGAATTGGGAGATGGGGATGGCCGAAAGCATTAAAGCGGGGGTAGAATGTGTGGAGGCACATTTCCCGAAAGTGAGAGCCATATTGATTACACTTGGCGATCAGCCGTATATCGACGCATCAGACTTTGATAGACTGGTTGCACTTTATATTGAACATCCTGACAAGATAGTTAGCGCCAGATACAATGGCGTGTGTGGTGTGCCGGCCATATTTCCGGATACGCGATGGCAGGACCTCAAGAGCCTGTCAGGAGATTCCGGAGCCCGGGAGCTACTTCGTTCCAGGGATGATGTTTTGACGGTCGAAATGCCCGAGGCAGGTAGGGACGTGGATCGGCCTGAAGATCTGGTTTAGCCCATTTACTTATTTCTGTTCCTGCTCTGTTTGGTCAGATAACATAGTATCAGCCCATATTTGAGTACCTGTCATGGTTCGGCTTCGCTCACCAGAAGTTCCTGAGCGATCCCACTAAAAGAGGGAGAGTCGAAGGATAAAGGATACAGGCAATAGGACATTCCCCCTATCAAATTCACACTTCATAGATCGATTACGACAGTTCATCAAAAAAACTTTGGAAACTTTACGCGTGAATATTGTTTCCTGAGTATACAATTGTAATTTTGCGCTTATGTCAAGAGAGGAAGTACTAGAGGGAGCGAAGGAACTTTTCTTGCGATACGGCATTAAGAGCATCACCATGGATGACGTGGCAAGAGAAATGGGCATATCCAAAAAGACACTCTATCAGCATGTCAAGAACAAAACTGACCTGATAGAGCGGATCATTCATCAACACATTCACGATGAGAAAAAATGTCTGAGTGAATTGCCTGGCCAGGCACACGATGCGATCGAGCAGGTACTGATGATTGCACAGTATGTGGTCCAGATTTTAAGAGGGATGCGGCCAACTACGATGTTTGACCTGAAAAAATACTATCGCGAATGCTGGAACATGATGGAGGAGTTTCAGCATGAGTATATGTACGAAATGATTCGCGGCAATATTGAACAGGGAGTCAAAGAAGGCTTGTACAAGGATGACCTTGATGCTGACATTATCGCCAAACTCTATATTGGAAAAACCATGCTCCTGACTGATGAAAAATTATTTCCAGTAGGGGAATATGATCGTGATAAGCTTTTTACTGAATTTATTCAATATCACCTGCGCGGAATTGTATCCGAGAAGGGAACGAAGCAGCTCGAAACCTACCAACCCGATTACCTATGATCAAATATTTCATTACGCTGCTACTCGTCTTGCCGACGGTATTTGCTCAGGCGCAATGGCAGCTCTCGCTTGAGCAGACGATCGCTTATGCGATGGAAAATGCGGCCAATATCAAGCTGGAAAAGAAGGACATCGAAGATGCTGAGAGTCAGATCCTGGAGTTTAAGTCCATCGGTATTCCGAAACTTGACGCCAACGTAGACTACGCTTATTTTCTAGCATTACCAACAATCCAGATACCGGATTTTAACGATCCATCAGGACCCACTATTCCGGCACAATTCGGTACCGATAACAGACTTGATGCCGGCTTTTACCTCGATATGATGCTGTTTGATTTTTCATGGATACAGGGATTGCGTGCGCAGAAAATGTTCAGAGAGCTTGTTGTCAAGGAACTGGACGTCACCGAGTATCAGACACGGTCGACAATCACACGCGCATACATGGCCGTGTTGATCATGGAGCGGACGAATGAACTCATTGATAATAATATCAGCAACATAGAAAAACTTCACAGGGAGACAGAAGCATTGTATGAAACGGGGTTTGCAGAGAAATTGGATGTTGACCGGCTTGTATTTTCACTGAGTAATTTGAATGTGGAAAAAGAAAGGGCGCTACGGGCGATAGATATGAGCGAAAATCTTTTGAAGTTTCAAATGGGATTTCCCGTGATAGAAGAAATTGAGCTCACAGATGAATTTGATATCATTGCTGACCAGCTTTCGGTAGAATCAATTGATCTGACGGGAGGTGTCGATTATCAGGCAAGGCCGGAATACAGAGCGCTGACATTGCTCGAGGAATTAAACGAAACCAATGTCAAGGTAGTCAAGGCAGGGTATATGCCGAGTTTCAGGGGGCATGCATCATATGCGCAAACCTTGCAACGCGACGAATTGTTTGATGCAAATAGTTCGTCCTGGTTTCCAAGTAGTGTGCTGGGTGTATCAATGAATCTTCCAATTTTCGACGGTCTGGAACGGAAGGCTAAAATACAACGGGCAACAATCAATTCGGAAAAAGCATCAATACGCCGGTTGGATTTTGAAAATGCCATGGAAATGGAAGTGCGCAATGCGCGCATTGCATATATCAATGCGAGGGATGCATCTGTGTCGCGTTCTGATGCGATGGACCTCGCGCAATCAATATACGATGTCACACAAATTAAATACCGCGAAGGGGTAGGTTCGAGTGTCGAGCTGACCCAGGCGGAATCTGAACTATACACTGCACAAACAAATTATATCAATGCGCTCTATGAACTCATCGTCACCAAGACAGATTTGGACATCGCGCTTGGCAAAATGTAAACACATGACCACAAGAATAAGCCTTGTAATAATTGCCTTGGTTCTGCTCGGTTGTAGTGCCCGTCCGATTCAGGACGAGGGCGCTTTACCTACTGATCTGTCCGGGTTGAAAGCCATGAGAAAGGACAAAAGGAATGAGATCAAGATGCTTCAAAACGACCTGAAAGAGATTGAAGCAAAGATCACGGATTTAGAACCGAATCGCCTGGACAAGAAGCGCCTTGTAACAACAATTGAGGTAGTGCGTAGTGACTTTAGGCGCTATGCTACGATCCAGGGGGCAATTGCATCAAAGAATCTCGTGACAGTTTCGAGTGAAGTTCCGGGTCGCCTTACTTCGGTTACGGTCGATGAAGGGCATCCAGTTAAGCGTGGTCAACTCATCGCTTCGGTGGATTTAGAGTCATTGAAGAAACAGCGTCAGGAACTCGAGACGCAATTGGAATTGGCTCGTGATATTTTCGAGAGGCAGGAGCGGCTTTGGAAGCAGCAAATAGGCTCAGAAGTGCAATACCTCCAGGCAAAAAACGGTGTGGACAGATTAGAAAGGAGTATCGAAACCATCGATTATTCGTTAACCAAATCAAATATTTACGCACCAATAACGGGTGTCGTGGATATCGTAAATCTCAAGACCGGTGAAATGGCACAACCAGGCATGCCAATCATCATGATTCTTGACACGAGGAATATCATGGTAGTGGCTGATGTTCCCGAAAACTACCTCGGTAAAATAAAGAAGGGTGATATTGTCAAAATTCATTTTCCCGCACTCGATCAGGATATCGAAGCGCCGGTCACGTTAATTGGCAGAAAGATCCATCCTGCAAACAGAACATTTAAAATTGAGATTGACCTGCCGAATAAAAGTGGATTGCTTAAACCCAATTTGCTTTCTGAGGTGCAGATCAATGACTATGTCGAACCTGATGTGATTGTGATTTCACAGGAATTGATTCAACAGGAAGTAGGAGGTCGCGATTTTGTGATATTGGCTGAGTCTGATGATGAAGGTAGCCATGCAAAGAAAATTTATATAGAAACTGGTCAAAGTTACGAAGGAGCTGTTGTGGTGGCGACCGGACTTAAAGCAGGGGATGTATTGGTAGTAGAGGGTGCGCGAGGGATTGCTGACCTTGAAAGTATTCAAATCCTTAATCCGGAAACTGCGACCGATGACAAATAAAATAAAAGAGGGGATACGCAATTTTGGCCTTACTTCTCTTGCCGTCGATAATGCGACGAGTGTTTTCCTGATGACGTTTATGATCATGATCTTTGGAATCATGTCATATGACCAGATGCCAAAGGAGCAGTACCCGGAAGCAGCCTTTCCCACTGTATTTATCAACACACCGTACTTTGGAAATTCGGCAAAGGATATCGAGAGTCTTGTCACGAAACCCATTGAAAAAGAATTGCAGAGTATTGAAGGGGTAGAGGATATCAGTTCCACATCAATTCAGGATTACTCAGTCATCACTGCCGAATTCGGAACTGACATGGACATGGATGACGTCATCAGGAAGGTGAAAGATGCCGTTGATAATGCAAAAAAAGAGCTTCCTAACGACCTGGATGACGACCCGATGGTCGTGGAGGTAAATGCTTCCGAATTTCCAATCATGACGATCAATATGTCAGGGGATTTTGGCATGGACGAACTCAGAGAATATGCTGAGTACATGGAAGATGAGATAGAGGATATGGATGAGATATCCAAAGTCGTGATCAAGGGTGTACTGGAGCGCGAGGTGAAGATAGATATTGACATGATCAAAATGATGTCCCTGAAAGTGTCATTTGAGGACATCGAGAATGCGATTTCTGCCGAGAATATAACGATGTCAGCAGGTGAGATTGTCAGGAATGATTTCCGACGCGCCATACGTGTTGTAGGTGAGTTTGAGACGATGGAGGATATCGAAAATGTCATTGTCAAAAGTGAAAACCAGCGTCCGATTTTCCTGCGGGATATTGGTAAAGTCACGTATGGTTTCAAGGACAGAACCAGTATTGCGCGTTCTGACGGCTTTCCGGTTGCATCGCTTGACGTGATTAAACGATCGGGAGAGAACCTCCTGAATGCTTCCGATAAAATAAAACTGGTCATCGAAGAGGCAGAGAAAAATGTACTGCCTTCTGATATGAAAATCACCATCTTCAATGATCAAAGTATCAATACACGAAATCAGGTCAATAACCTGGAGAACAGCATTATTTCAGGCGTCATACTTGTCGTGATTGTATTGCTTTTCTTCCTTGGCTTGCGTAATGCCGTGTTTGTGGGAATGGCAATACCGCTGTCAATGCTGACCGGTATTATTGTATTGCATGCAACTGGCACTACGATGAACCTTGTCGTATTATTCGGATTAATATTGGCGCTGGGCATGCTCGTTGACAATGGGATCGTAGTCGTAGAGAATGTCTACCGGTATATGCAGAATGGGAAGTCCGGGGATGTTTCTGCAAAACAGGGCACTGGTGAAGTGGCCTGGCCAATTATTGCATCGACAGCAACAACGCTTGCTGCATTTCTTCCTCTCGCATTCTGGCCCGGCATAATGGGGGAGTTCATGCTATACTTGCCTCTGACGTTAATTATCGTATTGTCTTCCTCACTGTTTGTCGCACTGGTGATTAATCCTGTGTTTACAGCAAAGCTGATGAAGGTCGATAAGTTTAAAGAGGATAAGGCAGTTCGGAAACGCAAGCGTCGCAATGTGTTGTTAGGCGTGCTCATGATGCTCGTTGTAGCATTAGTGGGGCATCTGACGAAAATCTATGCGATGCGGAATTTATTGGTATTGGTGGCCATCATTACACTCATAAATACTTTCGTTCTGCGTGGGGCTTCTATCTACTTCCAGAAGAATATCATGGTGGCTCTTGAACGGGCATACGACCGATTCGTACGAATGGCTTTGCATAAATTATTTCCTGTGGCGACGTTCGCAGGTACAATTGGATTATTGTTTTTTGCGATATGGTTGCTGTCGGTAAAAATGCCCAAAGTGGAGTTTTTCCCGAACATCGATGCTATTTATATCAATGCATTTGTCGAGTTGCCTATTGGCAAAGACATAGAAGCGACAAATGCTATCATGCTTAAAATGGAGGAGCGCGTCACGGAAGCGATGGCCCCCTACGAAAGTATTATTGAGTCTATTTTGTCACAGATTGGGGCGAATACTGCAGATCCAAATACGCCTCCGGAGCCTGGTGTGACTCCACACAAGGCGAGGCTTACTGTTGCATTTGTTCCAACCGAAGACCGGGATGGTGTGTCAACCCGTGATGCCCTGGATGATTTGCGTGAAGCAGTATTGGGTGTATATCCCGGTGTGCAGGTCGTGGTCGATCAGAATGCGTCCGGACCACCCGCAGGAAAGCCAGTAAATCTTGAATTGTCAGGCGAGAGCATCGATGTGCTGGCGATTGAATCAGAAAAGCTGATCTCGTATTTGAACAGCTATGGGATCCCGGGTATTGAACAACTTCAGGCAGACGTGAAAAACGGGAAGCCGGAATTAATTATCAATATCGACAGGGATGCTGCAAGAAGATACCAGCTGTCCACATATAGTATCGCTAATGCCATTCGAACTTCTGTCTTCGGAAAAGAAGTCTCAAAGTTTAAAGTGGGAGATGATGAGTATCCAATTCAACTTAGGCTGGACCCGCGATACCGGCATAATGTAACAGATTTGCTCAATCAAAAAGTGACATTTCGCAATCAGTCAACAGGGAAAATAATTCAGGTACCGATATCAGCGGTGGCAACGGTTACGAATACTTCGACGTACAGTGCAGTCAAACGTAAAAATTCGGATCGGGTCATCACGATATTTTCAAATGTACTCGAGGGGTACAATGCAAATGAAATTGTAGCCCAATTGCGGGATGCCATGACTGAATATGATTTGCCGGTTGGATACAATTATGAGTTTACGGGGGAGCAAGAGCAGCAGGCTGAGGACATGGCGTTTCTGGCAAATGCATTTCTGATTGCCTTATTTTTAATTTTTATCATCCTCGTTTCTCAATTTAATTCACTGACGTCGCCATTCATTATTATGATTTCTGTGCTGTTCAGCACGATAGGGGTGTTTCTTGGATATGCCTTGACTGGTATGACGATATCCGTCATATTTACGGGTGTTGGTCTGGTGTCGCTGGCAGGAGTTGTCGTGAATAATGCAATTGTACTCGTGGACTACATTAGTTTGCTCATTAAGAGAAAACGGTTGGAGAAGAATGTGAAAAGTATGTTTGACCTGACAAAAGATGAGGTAAAGAACGCTATTATAGATGCCGGATCTACAAGATTACGACCGGTCCTTTTAACAGCTATCACAACTATTCTTGGATTGATACCGCTGGCTATAGGATTCAATTTTAATTTCTTCACCTTTATTAGTGATCTTGATCCACAGTATTTTGTGGGTGGCGATAATAGTGCAATGTGGGGTCCAATGGCCTGGACTGTTATTTATGGCCTTGTATTTGCTACATTTTTGACGCTGATAGTTGTGCCGGTCATGTACTGGTTGGCATATCGGGGAAAGCTCGTTTTACGTCAGTTACTTTCGGGAAAAAAGGAGAATAGTATAACTCCTGCAACATAATGATACATGATTAACCTGGATCACTTTCGAAAAGAATTCGACAAGGACAAGTTGGACAAGGGCAGTGTCAAGAAGGACCCATTTGCACAGTTTGATGTTTGGCATAAGGAGGTGATGCATGTCGATGCGGAGGGAGCGATCACGATGACCTTATCGACCGTGGATTCTCTCGGTCAGCCTTCATCGCGGATCGTACTGCTACGCACGCTGGGAGAAGAGGGATTTGGCTTTTTTACGAATTTAACGAGCCGCAAGGCGATTGAAATAGATGGGAATCGTCAGGCTTCGTTATTATTCTTTTGGAGGAATTTTCAACGCCAGGTCAGGATCGAAGGAGAACTGATCAGAATGCCTGTAGAAGTTGAAGACGAGTATTTTGCCGGTCGGCCAAGAGGCAGCCAGATAGGCGCTTGGAGCTCGCCACAGAGCGCCTCGATTCCCGATCGCAAGAGCCTTGAAAAGATGGTGCGCGAGTATACAGATCGCTTTGAGGGAAAGGATGTCCCACGTCCCAGCTACTGGGGTGGATTCATTCTTGATCCCAAAAGAGTAGAGTTTTGGCAGGGTCGCGAGAGCCGCTTACATGATCGCATCGTCTATAGCAAAGTCGACAATGGTTGGAAGATCGAGCGTCTGGCGCCTTGACAAGGAGTAATTGGCCGGTTGTGGCAGGCGGTAGATTGTTGATGCTTCAAACGTCAAAAATCAAACGTGAAAGATCAAAGTTCAAATCCCCCCACAAGCTCCCTCCGAATCAGTCCGCGTCACACTCCATTCATTAAAATAGGCGACGTCATTTTCCGGGAGCTCCAGCTCCATGTAATTCTTCTTAAAAGCAATCCTTGCAATTTCCCAGCGAACGAGATTGACTCGTTTTAAAAATATCAGATGATCTATTTTATTATCGGTCAATTTATATCCCAAGTCTTTAAGGCGTGTACGGACGTCATTTAAGTGCTTCTTTTTCAGGCACTGGGAGCAGTTCACATTTTTATTGACAACAAAAAATTCAATAACCGTCAATATGGCTGCGATGCCTACAATTGTATACCATTTGCCCAGGAAAGAACCCGGCCAGGCCTTGGAGCATGTTAAAATGAGTACTGCAAACACAATAAAATAAAGCGCAAAACGCAAGCAGGTATATTTCGTCAGATTCATCTTAGTGAACATCATCCTGAAACTATATTTGCCTGCTTCGTTCTCACCCCATTATTCTAGCAATATTCGTCAAATGCAGCCGCGAGATTTTCAGCAATCATGCCAGCACTGCGACCCTCAATATGATGGCGCTCGAGGAAGTGTACAAGTTTTCCTTCTTTAAAAAGGGCAATTGAAGGCGAAGACGGAGGATAGGGGAGCAAATAGTCTCTTACGCGTGCAGTTGCGTCTCCATCTACACCGGCAAATACAGTGTACAAATTGTCCGGGCGTTTGTCATTCTGCAAAGCGATTTTTGCTCCCGGACGGGCATTCGCTGCAGCACAACCGCATACGGAATTAACCACCAACAAGAAGGTGCCATCCTTCGCCTCCATAATATTATCTACATCTGCCGATGACCTTAGACTATTAAATCCGTGGTCAGTAAGGTCACGGCTCATTGGCACTGTCAGTTGCTCTGGATACATATACTTTTAAATTTTGTCTCGTTTATGAATGTGTAATGATAGTGTGCAAAGATAGAACATCAAATGGACACGAATGTTTCTGGGAATTAAGAACCGGGTACAAGATGGAGTGAGGACTCCGCAGCGCGCATCCCGATTCACGCATCAGAAGCCCGCAAGGCTTCCAGATCCCCCTCATCATCCACATCCCGCAGTGTAATTCCGAGTCCGAAGTTCAATCCGGCTTCAAGCAATCGGCTAAGCGTTTGATGCAGCACGTGCTCTGTACTCCAGTCCACATTTTCAAAAATTCCGGGGACAGGTTGAGTGGCACCCACAAGGTAGTAGCCACCGTCAAGGGCAGGGCCGATGAAAACATCAGTATCCATGAGTGATTTGATTGCCGCATTGAGAATCTCCGTGGTCAGTTCGCTGCAGTCCGAACCGATCAGGATGGCACGCTTGTATGTGTTTAAGGCGTCGGAAAGGGCATTGTGCATACATGCTCCGAGATCACCACCAACTTGTACGCACCGATGTGCTTTAAGTGAAGACCAGGTGTCACTTTCCGGAACGAAATCACTATAGCAGATTACCAGATGTGCATCCGTATTCGAAGCCTCCGTCATCGTGTGACCGAGCAATTGCAAATACACTTCAAGAGCCCGTTGATCGCCAATTGTAGCGGCGAGACGTGTTTTTACCTTGCCGATCACAGGGTTTTTAACAAATACGATGAGGGCGCTGTCGTTATTGTCCGTCATTATTTGTCTGAACCATCCTTCTTACTCTTCTTTTTATCCTTCTCCTTGCGACGCAGGTCATCGCCCTCATCAATTTTACGTGATACTGCGGAATATGGTCCTTTAATGATTTCCATATCCTGTTCCAAACCTTCTTTGATCTGGATGAAATCATTGTTTTGAATACCGGTGACTACTGTCATCAAGCGAGCAGTATCTGCTTCATAGATAAATATGACCTCCTGCTCATCTTCTTCATACTCCGGATCGTTTACGTCTATATCTCCTTC
>Ga0164313_10000303_pt1 | contig 37714 bp, 33 predicted proteins | sample GuaBasSedimGuay4_FD_113735 | JGI IMG/M metagenome (GOLD analysis project Ga0164313, IMG submission 113735) | Subseafloor sediment microbial communities from Guaymas Basin, Gulf of California, Mexico - Guay4, Core 4569-4, 0-3 cm | ecosystem: Environmental > Aquatic > Marine > Hydrothermal vents...
GAGGTCGTGCGGATCCTCTCCGAAAAGGGATATCGGACGATCGCCCACGTGCGCCCCGACTCGTGCCAGTTTCGCGAGTGGGAGGCACGCTTCGAGATGATGGGCGCCGAGGTGGACGGCACCGCCTGGGAAGAGCAGGCGATGACTGAGACCCTCGGTCGGGTAGGGCCTGGCGCGGTCTTCGCGCTCCTCGGGACGACCCGGGCCCGGGCCAAAGATGAAGGGCGTAGTGCGGTCGAGGGTTATGAGGCGGTCGACTATGGCCTCACGGCGTTGCTCCGCCGCGCCGCCGAAGCTTCGGGCCACGGCCCGCGCTTCGTCTACCTCTCTTCCCTCGGCGTCACCCCGAAGGCACGGAACCCGTACCTGGCGGTTCGGGCGCGCATCGAAGGCGAGCTCCGGAAAGGTTCGCTGCCCTACACGGTCGTGCGTCCCGCGGTCATCACCGGGGCCGACCGGGACGAAGACCGCCGGGGAGAGCGCATCGGGGCGGTCGCCCTCGACGGCGTGGCGGGAGTGCTCGGCGCGATCGGCGCCAAGCGCCTCGGAAAACGCCTCGCCACCACGACCAATACGGCCCTCGCCCAAGAGTTGGTCCGGCTGGCCTTCGATCCGGCCGCTGCCGGGCGCATTATCGAGTCCGAAGACCTCGAAAAAGGCGCTTGAGCGCATCGAAGATGGCGCTCGGCGCTCGTGGGGCTATCCTCGTATCCCGTGGCATTCGCTGACCGAACCCCTCTGCCCGATTCCGGCGCGCGTTCGCAGCAGCCCCAGGTCCGCGACAAGAACGGCAAAAAGAAGAAAGAGCCGATCATCGAGCTTCGGCGCTTCGCCGGGCCATCGGTGCACGCGCGGCAGCTCGACGGGATTCGCGTCGCTCACGTCACTGACATCCACGTCGGTCGCGTCACGCCGCTCCGGGTGCAGATGGCCGCGGCGGAGCTCACCAACGCGCAGAAGCCGGACCTCGTCGTGATGACCGGCGATTTCGTCTGCCACAGCCAGGCCTACCTCGACCAACTCGTCGAGGTTCTGTCGGCCTACGATGCGCCGATGATCACCGTCCTCGGAAACCACGACTACTGGTCCGGGGCCGACGAGGTGCGCCGGGCGATGAAGAAGGCCGGCGTCGAACTCCTCGACAACGCCTGGACGACGTTCACCGTGCGCAACCAGCCGCTGCAGGTCGTGGGCCTCGACGACGCCTATACCGGCCACGCCTCTCGCCAAGACGCAGTGAAGGGCATCGACCCGAAGCGCGCGACCCTCGGGCTCTCGCACATCGCCGAAGAGGCAGACGGCCTCTGGGCCAAAGGGGTGCCCCTGGTGCTCAGCGGCCACACCCACGCCGGGCAGGTCACCCTGGCCCGGCTTCACGAGCTCTCCGTCGGTAAACTCGCGGGCCATCGATACATCCACGGCATGTATGGGTCGCGGCGCGAGGACCAGGAGCCCAAGGGAGCGGTCTACGTCGGCGCGGGCATCGGGGCTGCCGTCATCCCGCTGCGCCTTGGCAAGCGCGGTCGCCGCGAGGTGACGGTGTTCGAGCTCGGCCACGAGATCGGAGACATCGACGAGCACCACGACGATCAGCCTGCGCACCCGGGCAGGAAGCCTCGGCTGCGCACCAAGCTCAACCGCCACGTCGCCGTGCACGAGAAGCGTAAGAAGCGTGAGCGTATGGCTGCCAAGGTCCGCCGCAAGGCCGACAAAAAGCGACGAGACTGAGCCTCGTCGAGGGCCTCAGCGCGGGCTCCAGCGCGGGCTTCAGCGCGGGCTTCAGCGCGGGCTTCAGAGAATGAGCGCGGCGACTCGCATGGCGATCGCCGGCGCCGCGGTGAGCCCCGGGCTCTCGATGCCGAGGAGGTTCACCAGACCCGGCGCTCCGTGGGGCGTCGCCTCTTCGATCACGAAATCCCGGAACGGCATCCCAGGGCCCGCGAGGCGCGGCCGAATGCCCGCATAGTCGGGGGTGAGGTGCTCTCTGCGGACGCCCGGCAGGTACCGGGCCACGGCCTCGGCGAAAGCTACGGCCTTGTTTTCGTCAATGCCGTAGCTGCCCCGATCTTCGACGAAGGTCGCGTCGGGGCCGGCGACGCATCGGCCCCCGAGGTCGATGGTCAGGTGCACGCCGAGGCCGGGTCCGGCGGGGACTGGATAGACGAGAGCGGTCCGGGGCCGCGGGGCCTCCGAGGACAGGACAAAGTAGTCGCCCTTCGACGGGGCGAGGCGGTAGCCGAGGGCGTCGATGTCGAGGCCGGCGAGGGCGGCGACGTGGTCGGCATCGAGGCCCGCCGCGTTGATGACCCAGCGCCCGCGGAGCTCTTCGCCTTCGCCGCGGTCGTTCTCGGTTGCGACGACGAGGCCGTCGTTCGCCGGGTCGATGCCGACGACCCGCGTATGGAGGACCACCTCGGCGCCGTGCTGTCGAGCTTCGGCCCGGTAGCTCTCGATGAGCCCGTGGACGTCGATGATTCCTGACTCGGGAGAGTAGAGCGCCGCCACTCCGGAGAGCGCCGGGTCGCGCTTTCGGAGCTGGGCGCCGTCCAGGTGCTCGAGGTGGACCCCCGCCTCGCCGGCCCGGCGCGCGATGGCTTCGAGGGATGGCACCTCGTCCTCGGAGACGGCCACGATCAGCTTGCCGGTCTTCCGGTGGGCTACGCCCCACTTTGAAGCTCGGGCGTAGCTCAGCTCCCGGCCCTCGACGCAGGTCGCGGCCTTGAGGGACTTCGGTGGGTAGTAGAGCCCCCCGTGCATCACCCCGCTGTTGCGGCTCGAGGTCCCGCGACCGATGCCCCCCTCGCGTTCGAGGACTGTCACCTCCCGGCCGCCTCGGGCTAGCTCGGCCGCGACTGCGAGACCGACGACGCCGGCGCCGATGACGATGACTTCCGATTCGAGCACGGGGGCGATCATGGTCCTTGCTCCGGTGCGGCCTCTTCGCTTTGCCCCGCGGCCTGGGCTGACCAGGTGAGGGTGAAGAAGAAGGTGCCTATCACTGCCGCCGCGAGATAGAACGCGAAGCCGCCGTCCCATCCCCAGCGGTCGACGATGACGCCCGTGCCCACACCGCAGATCGCGCTGCCGATGTAGCCGAAGGTGCCGGTGAGGCCGGTGGCGGTGGCGGCCGCGCCCTTCGAAGCGAAGTCTGCTGCGGCGACCCCGACCAGCATTTGGGGGCCGTAGACGGCGAAGCCGATGACGAAGAGCAAGGCCGTGTCGAGCCAGGGGCGCCCTGCCGGCAGGCGCCAGAAGAGCACGATGGCGACGATGAGCACGAGCATGTAGATGACGCTCGCGGGGCCCCGGCGACCACGGAAGATGCGGTCGCTGAGCAGCCCCGCCGAGAGCGCTCCGGCGATGCCCGCGAGTTCGAAGACCGCGGTTTTCCACCCCGCCATCTCGAGGCTGCTGCCTTTGTATTCGACGAGGAAGGTGGGCGCCCAGTCCAGCATGCCGATGCGCACGATGTAGACGAAGAGGTTGGCGATGCAGACGAACCAGATGTTGCGGTTGGTCAGGACGTGGCCAAAGAGGATCTCTTTCCAGGTGTAGGTCGTCGTCTCCGGGGCCATCTCCGTGCGCTCACCGCGGTAGACCTCGACCGGCGGCAGTCCCAAGGACTGGGGCGTGTCTCGCAGGCGGTGCATGACGAAGAGGGCGAGGAGGGCCGAGACCACCGCGGGCACGTAGAAAGCCGACCGCCACCCGAAGCGCGTGACGAGAAACCCTCCGCCGACGAGGATGAGCGCGCCGCCGATCTGATGGGAAGCGTTCCATATCCCCCACATCGTCCCGCGCTCCCGGGGGCTGTACCAAAAGGTGAGCAGGCGCGCGCAGGGTGGCCAGCCCATGCTCTGCATCCACGCATTGCCCAGCCAGAAGATGCCGAGGAACGTGATCGACGTCGAGAGACCGAACGCTACGTTGAAGAACGCGGCGCCGAGGAGGCCGATGGCGATGAAGTACCGCGGGTTGGCGCGGTCGGCGATGATCCCGTTGGTGAGCTTGCCGACGCCGTAGAGGACCGAGAACGCCGAGAGCAGAATGCCGAAGTCGGTCTTTGTATAATTGAGGTCCTCGAGCATCGCCGGCATGGCGATGGAGAGGTTCTTGCGCACCAGATAGAAGGCGGCGTAGCCGACCAACATTCCGTACATGCTGCGGATGCGCCAGGTGCGATAGACGCGACGCATCTCGGCGTCGTCTTCGATCGGTGGGGCGGCAGGCTGCGTGCGAAGCGCCGCGCGGATCCGTGAACCGAGAGTTGCTTGCGAGTCCATGTCCGCCATCTCTAGGAACTCAGGGGGGCGAGGCTACGGCGTGGGCTCGATGCGCAGCCGCACCTCGAAGCCGACGAGGGGCGGGGCGGGGCGACAGACGAAGCCGAAGGGTGAGCCCAGGCGGATGGCATCGGCGGGGATGAGGCAGGCGCCGATGGTATCGTCGGCGTCGTAGTCGTCGTCGTACATCCCGACCGAGAGGCCGCCGCCGAGCAGCGCCCCGGCGCGTACGCCGGTCAGGAAGATCTCGGGCCAGGCGGGCATCAGCGTATTGCCCCGGGGCGTGCTCTGGCCGGTGACGGCGGCGGCGCCGCTGTCGGCGAGGCCGGTGATGTACGGGTCCGGGAGGCCGCCGAAGGGGTCCCAGGCCCCGCCCTCGCCGTTGAGCTCGGGTACGACTGCATCGAGGACCGTCACGTCCCAGAGGGTCTCCGGGTCGACCTCGCAGCGGCCCTCGCCGCTGCAGGTCCCCCGGGTCCCGCAGCCGAAGCAGGCCGAGCCCCCGAGGCCACAGGCGGCGGCGGTCGGCGGGTCGATGCAGGTGCTGCCATCACAGCAGCCGGCGCAGGTGCTGGCGCAGCCGATGTCGACGCAGACGCCGCCATCGCACGCTTCTTCGTCGCCGCACATCGTGCACGTGGCGCCGTCTACGCCGCAGCTGACCGTGTTGATGTCTGCGGCCGCGACGCAGGTCTCGCCGTCACAGCATCCGTCGCAGAACTCGTCGCAGGGCAGCTGGCAGGAACCGCCGCGGCAGGTGGCCGGTGACTCACAGGTCGTGCACTCGCCGCCGCCACTGCCGCAAGCCGAATCGAGGGGCGTCTCGACGCAGGCGTCACCCATGCAGCAGCCGGCACAGGAGGTTTCATCGCATCCCGGGGGGGCGAGGCATTGGCCCTCGGCGCAGCTCTCACCCGGGTTGCAGGCGATGCACGCCATGCCCGCCGCGCCGCACGCTTCGAGCTGATCGCCTGAGATGCACGCGCCGGTTCCGTCGAGGCATCCCTCGCATCCCGCGTCGGCGGCGCCGCTGTCGGGGGTGCTGCTGTCGGTCATGCCGCCGTCGGTCGCGCCGCTATCGCTGAGGGGCGGCGTCGAATCGTCGCCGCAGCCGGCGGCGAGGGAGAGGGCGAGCAGGGGGAGGGCGATGAAGGAGGAAAGGAATGAAGAGAGAGACACGCTTCACCTTAGCGCGATGTGCCGACCGAGGGTAATGAACGGCTCCCCGGGGGATAGAAGTCCGCATGAAGCCAATCGTCGTCCGCCGGAGTTTGCGAAACACTCATTCCACGAAATGGCGCGATTCGCTGCGACGCGATCAGTACGGCAAGGCTGTGAATCGACGGCACGCCGTCTCAGGCCGCCTCACATTCCGGGCAACCGCGGGATTTTCTTCAGCTTCGACAGGCGCCAGTACTTCCCCCAACCCTTCTTCATCCAATGCCCCACCACGGGCAGCGATGTGACGCTCGCTTCATCGGTGGTGCGCTTCACCATCGCTCCACCGTTGCCGGTGTCCATCAGGCACAGGATGTTGACGTGCGGGATGTAGCTCTCGTCGTGCCGGGACTCGCCGTTTGTTTGTTGGATCTTGCCAATGTCCATGGCTGCGATTCGCGCCATCACCTCAGCCACATGACCTTGCTTGGCGCGAAACTCGGGGCCCTCTAGCGCCGCAACATCGCCCACGGCCCAGATCCGTTCCTGCCCCTCTACGCGGCATTGCTCGTCGATCACGACGAAACCCGCCTCGTTGAGCGGCAGCCCAGAGTCGACAATCACGGGATGACCTGTACCCGCGGCAACGAATATCGTCAGGTCGGTTTCCAACACGGTGCCGTCGACAAACTCCACGCCCTCGTCACTGAAGCCGCTGATCTTCGTGCCCACTTTGCGCCCGATACCGGTGCGCGCGAAGAGACGGTCCATGACCTCGAGCGCTTTTTCACCCATGCGCTTCCCCGGTTCGGGCATGGGGGCGAAGAACGTGAGCTCGAACTTGTCGCGCATGCCCCGGGTCTTCAACCAGTGATGCACATTGAACATGACCTCGAAGACCGGTCCACCGCGGACGGCAGACTTGTCCTTGGGATTTCCGCCAAAACCAAACCCGATGCGCCCTCCGCCGGCAGCGACGAGCTCCCCGAGGCGCTGGTAGATCTCCGAAGTCTGCGTCGGTGAGCCGCAGATACTGAGCGTGTGTTCGACGCCTGGGGGCTTGAGCTTCGATGCGCCGGTGGCCAGTACCAAGTACTCGTAGCTGAGGGTCTGTGACTCTAGCTCGACTCTTCCCGCTTCAGGCTCGATCGACACCACCGGATCAACGATGAGGTCGAATCCGTGCACTTCGGCCAGCTCCGCCAAGGAGACTTTGCACGTGCTTGGATCTGCACCCACGGTGACCCAAATTGAGGTGGGATACACCCACACGTAGTCGCGATCGGACACCAAAGTGGTCTTGATGCGTTGTTGACTGAGGAAGATCGCCGATTCGACACCAGCAAATCCACCGCCGAGAACCAGAGCTTGCGTCACACGTTCCTCCTCAGCTCGAGTCGTGGCCAGGCCCCGACCACCACAATATTAGGAGCCACCGAGCAGTGAAATTGTGTCAGGCGGCGGACTGCTTGTGTTCATCATCCTGAGCAATTGGGGAGATCGCGACCGTGTCGGCATGATCGAGCACCCGCGTGCGGGCATCTATTCGGACCCCCGCGGCCCAGCGCCGCCTCAGTCGAGCGCGAACAGAAGGATCACAAACCATCTCGTTGAGACCCCGAACCGAAGGCGCAACCGAAGAAGCGAAAACGAAGAGAAACCTCACATAAAACTGGGCGCAGTGCTTGACCTGGGATGCCGCTTCACAGAAGTCCGCATGAAGCCAATCGCCGTCAGCCGGGGTGGTCACTGAGCATCTGGACGTCCGTGATGACCAAACGCTTCGCTTGGCCACGATAGCCGCCGCCCTCGCCCGCGGTCGGGGCGACTTCCCACTTGGCCACTCCCAGAAGCGCGACGTGTTGTCCGGCGGCGAGGATGCCTTCTCGATATCGAAAGGACACGATGCCCGAGTAGATGTCCATCTCCACCCCATGTGCTGCGAGGAGGCTTTCCATCTCGGGGGTCGCGGGTTCACTTTCGCTCGAGCTGAGGGACGTGTCCGTGCTCATCTCGAGTCGAGTTCCCTGGGGTCTGATGAGCGCGCGACCCGAACTGTCCTCTAGCTCGAATTCTGCGGTGCCGTCCGCGACGAACACCGTGACCCAGCTGTGACGCGTTTGACTGACCGCCGCAGGCGATTTCACTTCGACGGTGTGGGCGGCGCACGGCCTTTGGGTTAGCGGCGCGAGGGTGCCGAGATCGCCGTCGATGACTATCCGACCCACGAGCTTGACCAGAACACCGTCTGCGGTGTCGCGAATCAATACGGGCTTCGCTTTCCTGAAGTCGCGCTGCTTGCGAGCGCCGGGCGACCACAGGTGCCACGCGCCAGCGGCGACGGCGACGGCGCTCACCAGAAGGACGATGTACTCGGTCACTATGCCCTCCTTTATCGCACGCGGCTACGAGCGGGCCTATGAACTTCGCCGAGATCCGATCCTGGTTTGACCTAGCGCGAATCGGATCTCGGCCTAAGGCGCGAGCTGGCACGTCACGCGGCCGCGCCATGATGGTGTATCGACCGCCTCCGGCCACTGAATCACGGCTCGACCGACCTGCTTCCCGGGCCTCGGCTCAAGGGTCCGAGAGGCTCTCGCAGTAGGTGGCGTAGCCGTGGCCGACAATGGTGCCGCCGTCGTAAGCCGCTTCGAGGTCGAAGGCGACGAAGGCGCCATCGATGGGCATCAGGGACGTCGCGATCGTGACGTAGCTCGCGGAGGTCGAGGGGGCGATCGGCGCTGACGTCAACGTGCCCTCGAAGTCGAGGAGGTTGGCGGTGAAGTCCGTGAACGGCTCCTCGGCCAGGAGGGGCAGCCCGTTCATGATCAGGGTCCGGTCAGGGCTTGGCGAGCTCATGGTCGGGCACTCGGGGCTGCCGCCGCCATGGGCCTCGAGGTAGAGCGCCATGGAACCCCCTACGGTCGTGAAGCCGAACTGAACGCGGTCGAAGGTCTCGGTCACGGCGCCGAAGGTGGCCGTCAGGTCGACGGCGCTGCAGGGGCCGGAGCACGGGCCGGCGTCTGCGCCGCCATCGGCGGGGGCGGCGTCACCTGGTGCAGCATCTGCCGGGGCGGCGTCGCGGGTTGCATCAGGGGTTCCGGCGTCGACATCGGCATCCGGGGCCCCGGTGTCCATGCTGCCATCGACCACGCCGGCGTCGTCGGCCGCGGTGTCATCACACCCGGTCAGGAATATCGCAGCAGGCACAAAAGCCAAGACCAGGGCACTGACGAACCACCGCACGAAGGGCAGTCTAACACGTGGTCTCGAGGGGCCGTGGGGGATCTCGACGGGAGGCCGTGGGTGGTCAGCCTCCGGGGGCCGCGACCTCGGCCCCCCGCTGGCCCAGGTAATCGGCCCGGGACGCGCCCATGAGTCGCATCTCGGCGTCGAGGTGGTCGGCATCGGCGAGGTTGTCGGTCGCGACGATGCGCGTGTGCACCGGGATGCTCTCGGGGCTGACCACGTTGTGGTCGATGTGGACCACGCCGTCGGGCATGTCGGCGAGGCTATCGCCTTCCCACCGGAGGCGACGTCGGAGGGAGTTGCGGTCCACCCAGACCGGCGTGTCGGTCGTCCAGCTGTAGCCGGCCGCGGGGGAGTTGACGAAGAGTCGTATCGAGCCAGCCCGTCCCGAGTCGTAGGGCGTCTCGATGACGTTGTGCGCAATCTCGATGAGCCGGGCCTCGTGGACCTGGATGCCGGTCAGGACGGTCCAGGTGAGGTTCTCCACCATCTCGTTCGCGCGAATCGTGATGTTCTCGTTGTCGCCCTTGGAGTAGATGATCGCGTTTACGGAGCCGTCGCTGAGGGACAGGTCTGCGTCGACCCAGCGGTTCTTCTCGAAGACCGAATCCCGGAGCGAGTAGGTGCTGGTGAAGACTCCCGACGGCCCGGTGATGGTGCAGTTGACGACGGCGACGTGGGGGCGGTCGGCGCCCCGGGTGAACATCATCACCGCCGAATTTCCGAGGCCTACGTTGACGGGCACTCCCTGGAAGCGGCTGAAGGTGACGTCGTGAAGGGTGAACCGGGGCGCGTCCCAGACCGTGAACATGTGGATGAAGCTGCCATCGTCCGGGACGTAGTCGACGCGGTGACGGTGCTCGATGTTGGCCAGATAAAAGTCCGGGGACGCGACTACGAACTTGCCCTCATAGGCCTCGAGGACCGCGCTTCGGCCTGGCAGTCCCAGCCATACGCTCGGCGTATTTCCGGGGTCGATGCGCAGGTTGCCGTTGGGCCGGTTGCCATCCATCGGGACCGTGCCGGCGAGGTAGACCCGGTGGTTCGCGAATCGCGTCGAGGTGTCGTCGCGCCCGTGCATGCCGACGAGGGTTTCGAAGGGGGCGCCGATGCGGCCGTCGCCGGCGGTGTCGTCTCCGGCATCCGCGTCGATGAAGACCCAGCCGGCGGTTCCGACGGTTAGGGAGACCGGGACGTCCATCGTATTGCCGTCTTGGTCGTCGACGCGCAGCACGATGGTGTAGTTCCCGGCCAGCGGATTGGCCCACGACAGGACGCCGTAGTCCGGGGTGACCCGATGCACGACGAAGCCGGCGTCGTCGGTCCGGGCGAGCTCACCGCCGATGGTGAGGCCGGTCGCGCCGCCGTCGTTCACGATCGTGTATCGGAAGGGCCACGCGCCCCCTTGGATCACGATGGGGATCTCCCAATGCACGCCCGGGTGGGCGTTCTTGGCGTAGACCCAGGACGGCGTCGACGCGTCGCGGGGGTGTACGAGGGTCATCGGCATGCGGGCCGGCGTGAAGTGCCCGGCCGGGAGTTGCCAGGTCCCGGGGGCTGGGCCCGAGTCCGTCATGGGGCCCCCGTCGGTCGGCCCGCCGTCCCCGGGGAGGGCGCTGTCGGTTCCCATGGCGGAGTCGCTGGGCCCCGCATCGGCGTCGGGAGCGCTGGCGTCAGTGCCACCGTCGTCGCCGCAAGCGACGAGAAAGAGCGTGAAAAAGAGGGCTGCTCGTTTCAGCAGGACGATTGGGTTGGTCAACGACATATCTGCGCGTCCACGATACCCCGCGAGGGCGTGGAAGAGACAGGCCGGCGCCGGAGTTCGGGCGAACGCAATCCCGGCGCCAGACCGAGGGCTCCCGCAGTCCTCGGTGAGCGCTCTTCTTTCTTGGCCGCCGTCCCCCAATATGGATAATCGCCGTAGTTTGAAACCGCTCCCTTGGAGATAAGAACATGCTGAAGACCCTCATGATGACCCTCGTTGCTGGCTCCCTCTTCTTCCTCGGTGCCTGCAGCTCCCAGTGCGTCGATGGCGACTGCAACTGCGTCGACGGCGAGACGTGCAGCTTCGTATGCACCGGAGCCGCGTGTAGTCAGAACTGCGGTGCTGGGTCGGACTGCACCGCGTCCTGCGAGGTTGGCAACTGCAGCCAGCAGTGCAACACGGGCGCCTCCTGCAACTTCAGCTGCGAGGGCGGCGGCTGCAACCAGAACTGCCTGGCCAGCGACATGTGCACCGCGACCTGTTCCGGTGGTTCCTGCATCGGCACGATCCCGGATATCTGAGCCTCCGAGGCCGAGCCTCCGTTCGGGGGCTCGGTCGTTTCGTGTCTGCGGGACACGCCCGCTTCGAAAAAGTTCGAAAAGAACGAAAAGTTCGGACCGTCCCCTCGTAGAGTGCGCTCATGAAGAGCGTATTTCGCGATGATTGCCTGGCCGGCCGAGTAGCGTTCATCACCGGCGGGGGCTCGGGGATCTGCAAAGGGATAGCTCGCGCGTTCCTGGCCCATGGGGCCAAGGTGGCCATCGCCGGGCGCAAGCAGGAGCGCCTCGACGCGACGGCGAAGGAGCTCGCCGACGAGACCTCTGGCGAGTGTCTGCCGGTCGCCGCCGACGTGCGCGAGCCGAAGGCCATCGAAGCTGCCCTCGATGCGTGCATCGAGCGCTTTGGCAAGCTCGACCTGGTGGTCAATGGCGCCGCCGGGAACTTCCTCGCTCCGGCGGCGCAGCTCTCCTACAACGGCTTTCGCACGGTCCTCGAGATCGACTCGATGGGCACCTACAACGTCTGCCGGGCGAGCTTCGACAAGGCGCTTCAGGCCGGCGGGGGCGTCATCATCAACATCTCGGCGACGCTGCACCACGGCGCAACGCCGCTCCAGACCCACGCCTCCGCAGCGAAGGCGGCGGTCGACTCGATCACGCGCTCCCTCGCGGCGGAGTGGGGCGGCCTGGGCATCCGCGTCGTCGGCATCGCTCCGGGTCCCATCGGCGACACCGAGGGCGTGTCTCGACTGGTGCCGGCGGGGGTCCGGGAGAAGATGGAGAAGGGCATCCCCCTCGGCCGCTTCGGGACCATCGACGAGATCGCCAACGTCGCGGTTTTCCTGGCTTCGGATGCGGGCTCCCTGGTTACCGGGGAGACGGTCATCGCAGATGGAGGCCAGTGCCTGCTGGGCTCCGGCTCGATGGGGCTGATGTGATGCGAGCGGTCTGGGCGTGCGCGCTTCTCTCGTCTCTAGTGCTCGGTTGCGGTGCCTGTGGGGCGCAGTCGCAGCCGGCGCCAGCCGAGCAGAGCGCGGACCCGGTTGAAGCCGAGACCGCGCCGGACGACCCAGCGCCAGACGGAGTCCTCGGCGCGATGTCCCCCGAGGCCGAGGCTCAACTCGTCGAGCAGTTGAACGCCGACCCGAGCTTCCAGCAGGCTGCCGCCGACTTCGCGGCCGAGTCCTCCACCCACCCCGTCACCTGCCCTCCGCACGAAGAGTGGCCCGAAGGCATGGCGTGCGTCCTTGGCGGGACCTTCACCCTCGGCGACGCCGACGGCCAGGCGAACGAGCAGACCCCGGGCGAGGTCTACGTCGACAGCTTCTTCATGGACCTCACGGAGGTCACCAACGAAGCCTACGAAGAGTGCATTCAGTCGGGTACCTGCGTGCGTCAGATGCCGTTCCGACGCTTCATGCGACCGCGCCAGCCGGCGGTGGCCATGTCGTGGTTCGACGCCCTCCATCACTGCGAGCGCCTCGGCAAGCGCCTGCCCACCGAGGCCGAGTGGGAGCGCGGCGCCGCCGGTCCGGACAATACCCGCTTCCCCTGGGGAGACGAGGAGCCCGAGGGCTGCGAGATGGCGTTGGTGAAGAACGCCGAGGGCGAAGGCTGCGGCCGCGAGATCACCTCCCCCGTGGGCAGCTACCCCGCCGGCCACTGGGGCCTCTTCGACATGGCGGGGAACGTGCACGAGTGGGTCAACGACCGCTACTCCGAGTGCCTCACCGGCTGCGACCGGGAGTGCGGGGATGCCTGCTTCGGCGATAACCCGCGGGGCCCTTGCGGCGGCGGCCTCGAGCGATGCCCCCGGTACGGCATGCGCTCGGTCCGGGGCGGCAGCTGGTACTGGCCCCTCGAGCGGTCCCGGGCCCAGGCCCGGCGCGGCTCCGGGGCGCCGAACCGGGGCCCCCACCGTTTCGGCTTTCGCTGCGCTCGCGATCTGACCGTCCCGGACCCCACCGTCCCCGGCGACGGAGAAAACACTGAAGATTGAGCTCTCGCTGCCGTCTGACCCCGCATTCGCGGGGCTGGCGCACGTTTGCTAGGCTGCGCCCGCGATGGAGGCCTGCATTTGATGACCGCCCGATTTAGTGTGTTGTTGCTCTCGTTGTTGCTCTCGGGAGCGGCGCTCTTGTCCGGGACCCCGGCTCTCGCCCAGGGCAATCTCAGCGACGAGCAGCGGAGCATCGTTGCGGGCGTCCCCGGGGAAGGCACCGAGCCCCCTGGAGAGCACTACTACCGCAGCAACGAGTGGCGCCAGGACCTGCTCATCGAGCCCCTCCGGGGCCTCGGCGGCGCCTTCGTGGGCGTGGGCTCGGACCAGAACTACACGATGGCCGCGATGGCCGGCTCCGAGTACCTCTTCCTCGTCGACTACGACCCATTCATCCCGTGGATCCACGCCATCTACGAGCAGCTCATCGTGGCATCGGAGACCCCCGAAGAGCTCATCGGGCGCTTCAGCGCCGAGAACGAGCGGGAGACGACGGCGATGCTACGCACCGCCTTCGAAGGGCGTCCCCGGGCCCGGCGCATGGTGCGTCACTTCACCTCGCGCCGCGCCGCCTGGGAGGGGTACCTGACGCGCGTCAGCCGCCTGACTCGTGACGGGCGGCCCTTCAGCTGGCTCGCGGACCCCGCGATGTACAGTTACATCCGGCGCATGTTTCGCCAGGGCCGCGTCGTCTACCGCAACGGCGACGTCACCGGCGAGCAGACCGTCACGGCCGTCGCCGACGCGTGCAACCGCCTCGGGACGAAGGTTCGCGTCGTCTACTTCTCCAACGCCGAACAGTTCTTCCCTTTCACCGACCAGTTCATCGCCAACATGAAGGCGCTGCCGACCGACGATCGCTCCATCGTGTTTCGGACCATTCGCCACCGGAGGCTCGAGATCGCCCCGGACGGGCGGTGGCACTACCTCATCCACGACTTCCCGGACTTCGTCGCCCGCCTCGACACCGGCGCCTATCACCGGGTGTTCTCGTTCACGACCGATCTCCTGGCCGCCGGGGCGCCGTTTCTCGGCGCGAACGGCATCTCCCACCTCACCGCAGAGGTCCCCCGGGCCTCCGTCGAGGCGGCGCGAAACCGTCGTCGCCGGTCCCGCTGACTAGTGCCGGTTTAGCCGATTCACGTCGGCCGGCCCTGGCAACGCGTCTTCACATCCCCGACGAGCTCGTCCGAGAGCGCGCCCTCCCGCTGGAAGTGGCGCATGTGCAGGATCGACTCGCCGCCGAGCTCCGCGGCGCTCTTGCCGTCGATGAGCTCCGCGTACTCCTTGGGGTGGTAGGACCTGAGCTCGGCGTCGCCCTCTGCGCTTTGTCGGCCTCCGGCCCCGAGGCGCTTCAGGAGATCGAGCGTCGCGTCGAGGGAGTTCATCTTCATGAAGGGGCAGGTCGCACACCCGCCGGCGACAGTGCAGCCCTCGCCGGCGAGCACCCCGGGGACGACGGCGAGCTCGTCGTCTCCCGTCTGGGCGATGGCCTCGCTCGCCACCGGGAAGATGATCTCCACTTCGACGACGGGGCCTCCGGCAGCGCGCTGGGCCTGGAGCTGGCCCTGCACCTTTCTGACGATGGACGTGATCATTCCCGCCTCGGTGCCGAGCACGAAGGAGAGCCGGGTCGCCTCGGCCTCGCCGCCGTCGCCGTTCTCTGCCGAGGCGGCGTCGACGCGTTCGCCGATGAAATTCAAGATATTCGAGGTAGACCCAACCACGCCGCGCCCCTCGCGGCTGGCCTCCATGCCCAGGGCGAACATCTCACCGGGGACTTCGAGGTGGGCCGTCACCATCGCCTCGGGGTAGTCCTCGCGGACTCGACGGGTCACGTCCGCACCGAACATGTGGTGCACGATGCAGACCCCTTGCTGAAAGTGGTGCAGCCGGGGCAGGAGTGCACGAATCGTGTCGGGGGTGTGCGACGCATGCACCGCACGGACGGCCTCTTCGTCCAACTCGGCGAGGCTCCGAAAGAGCTCCTCGAGGTTCTGGCCCATGTAGGTGTCCGGGCCATAGAAGATCTCGACGTCGTCGATCTGCGTCGCCGCCTGGAGGATCGTCTTGACCACGTTCGACGACGTGCAGGTGATCGTCGGCACCCGGGCGTGGGCCTGGGCCTTCGTGATGAGGCTCGTATTGATGTAGACGACGTGCAGCGCGTTCTCCGTCTGCGCCGCCTCGTCGATGTAGGCGGCGTAGGCGTCGCCGGTCGCCGCCTCGGCGAGGGAGCAGCCGATGGGGCCCTCGGCGACGCGGTAGACCGTGACGTCGCGGTGCCCCGCCGCATCGAGGATAGCCCTCACGTTTTCGCTCATGAAGTCGACGCCGAGGACGATGATGTTCTGGATGCCGGCTGTCGCCATGGCGATCGCCGAATCGGCCATCAGGAGCGAGTCGCTGATGCGGATGTGCGGCCAAGGGCAGGCCGTGAGCACCCCTTGGAGCTCTGGGTCCATGTAGAAATGGGCGACCACCCCGGCGTTCTTTTCCTCGAGGAGCTGGCCGAGGTCGGCCACGAGGTCCGGGTCGGGGCTCAGAAACTCCGCCTGGGACCGGGCGAAGGCGCCCTCGGGGACAAATTCGTCTGCGCGAATGAGGAGGCTGGGGAAGGGAGCGGCCATGGGGCGAGACTATAGTGCGGGACTATGAATCGCGCATTCGTGCCAAATGCGGCGACGGCACCGTTCGGCGGTCCTTGACGTGGTGGCCCTTCGGCGACAGATCTGACCTGTGACTCTTCGTCGGGGGACTATAGCCGCGCTCACGGCGCTCGTGCTCTCGGTCGGCCTTGCCCTACCGGTGCTCGTCGTCGCCCAGGGCCTCGCTGTCCAGAGGGTCGCCATCGAGCGCCTCTACCCGCGGGTCCGCTGGATCAATACGCCGACCGTCGCCCGGTGGCTCGACGGGCCCGAGGCCAGCCGGCCGGTGCTGCTCGATGCTCGGGAGGCTGACGAGTTCGCGGTCAGCCATCTGGCCAGGGCTCGGCGCATCGACCCCGACACCACGTCCTTTGATGACCTGGATCTCGGGCCCGGCGCGCGCATCGTCGTCTACTGCTCCATCGGCTGGCGCAGCGGCGCGATTGCAGACCGTCTGCGGGAGGCCGGATACTCCGACGTCTACAATCTCGAAGGCGGCATCTTCAAGTGGGCCAACGAAGACCGGGAGCTCCGCCGCGCGGGGCCTCGGGGGCGCGCTTCCGAGGACGCCGACAAGGTGCACCCCTACGACGCGGTCTGGGGCCGAATGCTTGATCCAGATCGCCGCGCTCCTCTGCCCTGACTGGTACCTTCCCGGCATGCCGCAGCAGACTCCGGCGCCGCAGCGCCCCCTCGAGTTTCGCTACTGGGAGCGCATCGACGAGCCCTGGGTGCGGCGCCTGCGCGCGGTCCTCCGGCGCACGACGGGTTTCGACCCGGCACCGCCCGAGGAGGTCGTTCGAACATTTGCCTCGATGTACTACGACGCCGACCCTCTCGCCGAGGCCTTCGTCGACGAGGTCTACCTCGGTCGAAGCCCCGACGAGGGAAGGGCGCTCCTCGACCAGGCGATCACCTCTGGCGTCGATTCCATCGAAGACCCGCCCGCCTCTCTGGTGGAGCTCTTCGCCGACATCGAAGAAGACCCGGACTGGGTCGACCACCGCCTCGTCGACCTCGGGGCGCGGGTCTTCCGGCGTTACGGCACGTCGGTGTTTCGCTTCGCCGGCACCATCACCCTCGCAGCCTACGCCGAGAACTCCGTCGCCAAGCCGCTGATCCTCTCGGGGGCCTACACCGGCGCGAGTACCCGGAACCGCTTCGCCGAGACCGCCGCGTTTTGGATCGACGTCTCCGAGCCCGGCGGCATGTCGCCCGGGGAGCCGGGGCGGGCGGCGGCCCTTCGCGTCCGCATCATGCACGTCTTCGTCCGGCGGAGGCTCCTCGCCCACCCGGAGTGGGACCTCGAGGCCTGGGGCGTGCCCATAAGCCAAGCCGATGCGCTCCTGACCCTGATGGGCGGCAGCGCAGCGCCGGGCCTCGCCATGCAGGCGATGGGCTACCGCCCCACCGGCGAGGAGATCCGCGCCATGATGCACTTCTGGCGCTACATCGGCCATATCATGGGGGTGCGTCCGCGGTGGTATCCGAAGGACCTCCGGGAGGCGATTCAGCTGGCCTTCATGACGCAGCTCAAGGGCGCCCGGGGCGCCGGAGAGGACGGGCGCCGGCTCTGCCAGGCTTACGTGACGGCCTTCGCACCACAGCCGGATCCGACGGGGTCCCTACTCGGGCGCTTGACCGCGGCCTGGGAGAATGGCGTGCACCTCGGCTACGCCCGCTTCTTTCTCCCGGGGCCCATGTACCGGGATTTTGGCCTGCCCTCGGTCGGTCTCTTCGCCCTCCATCCCCTCGTCCAGGCGCCGTTCCGTTTTGCCGCGGAGACGCTTCGGCGAAACGTCCCGGCCCTCGACGACATCGCTGACCGTCGGGCCCGGGCGTCGCGGCGTCGCTGGGTCGATCGTCAGCTGGGCACCAAAGCTGCCGCCTTCGACGCGCCTCGGAAGTTCACCCGCTGAGCTGCGAGCTCAGTCGTCGACGACGTGCACCGCGCCCTCCCGGGCGAGGACTGCTTCGAGGCGTTCGAGGCGCTCGGCGCGTTCGCGGGCGGGCGCTCTGGCGAAGCTTTCGGTGCTGCACAGGTCGGCCGTCTCCCGGGCTCCGGCCAGGCTGAGGCGCGCCTCGGTGAGACCGAAGGTGAGGGCTCCAAGGAGGCCGAAGATGGGCAAAGCGAACATCACCACCCGGCCCGCGAGGGGTGCGCCGATGCGGCGCGCGAGCATCGGCATCGCGAAGAGGAGGAGTAGGGCGAGGGCGGCTATGCCGAGGGCCGGGCGGTGGTTGGCCCACATGCGGGCGATGGTGTCCTGGCCGGCCTCCTCGTCCGCGGCGGTGCAGCCGTCCGAGGCGGCGAGGCGCTCATGTTGCGCTGCCATGCTCTCGTTGATGGCGTTGCCCAGATCGGTGTTGAGGGAGACGTTGGACAGGTCCATCGGCTCGGCGCTCGCGCGCTGTTCCGGTGGGACCATGTCGAGGTTTCCGGTGAAGGCCCACCGGCCCTCCGCCGTGCGATAGCGGTAGGTCGTGCCGGTCGTACCGGCCGACTCGTCCGTTTCGAAGAGCTCGGTCACGTCGCCGCTTTCGAGGCAGCCGGCGAGGGCGATCACGACCATCAACACGATCCGCAGCATGCTTCCCCGAGTTTGCACGTTCCCCGAGGGCGGAGGGTCAGAAAGCGACGACGTCGCGACCCGGGTTCGGGAGCTCGAGGCTCAGGCGCTGCATCGGCAGGTTTTCCTGGCCCCGGTAGGCGGCGTAGTGGGTCAGGACCCGGCGCACGTAGCGGTGGGTCTCGGTGAAGGGAATGCGCTCGAGGAAGGCGTCGAGGGGCATGTCTTCGTAGTGCCCGCGCATCCAACGGCGCACGTTGTGGGGGCCTCCGTTGTAGCTCGCGATGGCCAGAGGCAGGCGCCCATCGAAGCGCTCGATGAGGGAGCTGAGGTACCAGGCGGCGAAGTCGAGGTTGGTCTCGGGGTTCAGGAGGTCGTCGGTGGTGAAGTCTCGGCGGCCGACCGCGTCGGCGATCAAGCGCCCGGTCCGCGGCATGATCTGCATCAGACCGACCGCCCCGGCGAAGGAGACGATGCGGCGCTGGTAGACGCTCTCGACCCGCATCACGGCGAGGAGGAGGTTCGGGTCGAGGCCGTGGCGGCCAGCGACCTCTTCGACGAGGGCCTCGTAGGCCCGGGGCCTCGCCACGACTCGGCTCCAGCCGCCGAAGCCGACGGCGGTGCCTTCGTCGCCGAGGGCCGACGAGATGTCCGCCAGGACCCGGGCCGAACTGCGGTGCATCTGCTTGCGGGCGCGCTTGGTGGTCCAGTCGACGAATACCCTCGGGCGCTCGACGCCCCGGAACACGGCCTCGAGGCCGGTCCGCCGCAGCGTCCGGCCGCGGGCCGCGCGCCAGGCGAGGAAGACCTCGTGGAGCTCGTCCGCCGCGGCCTCGGAGTCACCGAGGCGCAGGAGCTCGTGGGCGCGTCCCAGCCACGGGTAGGCATCTCCGTGATCTTCGACGATCGGGGCGAGGGCTTCGGCGAGGGCGTCGAGGTCCGGGGGCGCCGAGGGCGGGAGGGCGCCCGAGTCATCGCGGCGGCCCTCGGGCGGGGGTCCTTCGCGGCGCGTCGGGTCGGGCAGCGCCGAGAGCGCCGCCAGCACCATCGGTTCGTCATTTTCGGCATCGGCCGAGCCTGAGGCGACCTGGGCCGTCACGTCGTTTGGCCCGCAGCGGCAGAGCATGGCTTCCCGCACCGCCCACAGGCGTTGCTCCGAGAGCATCGCGTACCAGCGGGTTTCGCTGCGATCGAGCTGGGCCACGCGGAGGAGCTCGACCTCGGCGTCGACGTAGCGGCCGGCGCGTTCGAGGGCCCGAGCGTAGTGATAGCGGCCGTTCACCCGGAATCGGGGGTGGTCCTTGATGCGCGCCAACAGATCGACGAGGTGGGCGTCGTCGGCGATGCCCGAGGCGAGGATCGCGGCGTCGAAGGCGGTCTGAGGATGCAGATTCGAGCGTGCGGCGAGGGCCTCGACGGCGCCGTTGGCCTCTTCGCGGAGCCCGGCGCGGGCAGCGATTTCGATCATGTTGCGCAGGCGCAGGGTCGGGACCCGGCCCCAGCTCCACCGGCCCTTGAGGCGGGCGATGTTCCGCCGTGCCGACTCTTGTTCGCGGCTCGTCGCTGCCCGGGCCATGTCCGCAGCGCGGCCGGCGGTTTGCTCCCGTCGTTCAACGTCGCTGATCGGTGCGCCGTTGGCGATCGCCGAATATCGACGGGCCTCTTCCCAGTTGCCCTCGACCCGGGCGATGCGCGCGGCGGCGTAGGCGAGACGGCCTCTGAGCTCCACCGGCAGGGTCTCCCCCTCGAGCCGCGCCACCTCGGTCCGGGCCATGGGCATGGGGCCCTGGCGCACCAGGCGCTCGGCTCGGTCGACCTGTTGGAGGAGGGTCAGGCCTCGGACTCGGGTGCCGTCTGCTGCGATGGCCTCCATGCGGGCCCGCGACTCTTCGGCAAACAAGCTCCCCGGGTGCATGAGGTCGATGTCGCGGTAGATGCGCACCGCCTCATTGACGTCGCCGGACTCTTCTTTCGATACGGCGAGGGCGAAGCGCAGCTCGATGACCGGGGGCAGGCTGGCGTAGCGACGCATCAGCGCCTGGAGCTCCCGCCCCGCGTCCCGGTGGCCGAGGGCGATGAAGGCTCTCACCCGGCCCACCCGGGCGCGGGTCGCCACGGTGCTGTCGATGCTCGTTCGCGCTCGCTCGAAGGCGACCCGGGCCTCTCTCGGGTCACCGGCCGCGAGGTGGATTTCCCCCTCGAAGAGGGCCAGCCGGTCCTCGAGGTTCGGGAAGGCCTCTTGGACCACCCGGAGCGAAAGCAGGGCCTCTCCATGTCGGCCGGCCGAGAGGAGTTCCCGGGTCCGGACCAGGGCGCGTCGGGCCTCGGCGTCCTCGATCCCCCCGCCGAGCTCGGCGGCGACGGCGACCGGGGCCATGTCGATCGCGCACATGGGGAGAGCCGCCGCGACGGCGATGGGGGGGGGCTCGCCGACGGTCTCGTCGACGTCGCAGAGGGGGCCGTCCCAGGCCGCAGCGGTCGCGCTCGTCAGCAGCGCAGCCAAGGCGCCTAAGGCGACCGAGAGAGCTGATATTCGTGCGGTGGACTTAGCCACAGACTTCATTGTTGGGGATCTGACAGACATGCGCAAAATTCGTGCACTACGGTGCAACTCCTCATGAATGCGCATTCGGACGGTGGATCGCCACCATCCGTTCACCCCAAAGACCCAAAAAGGGTCATTTCCTCTTTTGTTCTTGCCCGTGTCGGTAGAACGACGGGGCCCCCGGCGTCATTCCGGCGTAGCCCTAGATGGGGACGTTTCGGTTTCGGCCGCGGCTGGTTCGGCGGCCGCCTCATCCTCTGCGTCGTCGGAGAGCGCCGGGATCAGCACGGTCACGATGCCTATCGCGACGAAGGTGACGAAGGCCAACGCGAGGAGAGCGTTCGGCAGAAGTCGCGGGGCCGGCGCGGTGTTCTCGGTCATTTTCGAGCCATCTTGCGGCGGACTCTCAGCTCACGTCGAGGAGCCGCCCACCGCGCTTCACGACGAGGGCCGTCAGGTGATCGATGAGCGTATCGAAGGACACCGCCTCGGCGTCCTTGTGGTTCCGCTCCTTTACCTCGGCTTCACCCGACGCGAGGCCGCGCTTGCCGATGGTGACGCGGATGGGCATGCCGAGGAGGTCGGCGTCCTTGAACTTCACCCCGGGGCGTTCCTTGCGATCGTCGATGAGGGCGTCGACCCCGGCGGCCCGGAGGGCCTGGTAGACCTCTTCACTCTTGGCGGCCACTTCACCGTCGTTGCCGAGGGGGGCGATGTGGACTTGGTAGGGGGCGATGGCCATGGGCCAGAGGATGCCGTCGTCGTCGTTGTACTGCTCGACGGCGGCTGCGATGAGCCGGGTGACGCCGATGCCGTAGCAGCCCATGACCACCGGCAGGCTCTTGCCCCCGTCGTTCACGAACGTCGCGCCCATTTTGGCGCTGTAGTGGGTTCCGAGGATGAAGATGTGACCGCCTTCGATGCCGCGGTAGAGCCTCAGGTGATCGTTGCACTTCGGGCACCCGTCGCCCTCGGTGACCAGATGCAGGTCGTGCACGTCGCCGGTGAAGTCCCGCCCGTGGTTCACGTTGCGATAATGTTGGTCCGTCTCGTTGGCGCCGACGACGGCGTCGAGGACGTGAGTGACTGCGCGGTCGACGATGAGCCTTCCGTCGAAGTCGACGGGGCCGGCGAAGCCCACCGAGGCGCCGGTCACCTTTTTCACTTCTTTGTCGGACGCGAGGCGCACCTCTTCGACGTCGAGGACCCGCGCGAGCTTGACCTCGTTGACCTCGTGGTCGCCCCGGACCACGGCCATCACCGGCTTGCCGTCGACGATGTAGATCATCGACTTGAGAGTGGACTCGGGGCGCAGGCCTCCGCCGAGGAAGCTGATGACCTCGCCGATCGAATGCACGCCCGGCGTGTGCACCTTCTCGCGGGCGCCCATCTTGCCGTTGGTCTGTTTGGTCTCCTTGAAGTGGGCTTCGGCGACCTCGACGTTGGCTGCGTAGTCGCATGAGCCGCAGGCGACGATCGCGTCTTCACCATTTTGGGCCAGGACCTGGAACTCGGCGCTGGTCGAGCCCCCCATCGCACCGGAGTCGGCTTCGACGATGCGGTAGTCGAGGCCGAGGCGGCTGAAAATGCGCTTATACGCCTCCCGCATGATGCCGTAGCTCTCGGTGGCCGCCGCCTCGTCGACGTCGAAGGTGTAGGCGTCCTTCATCAGGAACTCCCGGCACCGGAGCAGCCCGGCCCGGGGCCGCGGCTCGTCCCGGTACTTCATCTGAACCTGATAGAGGTTCAGAGGGAGCTGGCGATAGCTGCGCACCTCGCGCCGGACGAGGTCGGTGATGAGCTCCTCGTGGGTGGGGCCGAGGTGGTATTCGCCCCCTTTGCGGTCTTTCAGGCGGAAGAGCGCGGGGCCGAAGCTGTCCCAGCGCCCGCTTTCCTTGAAGTATTCGGCGGGCACGATCGCTGGCATCAGGAACTCCTGAGCCCCGGCCCGGTCCATCTCGTCACGGATGATCGTCGAGATCCGCGTGAGCACGCGCATGCCGAGGGGCAGGAGCTCATAGATCCCCGCACCCACCATCCGCGCATAGCCCGCTCGGAGGAGCAGGCTGTGGGAGGGCGTCGTGGCGTCCTTGGGCGCCTCTTTCTGGGTCGGGATGAAGGCCTTCGAATACCGCATGATCCGGTCTCTAGCAGGGAATCACGCGGCGGGAAACACCCGGGGCGCTCCGCCCTTTGATAGGCTGCCACCATGGCCGACGACCGCCCGATGCTCCTCTTCGTGAGCGACATTCACCTGACCGATCAACTGCACGGCGCGATCATCCCCCGGGCGGCCACCTTCGAGCGCTTTTGGGTGCGGATTCAGGCGTCCCGGGGGCAGCGCCCGGCCGAACTGTGTTTCGTCGGCGACCTCTTCGACCTCGTACGCTCCCCGAGCTGGTTCGATGGGGCCTACCGCCCCTACCACGAGCCGAGCCCCGGCCTCGCCGCCAAGATCGAGGCCATCATCGACCAGATCCTAGTCCGTGAAGAGCCCTTCTTCTCGGCGATACGCGAGCGGGTCGAATCCGGGGCGCTGAAGATCCACTACGTCCTCGGCAATCACGACCGCCTGCTGCGCTACGCCCCCGCGGCGCGGCGCAAGGTGTGGAAGGCGCTCACCGGCGAGGATCGCGACGTCGAGTTTCCGACCCAGATGCGCTTCCCCGACCACGGAGTCATCGCGTACCACGGCAATGCTTCGGACTCGGTGAACTACGACGCCGACGGCGGGGCCACCATCGGCGACGCCATCGGCTCCGAGCTCATCACTCGTTTTCCGCGGTCGGTTCGGCTGCTCACCGGCGAGGCGCACGCCGAGCTCGACGACATCGATGACGTGCGGCCGGTCTACGCGGTCCCGGCGTGGGTTCGGCAGCTCGGCGTCCTGAACCCGGCGCTGCTTCGGCCGGTCAACGAAACCTGGTCCGGCCTCGTCGAGTCGTTTCTCTCTCGGTCCTTCGTCAAAGGCTGGATGAAGGAGCACAAGAGAAACCGTTTCGCCCTCGGCGAGGCGATGAAGCTGAAGCTCTTGCTCGAACTCTCGACGCGGAAGGTCGTCGCCAAGGGCAGCGACAAGCGCCTGACGGAACTCTACAAGTTCTTGCAGCACGGATTCGACGGCAAGATGTCGAAGCACGGGGTTGGAGTCCTCGCGGATAATCCGGGCTTCAACTACATCGTCAACGGGCACTCTCACTTCGCGACGATGGTGCCCCTCGGAAACGTCGGCGGTAAGCCGGCGGTGTATTTCAACACCGGCACCTGGCGCAGCGTTCACCAGATCGGTCACGGCCTCGGCGGCCGACCGACCTTCCTGCCCTACGACGCCATGAGCTACCTCGTGTTCTTCCCCGACGGAGACGAACTGGGCCGCGCCTACGAGTGGTGGACCGGCGCCATGATCGCGAGAACAGATACCGCTACTGCGTGAGACAGTTTTGGGGACGCGTGATTGCTTAATTGCATTACGGTTTCGGGGACGCGTGATTGCTTAATTGCATTACGCCGACGACCGGGCACCTGTCGCTTGCGAAGCCGCTCGCTGCGCGTAATGCAATTAAGCAATCACGCGTCCCCCCTGTTGATTGATCAATCACGCGTTTCAGTTGCGTCTACTGGGTGGAGTTGGGCGCCCGACTCGGTCATGACGACGACGGCGCTGCCGTCGGGGGCGATGGTCACGCCGCGGATTGGTTCGTTGGCGTCGGTGCCGAAGGATGCGAGGTCGTCTCCGGTGGTGAGGTCGCGGACTATGGTGCGGCCTTCCGAAAGCCACGCCCCCCGGGTGCCGTCGTCCGAGATCGATCGCGGTCGTTCGGTGAGGGCCGGGCCGATGGGCTCCAGGCGCAGTTGACCGCGGACGAGGTGCGCGTGCACGAAGCGGGTCACGCCCTCCATGCGGGCCGTCGCGAAGAAGCCCTCGCCGCTTGCGCCTTCGGCGAACGGGCGGAGGCGTCGGGCCGGGGGGGCGAGGACGCGAACGCGCTCGCCGTCCGAGGTGCGGTAGAGGGCCAGTCGGGATCGGGTGTCCCGGAGGACGAAGTGACGGTCGTCGAGGAAGGTGACATCGGCGCCGTCGAGGACGAATCGGCGTCTGAGCGATCGCAGGTCGAAGATATGGATGCGGTCCGGGCTCTGAGTTTCGCCGCCGCGGCGTTCCTCGGGGGCACCGTGCACGGCGAGGGCGACGAAACGGCCGGAAGGGGAGAATCGAATGGAGCGGAGGGTCCCTCCGCGGAGCCGCGCGATGCGCCGCAATTCGGTGCCCCGGATGTCCCCGAGACGCACCCACAGGTGCGTATTGGTGCATGGCGCGATGCCCTCGGCGGGCACGTGCACGGCCGTTGCCGTGACCACCAGGCTCCCGTCGGGGCTGACGGCGGCGCGAGCGCGGCCGAGGCCGGCGCGGGTGGTCACAGCGGCGTCGCCGCGAAAGTCCACGATGGCGTCACCGGACCGTGCAACGGCGCCATCGGGGGTGAAGACGGCGTGCAGAGGCGGGGGGGCGGCCTCCGGACAGGCGAGGGCTCCGACGGGCATGGCCAATACGGCCAAGGGGGCCAGTGCGGCGAAGAGCGCAGAGACTGCGTCGCCGAAGGGGCTCCGTCGCATCGTCGCGCGAGAAGCGGCGTTCACGGCCCGTCGCATCGTCCGGAGGGTAGCTCACCGAGGACGGCGTGTCCTATGCTTCGCCGGTCGCCCGTTGGGTACAGGCCGAGAGGGGAAACCATGGACCAAAAATCAATCGACGACATGCTCGCCGCGACCCTCGAGGACCACGTCCTGTCGCGCGGAGAAAAGCACGCGCTCAGCGAGGTTCTCCGAGAACAGGGCCTCGGCGAAGAGGGCTTCGCGTTCTGGCGCCATCGCGCCTTCGCCCTCGCTCGGGCCGAGCTCGGCGCCCTCGAGGGGCGCGATTCCCAGATGGGTACGAAGGTCGTCGATTGGCTCGAGGGGGTGGTGAAGGTGCTGCACCCCATCGGCGACGGATCCGAGGGGGTCGCCCGGGTGTGCTTCAGCCCCGGGCCCGAGTGCCTCCGGGCCATCATCTCCGAACTCGGCCGCGCTCAGAAGACCATCGACATCTGCGTCTTCACCATCACCGACGATCGCGTCACCGGGGAGATCCTCGCCGCCCACCGCCGCGGGGTGAAGGTGCGCGTCGCGACCGACGACGACAAGGCTTACGACCGGGGCTCCGACGTCGAACGCCTCGCAGCCGCGGACATCGAGGTGAGGGTCGACGTCACCGACCACCACATGCATCACAAGTTCGCAGTCTTCGACGACGCCCGGCTGGTGACCGGGAGCTACAACTGGACGCGCAGCGCCGCCGAGTACAACCAGGAAAACGTCCTCGTCACCGACGATGGGCGCCTGGTTGGGCCCTATCGACAGATGTTCGACCGGCTCTGGGAGCGCTTCAAGCCGTTCCACGGGGCCTGAACGGCGGCTTTTCATGCAAGAAGCCGCGGATCTGCGGCGGATCACGGGCTGCACGTACGGACCGGGTTGACGTCCTCGTCACTCCCCGCCGACCCTGAACGTAAGTTCCCAGGGGTTGTTGGAAGTTCTACGGAGGCGCCGCGTGGTTGAAGAGGCCGAGTCGAAGGAGTTCAAGTCCAAGCTGTCCACCGGGCGCACCCGCTTTTTGGCGAACGCGGTTCAGCACTCCCTCTCTTCCGGGCGTCGCGCGGCGGCGGATTTCATTCGCTGTTTTCCTCCGTCGCGAATCATGGAGGCGCTGGGTGCGAAGCCCGAGCTCCGGGCGCGCATTCTCGTCGAGACGACGGGGACTCGCGAGAGGGTCGCGCTCCAGAAGAGCGCGGCTTCGGCCGGAGAGGACCTGCAAATCGCTCTCGACGTGGCAGAGACCGACCCGGAGGCGATCGTCCGGCTCTTTCGCCCCGACGACAGGGTCCGCTACCTCGACGCCAAGGAGCTCTGGGCATTCGTCTGCGAAGGCGAGTTCTGGAAGGCGCAGCTCGACGGAATGGCCCTCGAGATCTCGCGCTCCCACATCGGCTACGTGATCAACAACGCGATGGAGGAGAAGCTCCTGAAGGCCCGCGACGTGATCGACGGCGTCGGCGTCGATCGCCTCGCCGAGGTGCTCCCGCGAACCGAACTCGGCTGGATGCTCGCCAAGGCCCTCGAGCGAGGTCGCGGTCGTAAGCCATTCACCGATGAGCAGTTCCTCGCGGAGGCGCCAATCGGGGTCCTCTCCGATCATGTTCCTTTGGCGGAGCTTTGGGATCGCGTCGTGACTGCTCACGTCGCGGTGCCCCAGTCCTTCCTGGAGGCATTGACCCGGGAGTCTGCGGTTCCGGAGCCTCTCGTGGCGGACGAGACGCGTGCCTCCGGGGTGCCACCGGCTTCCGAAGAGGCCGAGGCTGCGGCCAAGGCCGCCGCCAATGCCACCGGCGATACCACCAGGGACACCGGGATGAAGGCGACGACCAAGGCGGCCATGAAAACGACGACTCAAGGGGTCGGCGTCGTTTCGGCCCCGGCGGATGATTCGTCCACCGAGGGCAACAACTTCGACTTTTCGGACGTCACCGCCAGCGAGGGGATCGAAGAAGCCGTCGCCAAGGTGACCTCGAGCTAGAGCACATCTCGAGAATGCTCCTGTCGCCTCGCTTGCGGGGCGCGACCGTCTGCCGCCATCCCCTCGATTCGAAAATGCTCGGCATTTCCTCGTCTCGCGGACGCGACATCCGACCACGCCGCGCGGCGCGATGCTCGGTCGCATTCTTGAGATGTGCTCTAGCCGTACCATCGCCTTGCCAAATCGCCCCCGGGGGCGTAGCAGCAGCGGCATGCGTACGATGAACTATCGCGGTCGCTGGGTCCTCTTGACCGGCGCTTCCTCGGGCCTAGGCCTCGAGATGGCCAAGGTCCTCGCCCGAGACTACGGGGCCAACTTGGTGCTGGTCGCGCGGCGCGAGGAACGCCTGCGAAAGCTCGCCGAAGAGCTGACCGCCGCCCATGGCATCGAGACCCACGTGGTCGCCGCCGACCTCATGAAAGAGGAGGACGTCTCCCGGGTCGTCGAAGAGAGCATCGGGGGGCGCGACCTCTACGCTGCGATTCTCAATGCTGGGGTCACGCACTTCGGTCACCACCACGAGCTCTCGTGGGCCGACTTCCAGAACATGCTCTCCCTCAACGTCTCGTCCGTAGTGCAGCTGACGACCCTGCTCCTGCCCTACCTCGAGGAGCGCCGCGAGGATGGGGGCATCATGATCATCTCGAGCCTCGCGGGCTTGACGCCAGTCGCCTATCAAACGGCCTACTCGGCAACCAAGGCTTTCCTGGTCAACTACGGCTGCGGCCTTCACCACGAGATGCACCACCGCGGCGTGTCGGTGACCACCTTCGCGCCGGGCGGCATCATCACCGAGATGACCGCCGGGGAGCGCTTCAACTCGCTGCGCGCCTGGCTCATGCCCGCGGACAAGTGCGCCGAAGAAGCGATCGAGTCCTTCAGCCGGCGTCGCTACTTGTACGTGCCGGGGGCCATGATGCGCTGGGGCACCTCGCTCACCAAGTTCGTCCCGCAGCGCTTCCTGGTCGGCCGGGTCGCGGCGCAGTACCGGCGCTCGCTGAGTAAGCACGGCTGAGAGTCAAACGGGGACCGGGCCGCGACGTTTCCATCCGCTCGTAGCATCGAGGGCGGCGCGCCATTGGGCGTGGCGCGTCGTGCTGTACGGGGCGAGGTCGACGGGGATTCTGCGGTCGACGACGTAGGCTTCGAGGGTCGGGACGACGCGGACCGCGCGGAAGCGTACGCCGCGCTCTTTTGCCTCACGGCAGGCCGCGGCGAAGACCGGGTCGTGGAGGTCTGAGGGGCGGATCGACTTGGCCAGGGGGTGCTGGACGACGAAGAGCACCGTCGCCCGGTCGCCGGCCGCGACCTGGTCGGTGAGCACTTGGATGTGGTGCGCCGCTCTCTCGGAGACCGAGTCCGGGAAGTAGCCGCGGCCGTCGGGGTAGACGAGGTGGCAGTTCTTCACCTCGACCCAGTGTCTCTTTTCGTTCTTGCCGGCATCGATGCCCGTATAGAGGCAGAAATCGGCGCGGCTCTTCTCTCCGTACCGGACCTCTCGGGCGAGCCGGTCGAAGCGGGTCAAGGCCGGGGCCTTCCGGGCCCGGAGAAGCGCCTCGATGATCCGGTTCGGGGCGTTGGTATTCGCGCCGACGATGTTCTCCCCGTCGAGGGAGAGCTCCCAGGTGTACTTCAGCTTGCGCTTGCGACCCTCGGGAGCGCGGCTGATCCACACCTTCTGGCCGATCTGGACCTGGCCCTCCATGCGCCCGGGATTGACGCAGTGGACAAACACCACTCGGCCGTCCCCGAGGCGCACGTCGGCGATGAAGCGGTCGTACCGGCCGACGAGATGGCCCTCGATCAGCTGTGTGTCATGGGCGACCGAGAGCAGCACTCAGGGGACGCCCAAGTTCTTGCGCATGCGGTCGTTCGGTGGCTCGGTGTTCGGTACGAAGGCCTCGCCCCGAATCTGATCACAGGCTTCGATGTAGCGTCGGGACGACTCGATCCGGACCTCGTCGGGGATGGCCGGGGGCGGCCCGTCGCCGGAGTAGCCCGCTTCTTTGAGCCAGCGCCTCAGGTACTCCTTGTCGAAGCTCTCGGGGTCGCCCCCCGCCTCGAAGCGCTCTCGGTAGCTCTCGGTGTACCAATAGCGGGAAGAGTCCGGCGTGTGGATCTCGTCGATGACTACGATCTTGCCGTCCGGGGTCTTGCCGAACTCGTACTTCGTATCGACGAGGATGAGCCCCCGGTCGGCACAAATCTTTTGGCCGATCTCGAAGAGCTTCATCGCGTAGCCGGCCGCGAGGTCGAAGTCTTCTTCGCTCACCCGGCCCATCGCCAGGATCTCTGCCCGGGACGCGGAGACATCGTGGTCACCCTTGGCGGCTTTGGTGCTCGGCGTGAGGATCGGCTCGGGCAGCTTCTGGTGCTTCTTCAGCCCCTCGGGGAGGGTGTGGCCGCAGAAGACTCGCTCGCCGCGGTCGTAGTGGGTCCAGATGCTGGTGCTGGTCACGCCCGTGATGTAGGCGCGCACCACCATCTCGACCTCGAGGGGTACGCACTCGATGCCTACCATCACGTTGGGGTCGGGGACCTCGAGGACGTGGTTCGGGACGTCGTCCTTGGTCTGGTCGAACCACCAGGCTGCGAGGGAGTTCAGGACCTGGCCCTTGTAGGGCAGGGTGCCGAGGACCCGGTCGAAGGCGCTGACGCGGTCCGTGACCACGATGTACCGACGTCCATCTTCGGTCGTGTAGTTGTCGCGGACCTTGCCCTCGTACTTCTTGCCGAGCACGTCGAGGTCCGAGCCGTCGAGGGTATTGGCGAGGCCGTCCCTCAGGATGTTTTCGTCGACGGTCATGCTTCTTTGGCCTCCAAGAGTACGCGGTCGATGATCGTATCGACGTGAGCGAGGGCGTGGTCGAGGTCGAAGTGTTCGCCGATCTCTTCGGGCGAAAGGTGGGCGCGAATCTCTTCGTCGGCTTCGAGGAGCTCTCGGAACTCCCCCTCGCCGTGGAACGCCTTCATGGCGTTGCGCTGGACGAGGACGTAGCCCGCCTGGCGCCCGAGGCCTTTGCCGACGAGGGCCAGGAGCACGCCTTCGCTCGCCCAGAGGCGCCCGGTCCGTTCGACGTTCTCGAGCAGGTTTTCGGGGTAGACGACGAGGTTCTCGATGAGCCGGGTCGCCCGTCCCTGGGCGCAGCCGAGGGTGGTCGTCGCGTCGGGGCAGATCATGCGCTCGACCGACGAATGACTGATGTCCCGCTCGTGCCACAGGGCGACGTTTTCGAGGGCCGGCATCACGGCCATGCGCACGATGCGCGCGAGGCCGGTGAGGTTCTCGCTGAGGATCGGGTTGCGCTTGTGGGGCATCGCACTCGAGCCCTTTTGGCCCTTGGTGAAATGCTCTTCGGCTTCGGTCAGCTCGGTCCTCTGCCAATGGCGGACGTTCACCGCGAGGCGCTCGATGCCCGAGGCGACGAGGGCCATCGCGTTGAAGACGGCGGCGTAGCGGTCCCGGGCGACGATTTGCGTCGCGGCGGTTTCCGGCCGCAGGCCGAGCTGGCCGAGGGCGTCGGCTTCGATCTCGGGGGTGAGGTGGGCGTAGGTGCCGACGGCGCCGGCGATCTTGCCGACCGCGATCTCTTCGCGGGCGACGCGGAGACGGGTGAGGCCACGGCTCGCTTCGGCGAGGTGACCCGCGAGGATGAGCCCGAAGGTCACGGGTTCGGCGTGGATGCCGTGGGACCGCCCGATGGCCGGCGTCTTCCGATGCTCCTCGACGCGCTTCGCGAGGGCCGCGGCGAACTTCTCCTGCCGGGCGATGAGCATGTCCATCGCTTCCCGCATCAGGATGCCGAGGGCCGAATCGAGAACGTCCGAGGACGTCATGCCGAGGTGCAGCCACCGCGCCGGCTCCCCGGCGATCTCTTCGACGTGGGTCAGGAACGCGATGACGTCGTGCTTGGTCGTCGCTTCGATCTCCGTGATGCGTTCCGGGTCGAGTTGGTCCGCGAAGGGACGGATTTTGGCGGCCGTGCCGGCGGGCACCGTGCCGGCGCGCTCCATCGCCTCGGCGGCGGCGAGCTCGACCTCGAGCCAGGTGCGGAAGCGGCGGGCGTCGGACCAGAGCTCGGCGAAGTCGGGGGGTGTATAGCGGGGGATCATAGGCGGCGCGAAGGTATCAGAAGCCAGGAGAAGTGGAGGGGGGACGGTCCGAACTTTTTGAACTTTTCGCCACGGCCGCTCGCGGCTACGCCATTGCGCCCGGGCGGCCCAGCGCCCACAACTACCCGGTGCCCGCCGACGTCGATCTTTCGTCCCTGCAAAGAGCCCTCGAGGCGAGGGAGCCTCAGGTCATCGCCGAGGCGAAAACGCGTGCAGCGGTCGCGACAGTTCTGCGCCCGGGAGAGGCCGGCCCCGAGGTGCTCCTGATTCGTCGGGCCGAGCATCCCGAGGACCCGTGGTCCGGGCACATGGCCTTCCCCGGGGGCCGGAAGGACCCGGAAGATGCCGATCTTCTCGCCACCGCGGTCCGGGAGACCCGCGAAGAGCTCGGCCTCGACCTCGGCGCGGGGGCCCATGCGAAGCTCTTCGGGCGCCTCGACGATACCGAGGCCATCGCCCGCGCGCGCCGCGTTGGCATGGTGATCTCCCAGTTTGTCTTCGAGGTGGGGGACCTACCTCCTCTGACCCCCAATCGCGAGGTCGCCGAGGCCCTCTGGGCGCCGATCGGCCCCATGATCGCGAGGAGTACCGCGACGACCAAACACTACGTGTACGAAGGCCAGGAGCTCGAGCTCCCCGCCTTCGATGTGGAGGGGCGGGTCGTCTGGGGTCTCACCTATTACATGCTGGAGCGGCTCTTCTCCCTCTTGCGCTGAGGGCGCCGCCGCTCTATCGAGGACGGTGGAGCATGCGCCATGGACGATAAGCGTTATCAGGAGCTCGCCGACACGGCGCTGCGCGAAATCCTCGACCTCTTCGACGACGTGGACGTCGACGACGCCGACGCCGAGACCACGGGCAACGTGGTCTCCATTCGCTATCGGGACGGGAGCCGGTGCGTGGTGAATACCCAGAGCGCTGCTCACCAGATGTGGCTCGCCGGGGCCGGCCAGGGATGGCACTTCAGCTGGGATGACGCGGCTGGCGTCTGGACCCATGACAAGGGCACGGGCGACGAACTCCTGGCCGTGCTCCGGAAGATCACGAAAGACGCTTGCGGTATCGACCTGTAGCCCTGTGCCAAGAGAGCCTTGCCCGAGGGGCGGCACAGCGGCACCATCGGGCCCTCTCGGAGGGGTGCGCATGAGGAAGGGTCTGCGAATCAACCAGCTCGTGATTCCGCTGGCGGCGCTCGCGTTGGCTCTCGCCGCCTGCGGCGACGAGGACCCTCCTCCTCCGCCGCCGCCCCCTGGTTTCACACCCCCGGTCCCCGGCCAGCCCATCGTCCCGGTGCAGCCCGTGGTTCCCGGCCAGCCCGTGGTTCCCGGCCAGCCCGTGGTTCCCGGCCAGCCCGTGGTCCCGGTGCAGCCCGTGGTCCCGGTCCAGGCGACGACCACCATCGCCCTCGCCCCGGGCTTCATGCCCGACCCCTACGTCGAAGCCGGGACCAGCGGTGGGCCCGTCGACGCGAGTACCTGGGATGCGTCGTGCCGCGGCTACGTCGCGGCGACGCCCAACCATCTCTTCAACGCTGGGGGCAGCTTCACCACCTTGCGCTTGCTCGTCAGTGGCGGCACCGAGGATACGACCCTCGTGGTCCAGAAACCCGACGGAACGTACCTCTGCGACGACGACAGCTCGGGCCAGGACCCGATCCTCGCCGGCCACACGTTTCCCCAGGGCACCTACAAGGTCTGGGTGGGCAGCTACCAAGAAGGCATCTTCGCGCCCTACAACCTCGGCTTCACCGAGCTCTCCTCGGTCAACGTCAGCACCCTCGGCATTCCCGGGTCGATGGTCGGGACGACGCCGAGGCCCCCCCCCCCGGGCGACATGCGCGCCAACTTCGGGACCATCACGCTCTCCCCCGGCTTCTCCCCGGACCTGCACCGGGCCACGGGCAGCGCCGGCGGATCGGTGGAGGCCCTGACCTGGGACGAATCGTGCGCGGGCCACGTCTCCGAGGTGCCAGACCATCTCTTCATCGCCGGGGGCAACTTCCCCTTCCTGAAGATCCTCGCGCACTCCCCGACGGACATCACCTTGGTCATCCAGCGAGCCGACGGCTCCTTCCTCTGCAACGACGACGCTGATGGGACCAACCCTGCGATCTCCGGGGTGTTTCCGCCGGGGCCGTACCGCATCTGGGTCGGCACCTACCAGGGCGGGCAGCGGCCCCAATACACCCTCGGCCTCTCCGAGCGCCCCAGCATGAGCCCCAGCGAGCTCTAGAGCCGCGCCCGTAGGCCATCGCGGGCTGTGAAACTGACGGTCCAGGGCACAATCGCGGATGCAGGGAGCCCCGATCCGGGCTAGACCCCGCGCCGTGAGCTTGGTCGTACTCGAAGACGTATCCCTCTTTTTTGGCGAGCGCTGCATCGTCGACGAGCTCGGCCTGCGCGTCGCCGCCGGTGACCGCATCGGCATCATCGGTCCGAACGGCTCGGGTAAGACCACCATCCTGCGCCTCATCGCCGGCGAGCAGGCCCCCGACGGCGGGACCATTCGCACGTCGACCGGGGTGCGCATCGGCTACCTGCCCCAGGACATCGCCATCGAGGGAAGCTCGCCCCTGCTCTCCTTCGTCCTCGACAGCGTGCCCGGGCGCGAGCAGCTCAAGGCCCAGGCCCTCGAGCTCGAAACCGAGCTCGCCGCCCGCGGGTCCGAGGGGGACGCCGAGGAGACGATGGAGCTCGCGATGCGCCTCGCGGAGCTCCACGAAGAGCTGACCCACTTCGAGATTCATTTCACCGAACACGCGGCCCGGCGCATCCTCTCGGGCCTCGGCTTTTCGACCGAAGACGGCGCTCGCGACATCGCCGAGCTCTCCGGTGGGTGGAAGATGCGGGCCGTGCTCGCGGCGTTGCTTTTTCAGCGCCCCGACGTCCTGCTCCTCGATGAGCCGACCAACCACCTCGACATGCCTTCGGTGGCGTGGTTCGCGGGGTTCTTGAAGCGCTACGAGGGCGCGTTCCTGCTCATCTCCCATGACCGGGAGTTCTTGAACGAGCAGATCAAGCGGTGCGTCACCTTCGAGCCCGAAGGCGTGCGCCAGTATAAGGGCAACTACGAGGAGTACCTGCGGCTCCGCGAGGAGGAGCTGGTCATCCTTCAGGCCAAGGCGAAGAACCTGGCCAAGAAGAAAGAAAAAACCCAGCAGTTCATCGACCGCTTTCGGTCCAAAGCGTCGAAGGCGACGCAGGTCCAGTCCAAGATCAAGCAGCTCGCGAAGATGGGCGAGGTGCACGTTTACGAGACCCACCGGTCGATGCGTTTCACCTTCCCGCCGAGCGCGCGCGCCGGCAACGAGCCTTTGACCACCAAGGGCCTCGCGAAGAGCTACGGCGACCTCTCGGTGTTCCGTGACGTCAACCTCACCGTCGCCCGGGGGGAGCGCATCGGCATCATCGGCGTCAACGGCGCCGGTAAGACGACGCTGCTCCGGGTGATCGCCGATGAACTCGGCGCGACCGCAGGGACCGTCGAGATCGGCCACAACGTCAAGGTCAGCTACTACGCCCAGCACCACGCCGAGACCCTCGACAAGTCGCGCACGGTCTTCGAAGAAGTCTACGGCCACTCCCAGGACGCCGGGGTCACCCGAGTGCGCTCACTCCTCGGGGCGTTTCTCTTCAGTGGCGACGATGTCGACAAGAAGATCAGCGTGCTCTCCGGTGGTGAGCGGGCCCGCGTCGCGTTGGCCAAGATGCTCGTGGACCCGGGCAACTTGATGCTCATGGATGAGCCGACCAACCACCTCGACCTCGCGTCTTCCGAGGCCCTCGCCGAGGCCCTGTCGACCTATGACGGCACGCTCATCTTCGTCAGCCACAACCGGGCCTTCGTGCGGCGCTTGGCGACGCGCATCTGGGACGTCGCCGACGGCCACGTCGAGACCTATCCGGGCACCCTCGACGAGTACATGTACGCCATGGAGGAGCGCGACGACGAGGCGTCCACGGGGGCCGCGAAGTCGAAGTCGAAGGGCGGCGGCAAGGCGATGGAGGCCAAGGCCGACGTCGGCAAGACGCGCAAGCGCAACAAGGCCGACGAAAAGGACCGCAAGCGCCGCGAAGCCGAGATTCGACAGTTACGCAGCAAGAAGCTGCGCCCCCTCGAGAAGACCAGCACCGAACTCGAGGCACGCATCGGCGAACTCGAAGACGCCCAGAAGAAGCGCGCAGTAGAGCTCGAAGACCCCGCGGTCTACGGCGATGAGACGCGCCGCTTCGCCCTCCTCGCCGACCTCCAGACCGCCCAGGACAAGCTCGACCAGCTCACCAATCGCTGGACCGGCGTCGCCGAACAGCTCGAAGCCGCCGAGGCCGAGCTCGCGGTCCTCGAAGGGCGCGGTTAGAGGCTGCGCCGACCGTCCCCTCTCAGCGCTTGCCGAGCAGCTCGCTCCGCAGCACGATGGTGGCCCTATGGAGCCCGTGCCCCGGCGGCTCATGGTCATGCGCCATGCCAAGAGCTCGTGGAAGTCGAACGCGCCGACTGACCATGGTCGTCCGCTCAACAAGCGGGGCAAGCGTGACGCGCCGCGCGTCGCGGCCCACCTCCTGAGCCTCGGGTGGGTGCCAGACCTGGTGACGAGCTCGGACAGCATGCGCACCCGGTCCACCCTCGAGCGCATGGGCAGCGCCTTCCCCGAGGCCTATTACGAGTTCACCGAAGAATTTTACCACGCGGGCCTCGAAGAGGTGCGGCAGGCGGCTCTTCGTGTCCCGGACGACGTCGCGACCTGGATGGTGTTGGGCCACAACCCGGGCTGGGAGTCCATGGCTGAAGAGCTGACCGGCAAGGCAGAGGTGCTCACCACGGCGAACGTGGCTCTCCTCCACGGCAGCGGCGCCACCTGGGCGGAAGCCCTCGATGGACGGTGGAGGCTCGAGCGGGTTGTCCGGCCTCGGGACATCTCGGTGGGATGACGCCCCCCTTCACGGCCTGCCGATGGTCTCGCGGTCCAGCCTGGAGTGGACGCTGCCCTGTCACGGCGGAGAGCGGGTCCGAGTCCCGTCGGCAGCGCCGCGGAAGTCTTCTTCATGCTCGCTGCGACCGGGTCGCCGCACTAGGGGGCGGTTCCGAGGTAGGAGACGTTGATCCGGGTGGTCGCTTCGTAGGTCCCCGTTTCGAGTCCGTCGTAGTCACCGGTCGGAAAGGCCGAGACGCGGTACTGAATCGCATCCCCATCGTGGAGCAGTGGCCACTCGGCGAATCCACCCTCGCCCGGCGCACTGCCGGTCTCGGCTTCCGTCGTCCAGGAGATGACGCCGCAGGGGACTCCGTCGCAGTCGGTGTTCGGCTCCAGCGTCACTTCGCGAAGCTGAGTCCCTTCGTCGAGGGCCGGGCTCCAGTCCAGCCATCCGGCGCCGAAATCCGCCCGGAACTCGAAGTGGAATGCGTGGTCGGTGAGCCCCGCCACTCCGGTGCTCAGGACCGACGGACCGAGGACGGAGAAGCGTAGGGCGCGGCTCGTATCTGGAGTGAAGACGACAGGCCGGGGCCGCACCAGCACGTCGGACTCGGCAACCTCCAAGACGGTCACGCTGTCCACCGTGCCTGCTTCGACCTCGGTGCTCGTGTCGCTCTCGGGGAAGAAGAGCAGATCTCGGCCAATGCCTTTGACGCCACCTCCGCCGTCGCCGTCGGTATTGGTCGCGCACGCGGACGCGGAGAGTAGGAGGAGAACGAGGCTCGAAAGCAAGAGTCGCGGGGCCATCGGGTACGTCATTGCCAGCACGTTAGCGCCAAGGACCTGGTTTCGCCAACCACCGAAGGTCGACGTGGGGCCGGGGCTGACCCAGACGGCTTACCGGCTATTTCCCGCCGTTGCGCCGCCGGGGGCCCTTCGGTTTGCGGCGCCTCGGGCGGCGGGCTTGCTTGCGGCGGGTCTCTGCCGCCTCGATGAAGATCTCCTGGCACGACCGCGCCCGCGAGCCCTTCTTGGGCTTGCGCTGGACGTAGGTGCCGTCGCTCTGCATGTCCCAGACGCTTCGCTGATCGGCGAGCTGCGTATCGAGGATGTAGCGCAGTCCCGCCTGGAGGTTCGGGGCCTCGACCGGGACCACCGACTCGACGCGGCTCTCGAGGTTGCGCTTCATCAGGTCTGCCGAGCCGATGTAGTACTCCTCGTCGCCGCCGTTCTCGAAGTAGTAGATGCGGGTATGTTCGAGGAAGCGGCCGACGATGCTGATCACTCGGATGGTGTCGCTGAGCCCGGGGATGCCCGGGCGTAGGCGGCAGGTGTCGCGGACGATGAGGTCGATGCTCA
>Ga0164313_10000304_pt1 | contig 37684 bp, 50 predicted proteins | sample GuaBasSedimGuay4_FD_113735 | JGI IMG/M metagenome (GOLD analysis project Ga0164313, IMG submission 113735) | Subseafloor sediment microbial communities from Guaymas Basin, Gulf of California, Mexico - Guay4, Core 4569-4, 0-3 cm | ecosystem: Environmental > Aquatic > Marine > Hydrothermal vents...
ATGAAAACCCCTGGCAGTTTTTATTGCGTGAAGTCCTTCATCCGGCACCCTATCCTTAACTGAAATCCAACAACCCTCTACTCTGTCTATATCTTGTGGACGATATTTAACTTGGTGTTCACCGCCTTTATCAAAGCATTTCATTTTAATTCCCTTTTTTATCAGTTAAGTCCTTGTAGATTACTGATATTACAACTCCTTACTAGGAAATTCCTATAAAGCTCTCAATGCAGTCGTATGCGTTTTTATTCCTACCACCTCTATCAAATTTATCTTGAGATTTAATCCAGGTATAATAACTTTTAACGTCTCCTTTCCCAACTTCACTAAGGTTTTTTCCTTTGTGTTTTCCCCATGTAAAAACATAGCCTGCAGGCTCCGACTCAGCATCAAAATGAATAGGCGGTAGGTTTTGGCCGTTGCCTTGTCTTTTAATGGCCATATCAACTTCATCATGACTAGCTATACTGGTGTCAATACCTATCCCAAGGAATCCTAAAGCTCTCCCAACAGCAGAAGTTTCACAATTCTCTATGTGGGAAGTTTTATTAATCATGCTAGAGCCTTGCACTTCATGAGCGATGCCTTGGGATAGAATAAACCCAGCACCGCTTGTAATAGTACATCTCATAATTACTTCACCCCCTGAATTTTCTAGAATCTCAGTCCCTATTGTGAAGCCCTCATATTTAGGGTTAGTTCTAAACTCTTTAACTCGCTCGTTAACTTCAATATAATCTTTACCTTTAATCTTAATTGATTTCATCATTTTTCTCCTTATAAGTAGTTAAGTTTAGCGTGTTCACTTAGCGCAGATGAACGGATTTTACTAGAACTCTTTTCCTTGCCCTTTAAGAAATCATTTATTCCATCGGCTATCTCCTGGCCATAGTCTCTCATTGTCTCAAGGTCTGCTCTGTCCATCTCTTTTAAAACAAATCGGTGGTTTATAGCAAAGCTATAATTACCAATTCTTTTACACATTTCTAGTAGATAACTATCGTCTGGGCTATCCGTCTTTACCTTAATGCCCTTGTAAATTTCCTTAACTTCCTTCGCTGGCGTGTCCTTATTAGTTTCTTTTAACAAAATCTCCATTGCTCTATTGGCAACTTTTTCACCCTTAGGTAGCTTCAACTTATTGATGACGAGCTCAAACTCTCTCCGCCACCGATACAAAGTCTTAGTACATATACCAATGTCCTTTGCGAATCTAGGCAAGGAGTATCTTATTTTCGGCTGTTTTCCACCGTGTTGGGAGTAACAGAACTTAAAGGAAATCTTTGCTATCTCATGTTTTGCCGTATTCCTTACCCTGACCAAGTTTTTACAGTGCTCTACCGCGTCTAAGTAATTCATTCTTTGTCTCCTTCTTTGGTATCCCTGTTGGGTTCATCTTCTCGTATGTTATCCCAGTCTTTTTCCTGTCCCACGTTCTCATCTTTAGCCTTCTTGCTACTTCGTTTAGGGTAGATAAAGTCTTGTTCTGGGCATTCTTTCTTATTCTCACCATGATCTACCTCCAGTAGTTCTTCCTCTTCTTTATCTATTTCTTCTTGCTCTTCTAAGCAATCCTCGTGACAAGTATTACCTTCATATTCTTCGCAGCCATCATCCGAATCCCCATAAGTGCCACAAATATGGCAGTAATAAGCCCCCATTACTCACCCCCTTTACTTATACTAATCAATCTCTCTCTAAGGGTTGCCCCTTTTAGTATCGGGCAACCTTTTGCCTCCCTCCTAGCGGCGTCTCTTTTTACAAATGCTCTATGCTCTTTGTCTAACTCATCCATCTCCTCTTTAGTTTTCTTTCTAGTGTTCCCACCAAACGGCTGTCTTGATGCCATATCGTCCAAACTCAAATCTGAATACATTAAATCTTCCTCTCTTTGCTCTTTGCTTAGATACTCAGATTCAGTCATTGATAAAACCATTTTCTCTTCTTGTTCTTGCATATATTCAAGCTCTGATATGTGATGTTCGTAAACTTTGCTCATGATGAAAACCCCTTAATGGTGATGTTGGTTCCTCTCTCTATTTCAGCATAGAGTTTTGTAAAATCGCCTTCTATTTTTAATTTACTAAACTTCAGCGTTTCATCCGACCAAAGGAAGAAAACGCAGTAATTGTTATTAACGCCAATAAACTTTCTAACGATTCCTTTTTCTTGAGGCTTGTTTATCCATATGCTTGTAGCTTTATGAGTGGGCGTGTCGACTTCCCACCCTTTGTTGATTGCGTTTTTAACTTCCTTGATGGTTTGTTCTGTTTCCATTATTTGTTCCCTTTAACTAGATTTTCTACCTGATTTAGAAATGTCTCCTCGTCTACTCTCTTTGTGTGATCTGAATCAATGGCGTTGAGATGCTTTCCAGTTGTGGGCCCCCAGACATTGGCCCTAATAACCAAATTGCCACCGCCCCTTACTGCAACTAGGGTCTTATAACTAAAATAGTAAGTGATTTTATCCATTTCTAAGTGGACATTGTTTGCTTTTACTGAAGCGTAATTTCCTAAGTTCTCTAACATTACAAATTCCTTGGTAAGTGGTGAGCATCGTTGCTCCCATGTTTATAATCTATGACAATCTTCTAGGTCTGACAAGTATTAATAGACATTATCTCTCCATGAGCCTTGATGTTCTTCTTTTATTTTTTCAGGTCTATTATGTTCCTTGACAGGCTCCACATATCTCTTACTTGTTTTCGCCTTAACGTAGAATGGCCGGCCCGTATCCCCGTTAATCTCCTCTAGGTCTTGATTTCCTTCTGGTATTCTAAAACTATTATCTCCAGCAGTTCTAAAAATAGGTTTGTTACTCATGTTTGACTCTCCTTTTGTCTGACAATACACTGGTTAACCATTTAATCAAGTGTTAATTAATTTGAGTGCTTTGCTATTTAGTTTAGTGTAGAAACTATTATTGTAATATCGTAAAATCCATGCTAGGCTATACTTTATGCCAGGCTATAAGATACTTCTTTCTTTTTCTTCTTTCTTTTTAGGTTTTGGCCGTAATCCTAAATGCAGGCCCAAAAGCCCTCTTAAATCTTAATCTTTCTGCGAATCCCTCTCATGGGTGAGCAGTAAGGCAATCTTTTTATTTACTCGCTAGGTATACCATGCTAATTTTTTAGCTGACAATCAATGAAGGATAAAATGGGAAGGACTAAAGGAATAATACGATCAGGCATAAAAGGTCATATCACTTACAGAGTTTCTTTACCTAATGTTAATGAGATTCTAATAAGAGAAGAGATTAAGAAAGACAACCAGGAGAGAGCTGAAAGACAGGAAAGGCTTGATGCTCTTTATAAGGCCAGAAAAATGGCAAGGAGAAATTTGTAATGTTAAAAAACCTAATATTTGAAGAAACTAGTGGCGATTTGTTATTAGTCAAAATAAGAAGGGAAGATTTACCACCAGGCGCAGTTGTAGTTAAGAAGGAAAGCTCTAGGATAAATATCTTCGCTGAAATAGTTGCCAACTTTTCAGATAGGGTAAAAGTTAAGGCCTGGGCATTAGACTTAACAAGTAAACCGGAAGAATATCTCTCAACTAAGGAAAAAGAATTTATAGCCTCAAATGTAGAATGGGATTGGAAGAGGTTGCTCACTTACCTACCATCTTCAATAAAGGTTGAATCAGACTCAATGCTCTTTTCATTACCAGAGACAAGGCTCTCTTTGCTCATATTTACCGCTAAAAATGAGAAGAAACAGCGTGAAAAGATGGAAAAAATAACAAAAAACAACGATAAAGTGCCCGATAATGTCCCAAATATTACGGCCTCCAATGAACAAGTAAATTATACCGCCGAAGACATACCATTCTAATGATATCAATAACCTAACAACTGTTTGGCATATCAAACAACTATATCCAAATAATTAAAGCTGACACCCCTTTAAGCTTGCAATCCAATACCATCTGACATAAAAGTATATTCACTGGGAGCAATTAAGCTCACCATTTACAAGGTTTAGATAGATGAATGAAGCGACAAAGAGAAGGTTTTACACTTTAAGAAAGCAACTTGAGAACGGCCTCAGTTATGCTGATAGTGCTAGGGATAAGCTTGAAAGTGCTTGCGATAAGTATGAATCAGCTATCAAGACACTGGAAAAACTAGAAGCGAAGGAAGCTGGAAAGCTGACCTTTGGGCAATTCATAGAGCTGACTTTAAGGATAAAATGCTCTTATAACAGCTTGAACGTGTTTAATGACATATTTGGGATTGAAAGAGGTGAATTCAGTTACCAGTATGACAAATGCTTTGGTGTCTTTAAGGGCGATGTAACTAGGTGGTTTAGTTACTTGGATAATGGCAATAGAAGGCTGTTGATAGATTACTATCTAAAAGACTTAAAAGAGGAGAATAGTTATAGAGCAAGTCCAAAGACTTCCTTGCAAGTGCCAACTATCAAAGCGGATAGGGTTTAATCATGGACATCAAAGACGCTCTAGAGATACTTGCCGGAGACATGGGCACTAACTTAGAAGATTGGGGAATTGAATAATGTTTTACATACCAGAAACCAAAGAGGAAATGAAAAAACTGATAGATGAAATAATCAACAGGATGCCCAAGGGACCAGCAAAATTAGATGGTCTGTATTTGCTAGCAATAGCAGAAGCATTTTATAAAAAGGAGGATTAGCATGCTTTACGAAATAATCGAAGGAAAGACATACCTAGGGGAGTTTAGATATTGGGAGGATGCTGAAGCATTCTTTCACCATCTATTAAGCCAAGGTAGGAATGTGACAATTAAGTATAAATAACAGCACTAGAGAAGGTGTAAGTAACATTGATAACTGAAGGGCCTCGGAAACGGGGCTTTTTAACATCCAAGCTTGAGACTGGGAACCATGCAAACCCGATAAGCAAGCATTGAACTAAAGAGAACCTGGATAGGGTTTATTTATAGCATTATTTATAGCATTATTTATAGCAGTTTATAGCGTTGAGAATGCCCTCGCTACGCTCAGGCAAGCAACTGGATGGACGGCTTAGAACGGCTTAGAATGGCTTAAATCACTCATTATTATGCCAATATCACCCAATATCACCCAATATCATACCCTCGGCCTCTCTCCATCCTCCAAATCATCCTCAATAAGCTGTCAATCTCATCAAATCAGATAGAAAAAGCATGTGAGGTATAGCAGATAATCCTCTTTTACTTCAAGGGGTGCGTAGTGGTGGGGAGTATATACCCTCTCTAGGCCCTCACTTCATTTTTTCTTCTTTTGTCGCCACTCTCTACTCTGTCAGATCGGAATCAATCCTTGACAGGTCATTTCGGCTCGTCGTTGACTCGCTTCTTTTTATATTAAAAGTTACTTGTCGTGACTTGATTAAGCGCAGCGAATCCTTGTCTAAGGCGCTATCTTATATTATTCTTGTAAGGAAACCCTACAGGAGACATCATGGCAAAGAAGAAGAGCCCACCAGTCTATAACCACAAGAAATGGCTACTCGAACAATACAAATCAACTGATAATAAGGACTACTTGAGAGAGCTCAAAAAGCTGGGAGCAGATGCACCTAAAACTATGGAAACCTTCACTCGCCCAGGTATGTCAGTGCAAGAGCCATTTATCAATAAGACTGAGAAGAAGTTTAGAAAACGTACTCCAAAGAAGCTCAAAGGTCAGTTAGGTAAGAAGAATCTAAAGAAGATTGACTACTCAAAGAGATTATCCAGGCACCAGGCAAAGCAAGGAAGTTTAAAGCTAGTCCCTAAGAAGAGAGAGCGCATAACCAAAGGTGTCTTCAGTGATGCTAGAAAGAATGCAGTTAAAGCTCCATACAAACCAACACTGGTTCTAAAAAACGGTATCAAACCTATGAAGGCATTAGCGCCTCCGAAAGTAAGAAGATCGAGACAGCTCGGAAGAAAGTCTAGTAAACGTCCAAATTGGACTACACCTATTAGGCAAGAGGCCACTGGAAGAGGAGTTGTGAAAGCTCCCAGAAAAACACACGCCTATAAAGACTTCAATACTCCAAAGAAGATAGGTAACACTAGAATTGTTGGAAGAGTCCTGCCAAGAACCACTATAGGGCATAAGAAGCAACCAAAAATAACTGGATCAATAAATGCAAAATCAAGAGTCCTTAAACCTAAAACACCAGGACTAGGAAGCAAGATTAACAAGATCGCCAGAAAGGTTCCATGGGGAGCTCTCGGTAAAGTTGTTCAAGGAGTTGGGGCAGGGTACGCCGCCTATAATATGTTTGAACGAATGAAAAAGGACTCTCCATACCAAAAGAAGATACGGCGTGGAAAGGACATGAATAAGATATATAAAAGTATCGACAAGCACAGTGGAAACTATACCTCAACTAAAGACCCTTATAAGTCTCTGATGGGTGTCAAAACTAAGCGCTTAAAAAACATGAGCAGCAAGGTTGGTGGTAACGTTGATAAGGTATTAACAAAGGCAGACCCGAAACCAGGAAGAACAGTCTTTACTCCTAAGCAAAAAGATAGTTTTACTTTTGGTTATGCGAATAAGAAGATTAAGTTAGGGCCTGCACCAACACTTCATAAACAGGGTATAAAGAATGCTCCACAAAAACCATTAGAAAAGAAGATTAAACGAAAAGTTGTTACTAAATTAATTCTTCCAAAGAAGACTAAATATAAAGGTAGCAGTAAAAAAGGTGGTCAGAAGCCTGCATGGAAAATGCCTAAGTGGAAAGGAATCCAAGATGGTGGTGGAGGAATCCCTAGAGAGTATAGCAGAAGTCAAATAGTAAAGAGTCCACAGTATAGAAGTTGGAAGAAACAAGGTTGGATTAAATCAGGTGGTAAAAGAACTGAAAGAGGAAGGTTATACTAGTGGAAGGTTATATAGGGTGGGTTAGAAAGAACTTTGGAGATAGAATCGCCAGAAGAGAAGCTACTGCAAAATCTGCTTATGATAATACTTTGATGGCCCACTATAAAAAGTGGAAGAAAGACCCGTCATTCAAAGGTTATAAAAAAGGCAGTACATTTAAAAAAGCACCAGACGATGCTGCGAGAATAGCTAGATCAAAAAATTTAAATCTTAGAGTAAGAATTCTAAAAGCTAAGGTTACTAAAGCTGATTCAGGCGCGAGTCTAAAAAAAGCAAACGCACAATCCCTAAGCAGGGCCGTAAAAGGTGGGAAGAAATCATTTAAAGGCGCGCTCAGAGGTGGTGGAGGCCCTGGAGTTGGCGACCAGTGGGTTCGTGACCCAGAAGATTTATTAAAATGAGTGAAATAAAGAAAAGAACTGAAAGAGGAAGGTTATACTAATGGGTGGAGCAGCAAGAAAAATTAAACGGGCAATACGAGGCCCATCAGAAACAGCAACACCGATTACTTCGGCTTCAAATAGAGATGGAGATGGGTTAACTGATGAGAGCGAAATAAACGATAAATATAAAATAGTACCAAGAGGCGGCGGTGGTAGCGGAGCTCAGGCAGGAGGAATAACTAAGGCCTTAAGCGGGAGCATATAGAGATATGATAACAGAGGAAATGGAACAGTATCGTATCAAAGATGCACCTTTTATATCTGGTAGCGGTCAGCAGTCTGGAATGTTTAGATTTGAAGGATTAGATATAACTATATTTAGTGCTGATCCTGATTGGGAACATTGTACAGTTAGCACAACTACTAGATGCCCTACTTGGGATGAGATGTGTAAAGTTAAGAATCTTATATGGGGGGAGTGTGTGACAGTTGTTCAATACCATCCTAATAAAGAGGCCTATGTAAATCTCCATCCGTTTGCTCTACATATGTGGAGAAATAGTGAGGGACACGAATTGCCTGATTTAAGAATGGTGTATAGTGGTAGAACAACATTGGAAGAACAATAATGAGTTTCAAAAAAGCATTGAGAGGAGTAAAGACTTCTAATTTAGCAAAGAAAATAAGCGATAAGGTTGGCGGAGTAAAGTGGGCAGAAGCAAGAAAAAATTCTGGTCATAAAAGCGATGCTTTTGGCAGATACCCATACGACTCCTACCAGGATAGAGGAATATTTGGCAGGTCAGGCGAGAGCAGGCTTCGGTCTGGGTTTAATGAAGGAATGAAGTATTCAATGCCAGCAGCAAGTCGAAGTCAGAGGTCTGCAATTTCTAATGCGCTTATTAGAGACAGGAGTAGAAAACAGGACACAGTGGCCCAGTATTCTACAAGTGATCTTAAAAAGGTTAGGGCAAATAGAACAAAAATGGAATCTAGATATCGTAAGATACAAGGAAAGTCATTTAAGCAAAGGCCTGCCATGAAGAAGCAAAGGCTAAAGGTAGTTCTTGGAGCATTAACAGAATGAGTGAAAAACAATATGTTAAGAAACGTCTAGCAGAAGCACTTAGAAAAAGAACTAAGGTTGTGAGCACAGACGAGCATGTTAAGCGCATGGGAAAAAGATTTCATTCAATGAAGCGTAAGTATCAAACTAAAGGCGAGAAGCTATCTATTGAGGAAATGAAGACAGTAAGAAGAAAGGATAGAGTTAGAAAAGCTAAGATGGCGTACCGTCAACCAACTGGCGGTATGAGTAGAAAGGTTGCATCTACTAGATACATGAGAGAGTTTGCAAAAGGCACTGGCCGTACAGTGAAACAATTGGCCAATAAAGACTACCAAACAGCTATGAAAAACACTGGGAAAACTGGTAACGAAGCATTTAGAACTGGGAAGACTAGAAGTGGCCCTGTATTAAAAAGGTTCGGAGGAAAGCATAAAAATAAAAAGAATTTCAAAAAAAGGGTCAGTAAAATGAAGCCTAAGATTCTTATAGGTGATCCATTAAATAAGTACCCAGAAGTAACACCAAAAAAACTAGCAAACCCAGATATTAGAAATGTTGTGAAAAAAGGGTATGTGAGTAAATTATTAAGTGCTAAAAAAGTAGCGAAAGAAATACGTAATACAAAAGTAAAGGGCGGAGAATATAAAGAATTCGGAAGAAAATACTCTACTCTAAAAAAGGGACGTGGTGGTATAATCTTACCAGTCGCAGAGATAAATAGAAAGGGTGGGGCAAATAGGTCGGATACCTTTACTCCGTTGAGAGAGAACGAGGCCTCAGGGACTATATCTAAAAGAGAAAAAGTAAGGGCGAATGAAGGGAGAAGAAAGAAGATAAAAAAAGAAGGAGTTGGGACTAACTCTCTAAAAGAGCAAGCTAAAATTAGAAAAAAACAAACTAAAAAATGGCAAGAGGAAAATCCTGAACGGTTAAAAGAACACGTTAAGAAAGCTAATAAGGGGCGAGTCCGTGATCGAGAAAAAGTAAATATAACAAAGACTGCCCGTAGGAAGAGGATCAAGTTAGTAAAGATACTGAAAGGCCACCCAAGGACAGAGAGTGGATCAAGGCTTAAAAAAATAAAAACTATCAAGATAACTGGCGGCCCATTAAAAATAAAAAGTTCTGGATTAACAAGATTCGGAAAAGGAGGATTTTAATGTCACTTGAATGGAAAGAGAGAACATATGCAGAGAAAGCAAAAGCAATTTTTGATACGGTAACAGGGCAATGGCTTACCCAACCAAAGGGAAAGAAAAAGAAAAAAGGTTTAACTAGAAAAGAAAGAGGTGCGAGAAACTTTAAAGAAGCACTAAGGGGGAAGAAAAATGGCTGGTGATTTAGGAGTTAGTACGAGGATAGCGGACAAGATTGGCGATATATATAACAAGAAAAAAAAGCCAAGACCTAGTTACGCAAAAGGTGAGACATTTAAAGAGTATTCAAAAAGAGTCGGCCTTGCTAGTGATAGAACAGTAAAAAGGGAATATGATAGTTATAAGATAAAAAAAGGGCATGCTAGGTTGAAAAAATTACAATTAGACGCTGTAAAACGTGCTCCGGCATCAAAATCTAAAGCAAAGCTTGCTGTTGCTAGGAAGACAAAGCCAACTAGTGCTAAAGCAAAATTTGAGGCGACTAAATTAAACAAGAGAGTTAAACTCATGGATGAGAGAGCTGAACTAATGGCCAGGTTAAAGGCCGTTCCAAAAGACTCTACTAAAGTATTTGTGGGCGGAAAAGATGTGACAAAAAATAATCCCCATGGGAAAAAGGCGCTAGACAAATGGGCCAAAGAAAGCGCTGCTAGACAGGCCCTTGCTAAGAAGAAAGAGGATGCTAGAAAGAAAAAGAGAACTAAAAACATTGGTGTCTTTGGAGGATAGTATGGGAATTGGAAATAAAATGACTGCCGGAAAAACTGGCGGTGGAGGAAAAAAGTCTGGAGGATTCTTAAAGGCATTGAGAGATGTTAGGTATAAAGATACAGACATGACTGATGATGAAAAAAAAGCTAAACAGAAAAAAGATGCTATAGCAGGATTACAAGACGGGTTTAATAAAATAGCACAATCTGGTGGTGGGCAAGACCCAGTTAGCACGACATACGCGGAGATTAAAAAGTATGGATACTAGCACGAAAGATAATTTCTATGAAATAGACCAGTTTTTAGTAAGATGCGGCCTTACCAGGCCATTAACGGACGAAGAGGTACATTCACTACAAGAAAATGGCACTATGCCAGAGGGAGTAAGCATATGCGAAGCAGAGAAAGAGATTTAGGAGAACAACCAAGCCAAAGGTATGATCCAAGGAACACACCTACTGAGGACTATTACTCGTCTAAAAATAAAAAGAAAAGGGTTTTAAAAAGGATAAACGATAACGCGAGAGGCTCTACTATAAAATGGAAGAGGCTGCTTAGAAAGCGTAAGAAATTAACTGGATACGAAGATGGGAATAGGTTAAAGCCGAAGAAAGACCTTTATGATAAACCGAGATTTCCTCATCCTAAGAAGCCTTATGATAGGAATAACCCACGATCAGAACGCAGTAGAGTGGTGGATCATTAGCTTTTATCTATAGGTAGATCATTGAGAATTTTATTCTTGATTGCATTGTAGGTTTTATAATCTCTAGCAAGTTGTTTCACATAGCCATCTAGTGCGGTAGATATAGTCACGTCTTTAACCATATCTTTAAAGAATGTTAAATCGGCCCATAACGAGTGCAGAGGGTTTAATAACTTGGTTTCGAGTAGCATTAAATCATTGGTGATGTCTTCTTTATCCTTCACAAAATTCTCCTAGTTGCATATATAATATCTACCTGATAAGGTGTTGTATAGTTTGTGATTGGAGAAATGTGTGAGGAAGGGACAACCAGAGACGAAGCAAGAAATCGCGCGCATATCATATGCGAGAAAACAGAATAGTCTTCAGCAAATGGTCAGAGATAATAGAGAGTGCTTATCTTGTGGGAGGAATTTCCACTCTAAATCCTATCAAAATAGAATCTGTAAAAAATGTAAAAAAATAAGAAGCAGACAGGCGCTAATGTGACGGATAAAAAGCTATCAATTAAAGATGAGCGCGAGAAGAATAAGCGAGCAATGCTGTTTTTCTTCACTTTAGGATATAGTGTTAGAGAGATAGCAGCAATCCTAGATATGAACATATCGTCTGTTAAGAGGATGATTTCAAAGTCAAAGAAGAAGGTTGCGCTGTTTAGAGAAATGGCCGATGCAGAGGTTGAATTTGCAGCATTTAAAAGTGCTACTGGTTATACCAAAGAGGAGTCGTTTGTTGATAGAGAGGGTGTTGTAAACACTTATGAGAAATACTACCCACCAAATGTTCAGGCGCAACAGTTTTGGTTAAAAAACAGAAAGCCGCAAGAGTGGAGAGATGTCAGACATTACGAATTTAAAAAGACATTAGAGAAGCTTGGTGATTCTGAGTTATTAGAAGTGGCCAAAGAAATGGGTATAGCCGTTGGTGAATCAAAAGAGCTCGGATTAGTCCCTACATTAGCTACGTATGAAAAAGTAACAACAGAGGAAATATCAAATGACATTGCAGAAATTATTGAACCAAAAAAAGAAATTGATATACATGGAGATGGGGGATAACAGGCATAATAAACGCGGTTATATTTTAAGTGGGAGATTAGAAGTGGTTAGAGAAATTGAAAGATATCTACAAGAAGAGATCGAAGCTATCGAGGAAGTCAGCTCAAGGCCTATACTTCCTAATAACAATGTAAAACCAGATAGAGATATGAAGGATGGCCGGAATGAAGACAATAGCTCCAATTAGTATAAGGGCCATATTATTTAGTTTTACCATAATAACAACTCTATCATGTAGTTCCTATGATGCGAAATATTGTATCGAGAGACTTGTAACAAATAAGATGGGAGTACCTGTTTCATATTGTCATAAGTATAAAACTGACAAGGAGTTTCATTATCAAGATCAGAAACGCTAAACATCAAGACTTAAATTTCATAACGAGCAACTGGTTGAAACAATACAGAGGTTCGATATTTGCAAGAAACATGAGTAAAGATATCTACTTTAGATGCCATAACGAGGTGTTAAATAGAAGACTAAGTGATTGCATTAATTTGGTTGTGTATGACCCAAAAGATGACTATGTTGTCTGGGGTTTTATAACGATAGAGCGACCAAATATAATACACTATATTTTTACTAAAAATCATTTTAGAAGCCATGGTGTTGGTAAGGCCCTGTTTGAGAAGGCCATAGAGATTCTTAAAACTAAAAACTTAATCATGTCACACCTACCAAAATACAAAAAGTATCCTGATGGATATAAGTTTGAATATAACCCGTACACTTTTTTATCAAAGGAGATTATAGATGAGAATACGATCAGTAAAAGTTGCACAAGCGGTGAGATTAGACGGAAAGATGTGGACGAATCTGAGTGTAGACGACCCGTCGGCCCCGAAGGACTTGGAGCTCAATTGGAATGATGGACTATTATATGCTTCAGCAAGAAATGAAGTAATTATAATAACAGGGAACAACTGTGCCTATATGGATATCTTGGATATAAAATCAAACCAAAAGAAAAAGAAGTAACATTCAAAAGAATCGAAGAGTTGAAAGACGACTTAGAGAGGATAGGAATTGAAGACAAAGAGCGACGGGCGGCAGAAAAGCGATATAGAATGGCAACAAAGAAGCTTAATCGAGGAGATAGCAAAAAGAAACCTCGTAAAAAAGCCATTAGGAAAAAGCCTAAGAGCGCCTGAGTTTACTATACAAAATCAGATACTAGATGATCCTGCCAGATTTAAGGCCCTAAACGCCACTAGACGGGCCGCTAAGTCTGAGACGGAAGTTCGTTCACATATAGAAGTTGCCATGAAGTATCCTTGGTCAAAGCAGATATACATGGGGATTACAAGGGAGTCTGTTGCAGAAATTTGTTGGGACGTATTTAAAAGACTTGATGAAGAATGTGGAATCGGAATGAAGTTTAATAACGCTGACTATGTGGCCACGTTCCCAAACAATTCTAAAGTTCGTCTTTTTGGTGCAGATGTATCTCACTATGAAATGCGTAAGGTTTTAGGGCAAAAGGTTAGAAAGGTATCAGTTGATGAGGCAGGTAGTTTTAATGTTGACCTGGAAAATATGGTTAAGAAGGTTATACGACCTACGTTAATTGATTTAGCACCATATAGCTGGCTCACGTTACTTGGGACTTGCGAAAACATTCCAAACACGTATTTTGAGCGTGTAACTTCTGGTCTGGATTTAGAGGTAAAGTGGAAGATATATAGATGGTCAACAATGGAGAATCCTTTCCTTAGAAAGCAATGGATAGATGAGATATCAGAATTAACGACCAATAACCCGAATGTTGTTAATGCTTCATGGTTTAAGACGCATTATTTGAATGAGTGGTGTACTGATGATAATCTTTTAATAATACCTGTAACTCAGATAAAAATTGTTGATGAGTTGCCAGAAGGTGACTGGAACCATGTTCTTGGAATTGATTTAGGATATAATGATGATACAGCATTTTCAGTTCTTGCTTATAGTGAGAACTCCCCGAACGTGTATTGCGTTGATGTTTTTAAGTCTAAAGAGATGGATTTTACGGATGTAGCTGAGCGAACAAAACTATTAATGAGGAAATACGATCTTGCAAAAATTACGATTGACGGAGCTAATAAACAAGGTGTCGAGGAGCTTAGACGACGGCATGGACTACCTCTTCATTCTGCTATTAAATCTGTGGGGCATGGGAATTTTAAGTCTACTGCTCTTAGGCTTCTTCGTGATGATATTATCTGTGGCAACTTTCGTATTTTACGAGGGGCAGCTGATGACTTATTAGCCGAGTGGGGGAGTTTACAGTGGGCCGATAAAATGAAAATAAAAGAAGACATTAGGTGCGCGAACCACGCATCAGATGCGACTCTATATGGGGCACTCGAATGTTTCCATTGGGCCTATACAGCGCCAGAGGCCAGAGTTGGTAAAGATACTGATGAATTTATGAATAAAATTGAAGAGAAAGAGGCCGAAGAGATGGATAGAGTTAAAGAAGGAAAGTGGTTTAGTAATGACGATATGGACGCTATGACAATAACTGATATAGATGGGGGTGGATATGACTATTGATGATATAAAAGAGGTTGTTTTGTTTTTTAAAGAGCAAAAAATTATCGCATGGAATGTAAACGGATTTGAAGGAACTTTTGGGCCTACAGCATTCCAGGTGGATATAGCAGAAGTAGGTGATTTAAAACCAGACGGATATGACTCGTCAGACAGAGATGAAGACCTATACTATAGCTCAGAAGCATAATTAGTGGAGTTTAAATCATATTGCTGGATGGATATTAATGCCAGTGAGTATAATAGAGATGTTATATTAGAGTTTGGTAATAACTATTTTTTCAAGATAAGCTTATGTGATGCCATAAGACTATCTGAGCACTTAGATGAGCTTGTGAGCGATATAGAGATTAAATATAAGAATGTTATAAACATAACTAATAAGGATTGAGATGGTTCAAATTATACGAGAAGACCCTTTTTATTCAGAGAAGTCTGGACAAGGAGATTTTTGGTGGAAGAAGGCGGCCGGAGAGCCAGAGCCAAGATATAACGGCGGCATAACTGCCTTTCTTAGAAATAACAGGAAATACAACAACTGTGTATCGACTAAAAATTTAAGAAATATGAGATTATACGGCCAGACGGACTATATGAATGGCAGTAACTCACCTCCAAGGCCTAGACACAACCATGTCATGTTAAATGTAGTTAGATCATGTGTGGATACATCAACGTCTAAAATGGCAAAAAACAGACCTAAACCATCATTTTTAACCGATAACGGCGAGTGGAAACAGCAACAAAAAGCAAAAAAGCTAGAAAAGTTCATAAACGGATCATTTTATCAGGCAGGTACATATAGTATCGCGCCAGACGTATATAAAGACGCGGCAGTTTTTGGAAAAGGGATAATTCACTATTATTGGGAAGAAACAGAATCAGGCCCAGCGCTAAGATCAGAAAGAGTGTTCCCAGAAGAGCTTAGAATAGATGAAAACGAGGGTATCTACGGAGAGCCTAGACAATTACATCGGCTTAAATATGTTGCCAAAGAAGTTATGGCCAGCCTATATCCAGAAAAAGCAGAGAAGATTAAACAGGCCCCCAAACCTAAGCATTTATACTTAGTTGATGATGAGCTTAATGACATGGTTGAAGTTAGAGAATCATGGCACTTACCAAGTGGGGGAAAAGCAAAAGATGGGATTCATTGCTTAACAGTAGACGGAGCAGATTTATTTGTTGAAAAGTATGAAGATAACTGGTTCCCTTTTGAGTGGTTTTGTTATCAAAAAAAGCTACTTGGATTTTGGGGAACTGGGATAGCTGAGCAGTTAGAAACATTGCAGGTTGAATTAAATAAAATACTAAGAAGAATAAATATATCAATAAATCTAGGTGTAGTTCCAAAAGTGTTTGTTGAGGCAGGCTCTAAGGTTGTATCGGCACATTTAAACAATGAAGTTGGTGGGATTATAAAGTACACTGGTCAGTTGCCACAGGGAGGCCCATTATTTACAGTCCCCCCTGAGTTATATAGTTGGGTAGATTACTTATACCAGAAGTCATTTCAAGAGTGTGGGATATCTGAGCTATCGGCACAGGCATCTAAGCCAGCAGGACTTAATTCAGGGAAGGCGCTTAGAACATTTAACGATATTGAATCGGAAAGATTTTTGGCGGTTGGAAGAGAGTGGGAAAACTTTTTCATGAGACAAACCAGCTTGATATTAAAGATGTGTAAAAAGAAAAATGATCGAATGGTTGCTGCCGGACTGGGCCCATTAGAGATGGTAGCGAAAGTAGATAAAACAGTAGAAAAAATAAAGTGGTCGGAAGTAGACATGGATAAGGACTCATATATCATGCAAGTCCATCCAACAGACCTATTCTCAATTACTCCAGCATCAAAGCTCCAAGAGGTTTTAGAACTCGTAGAAGTAGGGATGATTTCACAAGAACAGGGTATGCACTTATTAGACTTCCCTGATTTAGCAAAGTTTGTATCAAGCAAGACTGCTAAAATAGACGACATCATGGCGACCATTGATTCAATAGTATATGACGGTGATTACAATCCGCCAGAGCCTTTCCAAGACCTACAGCTTGGAGTTGAGATGTTCCAGGCATCCTATCTAAAATATAAAAGAAAGAATGTCCCTGAAAGGAACCTTGAGCTATTAAGAACGTGGATAACAGAGGCATTAGATTTGATGAATCCAGAGCCAACGCAATTAGAAGAAGATAATATGGAGCAGACTAAATCCATGGCATTTACAGAGGGCCAAGAACAGGGCACTAAGAAGATGCAGTTAGCACAAGCAGTAGACGACGCAGAAATAGATATAGATTTAACAGAACAACAATAGTGTAAGGAGAAAATTATGGCAGATGCAATTGTAGACAACTCATTTCAAACATCAGGATTACCCCAGGAAAAGGCGACGGTTATCAACGAAGACTTTATAGATACTTCCCCGGCCCCAGAGCCAGGGCCTAGCAGTCAAAACTTTGACGAATTATCAGCAAGAGAGAGAGATTTAGTTCACAGAGAACAAGCGCTCGATAATCGTCTTTCCCAGCTCCAATATGAGGAAGAAGAAGGCTATGAGGAAGAAGAAGGCGAGGACGGTTACTACGAAGATGAAGAAGAGGGCTATGAAGAGGAAGATGACGACGGGTTTGTCTCGGCAGAGGAATTTGAAGACCGCATAATGCAGAAAATGGAGCAAAGAGAGGAAGAAAAAGAATACAACACAAATGAAGAGAGGTTAGATACAGAGGCAGAGACGTCATTTAGAGGTGAAATAGAGAGTTTTACAGAGGAATACAGTGAAGCCTTCCCTTTTATCCATGCATTTCCAGAAAACAGAGAAGAGGTGTATAATGTATGCGAAGAATACTACCAAGAACATGGTCAGATACTTCCTTTGGAAGAAGCTGCATCATTAGTTGAAGATTACCTTGACTCTCAGGTAGATATGTATTTAAATTTACCTAGCATGGCGGCGAAATTAGAAGAACATGGATACCGTCGGAACGATATACTTCCCCATAATGTGTCAAGACAGGGTCAGGTAACAGCACCCAGGAGTATGAATAACGAAACTTTTAACCAAGGCAGCCCAGTAGCGCCTCAAAGGATGATGTCCAGAGAGGAGAGTTTAGCTAGGGCGTCCAGACACATTAAGAGACTATGAAAAGTCTCTAGGGGATAGATTATGGAAATGAATATGGGCGAGTTCGATGCTGCTCTTAAGGAGCACTATACGGATGAGCGAATATATAATATGGTTTATGCGAATAACCCACTATTAGCTCTCATGCCTAAGTATGAGCAGTTTGGTGGTAGGAATTTACCAGTACCAATTATATTTGGAAATCCACAAGGTAGATCGGCGACTTTTTCAACTGCAAAGAAGAACAAGACACCTTCTAAAATCACACAGTTTACGCTTAAAAGAATGAAGGATTATGCCCTTGCATCAGTTGATAATGAGACTTTAGAAGCTTCGAGGGGAAACCCAAATGCTTTTATGGAAGCGTTGGCAACTGAAGTTGATGGTTCGATCCAATCAGCAACTAGATCATTAGCAATTGCTATGTACGGGTCTGGGTCTGGTTCTATCGGGAAGATTAAAGTTAGCGGCTTTAGTGTCGGTGGCACTACTCTTACTTTAGATGATACAGAAAATATCACTAACTTTGAAGTTGGTATGACTTTGGCCGTATCTGCTACAAATGGCGGTACCGCTACAAGTGTCAAAGCTGGTGTTATGAAAATTGTCGGAGTTAATAGGAACACAGGCGTAATAACTATGGGTGAAACCGTAGACAACGCTGATCCATTAAAAGGGATTGCAGCTATTGCCGACGGAGATTATATCTTCGTAGAAGGTGATTATGATCTAAGATTATCTGGGCTTGAGGCTTGGCTTCCAAGTGGAACTGTTTCAAGTGATCCATTTTTTGGTGTTAATAGAACTGCCGATGTTACAAGACTTGCAGGACAATCTATTAATGGTTCAATGCTACCAATTGAAGAAGCACTTATTGATGGTATTACTAGGGCCTCCAGAGAGGGTGGAAACGTCTCTCATATCTTCTTATCATTTTCAAAATGGGGTGATTTAGAGAAGGCATTAGGTTCTAAGGTAACTTATGTTGATGTTGGTGCAACAGCTAATATTGGATTCAGAGGGATTATGCTTAATGGGCCTAAAGGGCCAGTTAGAGTTATTCCAGATCAAAATGCTCCTTCAAATAGGGCCTTTGGATTACAGCTTGATACTTGGAAATGTTATTCATTAGGGCCGGCAGTAAAAATGCTAATGTCTGATGGTAATAGAATCCTAAGGGAAGCTGATTCTGATTCTGTTGAATTAAGAGTTGGTGGTTACGCGCAACTTGGTTGTCGGGCCCCAGGCTTTAACTTTAACCTTCAATTAAGTTCATAGGGGGTTGTAATGGCAAACCGATATGGCTTTGATACGCAGTCTCTCGATAGGCAAACCAAGAAGCTTTACGGAAAGGTTGTCGCTAATGTCTTACAAACCTTAAACAATTCGGGGATGGCCTCGGTTGTTGTTTCGGCCACAGACATAACGATAACCCTTGATGATAAGTGGAGCATGCTCTTATCTCTTAATGTAATTGCTGATACGGCCGCATTGTATGAGCTTGCATCAGAGGATGTTGCTGGAACTAAGGTAATCGTGATTAATACAGTTGACGCTGATGGATTAGCGCTAGATTTAAGCGCTGCTACTATTTGGTTAGAGCTTACATTTAAAAATTCGAGTGTAAGGTAATCATGCTAGGCATGATGGGAAACAGAAAAAGATTAACTTCAATGTTGAGCGCCCCTACTTATGGGGGTGTTCCGCATCGAAGGCCTGATGAATATAGTAACGGTGAAACAGGCACAGGAAATGGAGGCAATATGGCCTTTAATATGGCGGCAATGGCGTTGATTAATGCAGTAAAGAGTGACAACCCAGAGCAGTTAGCAGAAGCTTTTAAATCGCTACATAAATTATGTCATCAAAATATGTAAAGATTAGGAGAAAGAGTGTCTACATTTACGTTTGGAGAAACAAAACTCGCAGCTAGAGAGCGGGCCGATATGGTCAACTCAAGCTTTATATCCGATATTGAAGAAGATAGGATTATCAATGAATCAATTCGGAAGCTATACGACTTATTGATAACTGGTTCTGAGAACTGGTCAGTAAAAAGTATAGACATACCAGTTACAGCAAATCAAACAATGTACTCATTACCAACAGACTTTTATAAAATAAAGGCCGTTGATGAGTTAATTTCAATAAACCAAATGTACCCGATGAGAAGATTCCAATTCGCAGATAGGAGCGCCTATCAAACAATGCCAGTTAGAAGTTTCTTAGCGAGACTTTGGTACTATCCAACAATTCCAAAACTAGAAGATGATGCCGATGAATTTTCAATGATCCAAGGGTGGGAAAGATATATCCACTTAGATGCGGCAGTTCAGTACCTAAATAAAGAAGAATCAGACCCAGCAGGAGTGTTAGCAGAAAGGCTTGATATGGAGAATAGAATAACAGCAAACTCTTCAATAAGAGATGCGTATAGGTCTGAGAAAGTTATTGATATTGATAGACCTCGGTCGATGAATAGCCAAGTGTATTCAGATACTAAGTACGATTTATTAGGTTCAGATTTAGTTTTTTATTCATCAGATTTAGATTATGCAGGTGCTTAATTAGATAGGGGGGGGGCATATGACCAATATTAGAAGTTTAGGAAAGCTTGCGCCTCTAAGAGGAGGCGGAACCCTACAAGATAGAGTCCAGTACCAAACAAATAGTGCGATAAATAAACTATCAAAAAGTTTGATAGTGCGCGGTAGAATGTTAGTGCAAAAAACTGAGTCAGAAAAAAAAGAAAATTCAGTACAGAAATATACTAGGAATATAGTGATGAAAAAAGATTCTCCAAATATAATTAAAACCGGCTCTAGTTTAAATGGCTGGATAGTAACTGATATTAATTCTAGCACAAATATATGGAGGGTTAGCCAAAAGGATGAGTTAGACAAAACGACTATGGACCTTAGATGCGACGTTGATTGTATAATTCAACTCTGGATTTTTTAATGGAAAAAGAGAGTATCTCTATACATTTTGGAAGCCTTGATAATAGGACTGATAAGGCAAAGAATTCTGTTGGCTCTTTTTCAAAACTAGAGAATGTTCATAGAAACACAGATGGTCAGCTAAACAAAAGAAACGGCATTGATTATGTGGTTGGCCTCTCAAATGGGGAGGCACTGATCGTAACTGAGGATAATAGGTTTTCTGTTATAGATGACTCCCAACTTAAAACATACTCTGAAGATCAAGAATCCTTTATAGGAAGCAATGTTGTGGCCAATACAGAGGTTGCAATAGGGAAAAAGAGATTTAAAAAAGGAATAGGGGGAACGTCGCTATCCACGTCTATAGGAAATAATAAATTTACATTAATAGCGGGCGGAGCAGGTTTTACTACCCCTGAATGCTTTATTGAAGCGGTAGACTCTGATGGCGTGTATTTGGGTGAGAGTGAAATAGTCGGCCCAATATGGGGATTAGATAGCATTTTAATAGGAGAGACACCTTATATCGTTTTGTTATACTCCTTTAAGATTGAACTGTGGAGTTGGGATTTAGAAAATGGAGCTTTTGTCTTATCTAAACTCCCAGGTTTTGTCGCTGGGTCTGTCGGAGTCGGAACGCAATTATCACACAGTACAGGGCTATCGGCCTGCCTATCACCAGACGGGGATTATATAGGTATTGCTTATTTGAATGGCTTCGCTACATACGAAGCGTTACCACCGTTCAATTTTATTAATTATAGAGAAAGACTATCAGCGTTTAGCGGAAACAAAAGCCTTGATATAGTGTCTGTTAAAAGTCCAGTCAACAACGACTTGCTCTTTGTTGAGTGCGTGTTTGAATATACAAGTGGTGACAGATTATACGGCTTAACAATATGGCTTGTAACAAGCTCGACTGGAAATATAATCACAACTATCTCTGATACTAGGTTAGAGATAGCTGGACATAGCCCACAAGGGATAGTTGGAGCAAATTGCTCAGTGGTGTCAAAAGAGGGTGGGTCGGAAAGCGTCTACGCATATTTTGGTATTTATCAAGGAATAAAAGGAGTTAGTCCAGATACCATGCTCTATGCAGAGGATTCTATAACAAAGACCTATTTAGACTTAGATACTCTAAATTCAGTGACTACAGAACACTGGCTTAAAAATTGGGTGATATGTAGTAAATCTTTTGTTGATGATGGCGTTGTGTTGTTTAGCGTCTCTCCTTCGACTGCCACAAGAGAGCCATTTGGAACCCCCCCAGGACAAATAACTGACCCCGACGAAGGAGTTTTGCCATCTAGGGGACAATATCAATTAATTGGTGATGATACAAAGAGAAGAGAGGTTCCAGAAAGAAGCCCAGATGTCCTTAATGGGAACCAAATAGTAAAAGCAAGGTGGCTGTTTTTAAGATATACAGGGGAGGATTTTCTTTCTACATACCCCGCGATTAAAACATTAACAAGGTGGTGGAAGAATAATGGAAAGTGGATTTCTACGACTAAGGAAAATTCAACTGGAAAGGTAATCATTAATCCCCCACCACTTATACCAGCAAGACTTGTAAGTATAGCCTTCAAAAAGCAGCAAACGCATAAGTCGTGGTCTGCTGGGGCATTTTTGACAGGAGGGACAGGAGGATTTTTTGATACAAGACAATATCTAAATGCTGGGTTTAGTTGCAATCCAAGATGCGTAGCAGTTGAGACGACGCATAGTGCGGCTTTAGGTCGCACTGACAGATGGGTTGCTGTTTATGAGTACGAGGACAGCTCAGGACAGACATGGCTATCTGGTGTATCACAACCAGTTACATGGGACTACGCTTTAGAGCCAGTTAGGCCCGCTATATATGTTCTAAAACCGTCCATAGGTGTGATGGAAAAATCAGACCACTCATTAAAAGTAAAATTATTTAGGCAAGATGTATTAAGCGGAGTGTATTACCTAGACCGATATACATTTATTAGTAATAAATATCCCGATAATCTTCTCGGTCATGTAGTGTTTGGCGCTGACACTAACTATTTAGGTGATGAACAATTGCTTGCATCAGAGAGGTTATATACATCTGGCGGAGTTCTTGAAGTAGACCCACCGCCACCTTCATTAATAAGCACATTATATAAAAACAGAATCTGGCTGGTTGATTCTACAAACCCAGGAAGGCTATGGTTTTCAAGGGCAATAAACCCTGGATTTGCCCCGGAATTTTCTGGAGAATTTACATATACAATAGGCGGAGAAAATAACTTTGCAGGTGGAATAAAGTCAATTTATGAACTAGATGAAAGGCTAATAATACTAGGCACACAGTCGATATTTTATATACAAGGCGACGGGCCTTCGGATACTGGCTCTAGTAATGACTTTTCATCACCGCAATCAATATCAACAACTATAGGTTGTATAAACCATAGAGCAACTATATCGTCGAATATAGGGTTATTCTTTGCCTCTAATGACGGAATGTATTTATTAGACAGAGGGTTAAGCTTAAAGTTTGTAGGGGCAGGGATATATAAAGAAGACTTGCTTAAAATTAGCAGCACCGTAAGCATTCCTAAAAAATCAGAGATAAGGTGGTGTCTCGACGATAAAATACTTGTTCTTAACACCGTCTCAATGAACTGGACTATATTCACGAATGGCAGCACTATTGACTCTGAAACAATCGATGGGAAGCATTTGTTTCTAAAAGACAATGGTATTTTTATAGAGTCAGAAGATTTTTCTGACGACACTGGGTATCATATAGACGCTCCTATACAGATTAAAATTAGCACAGCTTGGCTTAGCCGTAAGGATATATTACAAGGATTTATGCGCGTATGGAGAATACTGTTATATGGGGGATGGAAATCAGACCACTCATTAAAATTAGAGATATCCTATGATTATAAAGAAATTGTTGAAGGTGTATATGAGATTGCCAATGTATCCTCTGTTGATCCGCTACAGTTTGACTTCCATCTTATTAGGCAAAAATGCCAGTCTCTTAAAATAGCATTCACAGAAGTACCAACATCATCAATTAATACTGTCATATCATCGTCGAAAATAGTAACATCGAGTGCTGGGTCAGAGGCAGCTGTGCAGGAAGTTTTTAAGTTATCAGGCCCCGCGCTAGGAGTATCACCAGACTTTGATTGGATACAGTCTTGGGGAGTGTTCGGCATAGCTAATTCTACTGAAGATATCCCAACAACAATAGGCTTTGGGTTTTACGACTCATCTTATATTGGTTATGAAGATAACTTTACAGCAGATATTGAATATTCTGTAGATTTATTTAATCTAACGGACGCTTTATTATGGCAAACGATAGGATCGCACCTGACCAGTAATCCTGATTGGTTTACAGTATCTAGCATATCAGCAGCAGGACTAACCGCTACTAATGTCCATGCTGGTTCAGTTCCGACATTTCTAAGCTCTGAGCCATATAACAATTTAGATTATGAGGTTATTACAGCAGGCAAGAATACTGCACCGGCCATATCAGGCGGATGGTTTATTATTGGATATAATAACAGTGATACTGCTGGGTTTTGGTATAATATCGGTGGAACATCAGTTCCCGATGACTTAGTTTTAGAAGCGCCTACGCAAACATTCCCTATTACAGATGTCCTTATAATTGACGATCAAGATGTTGTAGCGCAAAAAACAAACTCAGCAATTATAGCATCAGGGTTGTTCACTGGAACAGTGATACAAAATGAGATTTCTTTTTCACCGATATTTATAGGAGTAGTTCCAAGATCAAAATACAGCACACAAATTGGAGAGAGGTTTACTTTTATCACAGTAGATGATGGTGATTCCAGGCAAGGTTGGGGAGAGTCTCTTAATATAAGTGATGTGTATATAGAGATCGGGAAGAAAAAACACTCAAAACCTTTTGCTAAAGAAAACAAAATAAAAGGAATAAAAGTATAAGGGAAGTTATATGATTGAAGATTTTATGAAAGACTTGTACGGGTGTGAAACTATAGTCACAGACCATGGTTTTATCTCATTCAAGCACGAGCCTGAAAATAATGCAGTATTTGTCCAACACTTCTATACATATCGGAAATACAGGGGGCAGAAAAAGGCATACGAGTTATGGAATCTTTTAGTCGATGTATGTATAAAAATGGAAGTTAAGGTAGTAGAGGCAATTGTAGAGCTATATTTACCAAATGGAGCACAAAAACTGTTAGTCTTTAATAGAGTGGGATTTGAGCCTATATCGGCAACAAACAATGAGGTTGTGGTTCAAAATAAAAAAATAAGAAGATTTGAATCAGGAGAACATGATGGGTGGTAAGAAAAAGGCAGCGAAATCAGCGGCGCGAGAATCAAGAAGGGCATCTGCTTTGGCCAACAAAAGATACGAAGAGTGGAAAAGCGGTAAAATGCCGTCAGTTGCGGCATTGCAAGCAAAAAAGAACGCGTCCCTGGCAGGTGTTCAGATGCGGTCTGCTTATAAGTCCTCTAGGAACCCATTTCAAAGGGCCTTAATGAGCAGGCAGGGAATGCAGTCTGCCCGTAATATTCAAGCTCAGTCTCTAGGGTCAATGGCAACAGCAAGGGCCCAAGAACAGATAAGCGGCATGAGCATGGCAATGGGGCATCAGTTTGGTCAAATATCAAACGCCACAGGATACCAATCAGGGGCTCATAACGGAGACATTGCTACAGCAGCAATAGGCGCGGTAGGTAGTGCAGCAAGTGGAATGATATAGAGGTATAGATGGCAAAAATATATGGCGTAACAAAAGAAAGAGTTCGTGACCATGATAATGAGGACTATTCTGAAGTTCCAGAAGAAAATGATTATCTCGGCGAGTCTGTAAATGTAGATGACAATCCTAAAGGATATGGTGTTGCGACTCCTGCTCAAACATCTATGGGATATGGAGAAGAAGCAGACACCATTATAAATAATGATCCATTACAAGGCACTAGAGAGGCCAAGATCGACAGAGAGCCATCAGCAGCCATGCAGGATAATGAGTCAGGCTCTACAGGCTACACGCCAAGAAAAGGGAAATTAGACCCGTCCGGCAAGCTCCCTTCTTTAATGTCGGATGAAGAGTTAAACGAGAGAGATAAAGCATTAGGAGGTAAAGGTGACTTAGGTAAAAAAACTGAGCCAGAGAGTTCTCCGCCACCAAAAAAGGAGCCAGAGAGTTCTCCGCCACCAAAGGATAGCGGAGGAAGTGGAGGGGGAGCGATAGCAAAAGACCATGGCAAGGAAACAGCTTACACGAAAGGGATGAGTGACATAGCCGATGCCACCCTTAAAGTAGAAGAGGCCAAGGTAAAGAGCTTAATAGAAAGTGAGAAAATCAAAGCTGACTTAGATAAAAAACAGGCGGCTTTATCGAAAGAGCTTGTGGCCCATCACAATACTCGAATGTCAGTGCTACAAAAGACAAAAGACGATGCGTACAAAGAGCGAAATAAATACCAAGAGCTAGCTAGTAAATATGCAATGAAGCTTTTAAATTCTCCTGAGGCTAAGATTAATCCTGAGCGATTTATGGGTGAAGGAATTACGGGAAGAAAGATATTCGCATTTGTATCTTTATTTTTAGCAGGAATGGGCGGCCCTGGTTATCTAAATGCGGCCATGAGAAATATAAACGGAGCTATTGATAGGGATATATCAGCTCAAAAAGCAAATAGAAATATCAACTTTAAGAAATATCAAGTGGCAACAAATATGCTAGGCCATATAGATAATGCTTACGGGAAGAACGTAGATTCTGAGTCGGCAATATCAGCTGCATATCTAGATATGGCAAAGATGAGACTAGAGGTATTATCTAGAACAGCATCGACGGATATAAGGCGACAAAATATAGAGTCATTAAAGGTTGCCTTAGATGAAGCAAAAATAGCTAGACAAAAACTAGGATTAGCAAATTTTAAATACCCACAAGGTAGAGTAAATCCACAGTTAGTTAGAGAGGATGAGCGAAGAGAAAGAGTTGTAGAATACACACCGACGTTTGGATTTTTTTCAAAAGGAAAAGACGCTCACAAGGAAGCCAATAAAACACTTACCAAATACAGACCCTATTTAAAAGCATTTAACGACGTTATCAATTTTGCTAAAGAAAATAAAGGATTCGCCGGAACAGGTAAGATATTCTTTCCAAACTGGCCATCAGCTTCAAGAAAGAAAGCCAAATCTATAATGGCAAATCTTATTATGAAGGCAAAGACAAAAGAAGGCATGGGGGCAAACTTTACAGATGTTGAGATCAAGCTCCTGGGTGATTTCTTTGGAATAAGTGTTGAGAATGGAAAAATAACAGAAGGGGTTGGTCAGTGGTATTTTGGGGATGACAAGTGGAAAATGTTTCAACAGTTATACGAGCGAGAGCTTAGTAATATGTGGACAGACCTGTCACTCTATATAAAAGTAGACCCACTGACATATAATATCGGCACATTCAAAACAGACCTTAGCGAAAACGGCTGGGGAAAAGGGAAGACTAAGTGACCATCCTTTATAGGCCCGGAGAGACAACGCAGTTTGAAATACCTGATAACCAGGTAGAAGCTTCTGTTACATCTGGCGCGCTATCATTTGAAGGAGGCACAACAATTAAAGGTATCTCGCCCACTGGGAGGAGAGAGAATTTTCCGTCAGAAGAGGCAAGAGTTAGATTCAATATGGGTTACTCGTGGGAGAGCCCAAATGATTCAGAAAGATTCCAAAACGAAGAGGCTTTACAAGCTATATATGGAACTCCTGCTCAAGAATTTGCCACTGGAGTTATAGGGGCGGCAGATACTTTTAGCTTTGGGATTGGTAAGGCAGTTGCCTCTGCGGCACTTGGAAGAGATTATGTTGAAAAATTATATGAGGCCAATCCTGATTCATTAGAACTTGGGCAAACATTAGGGTATGTAGCACCACTAGCAGCATCTATTATAAACCCTGCGATAGGCCTCGCACAATTAGGTGGTAAAACTCTTTGGTCATTGAAGGGGCTTACGAGATCGTCAGGGAGGGTTGCTATAGGGAAACTCTTTGGTCAAAACGTAGGAAAGATGGCAACGAGGGCGGCACATAAAGGGCCTATAACTAAAGCTCTAACAGCGCCATTTACAATTCCAGAAAAAGCAATGACTACATTACTTGGGACAAAGGTTCCGGCCTCGATGATAGGAAAGATGGCGAAGAACTATATTAGATATGGCGGCGAGGCCGCACTAATAACTGGTGTTCATGGAATAAGCAATGGGCTTATCTACCCAGAGAGATTTTCTGCGGAGATATTAGCAAGAGACGTAGGCCTTATGGGCGGTCTTGGGGGAATTATAGGATTGCCTGGCCCTGTTTTATCAGCAGGATATGGGAGAGCAAAGTCAGCTATAGGAAAAAGACTAGCAAAAAGAAACGGACTCTTAGACATAGCAGAGATGGACGTTAATATAACCAACTGGGATAGCACAGTTTTAAATATAGACAAGCCTGCGCTTAGAACTGAGCTGAGAGATATAGTAACGAGAAATAGTAGATCATGGAAAGGTTATGGAGTAGCAAATAAGGTACGACCAGCTCAAGTAGCAAAAGATGTGATGGATAATGTTATCGAGATGGCAGAGAAAGATTTTCAGAAGATGCCAGATGCCTTGTCCAATATTCAAAAGAAAGTCGGTGAAGATATAGCATTCTCACTAGAGGCCATCGACGAGATTTTAGCATCAGAGTTTTCTTATCTATCTCCTGCTACAGCTAACACCAAAGATATTCAAAAGCTAATGAAAAAACTTAGCGATAAACACTTCAAAAGAGAAATTACTCTAAAGTCTGGAGAAACTAGTGTGCGAGATAAAGCACTATTGCGAGATAAGAAAAAAGAAATAGACGCTCTTATAGCCTCCGTTGGTGAGAAAGATTCGAGTGCTGCTTTCTTTTTTGATGAGGAAAGCAATAGACTTCATGATAAATGGAGGTTTAGACAGGATGCGGACAATAGAGTTGAAATGGCACTTGCCAGTGGCGACAAAACAAGCAGAAGATATTTTACTGATTTAAGGCGGGCGATTGAGGGTGATTTATCACCTGAAAAAAACTCTAAAGAGATAATTGAATTAATGAACAAGGTTTCTATAGGTGGGAGAGTAAGAAAAACGCTAGACTTACCAATAGATGATGGAATAAAAGATGCGATAAGGTTAAGAACAGATGATTACTTAACAGGAAAGATGAAATATAAAATAATAAAGCAGGCCAATATAGGTGTCGGCAAACTATTAAAAGACAAAGGCTACAACGGCTTCATTGCCAGTGCTATCACTGCAGGATTAGGGCTGTGGGGTTATGGAATCCCAGGACTTGTTGTTGGTGGGATGGCCGGTTCAATGGGTGCGAGAGCAATAAGAAAGTACGGGCCACTAATGGCAAGAGATTTCTTTAAAGGGTTCCAACAATCTCATATAAATTATATGCAGGTTTTAGACAACTCAGTAATGGGGTTTATCAAGTCCCCAATAAATACGGCGCGACCAATTGGGATGTCAGAGTTCGGAAAGTTATTGAGCACAAAAGAAGAATTTGAACAAGAGCTCGTGGAGCTTGGAGCAACTCAGGAAGATTTTGTTGAGACTATGTATAATACCCAGACTCCATTAGCGGACTTACAACCAGAAGTATTTGATGATTTTCTAGCTATATACTTTAATGCTGCAAGTTTTTTAGGAACTAGATTACCAAAAACAAATGCTCCATCAGAGATTTCAAGATACCAGAGATTTAGGCTTGCAGCACTTGACGTATCAACAGTTTATGAGAATTTCTCTAACGGGTATATCTCACTAGAGGAAAAAACAGCAATGGAAGAGATTTATCCAGACCTTTTTAATGACTTAAAAGAGAAGTCAATGGATGCTTATATAGCTAATGAGGACATGCCATACGCTAAGAAGTTACTATTAAGTAGGATATTTGATGTTCCACTAGAGAAGACTTTAGTAAAAACAAATGTTCAATTACTACAAAGAGGTTCGGCCTCTGAGATAGCCCAACAAGTATTGGATTCACAGAAACCAAATAGTAGACCTGGAACCAATAGAACTGGCGGAGTTAAAGGAATGAATAGACGAGGAAAGGGCATGAGCCAAACAGATAAAATAGCATCAGGCAAAGTAGGAGACTGATTATGAGTAGAGCAATAATATTAGAAGCAGAGGTTAAGCAACAGGAATCAGACCCGATTGATATTGAGTACATAGATAAGATTGCAATCGTGTATTCTGCTGATGGGACATCAACCCCTTCAAATGGAGCGACAGTAAGGTTTTCCAATGATGGGATAAACTGGGTTCCTGCTGCAGGAGTAAGCCTAGGAACACTTGTAATACCAGAGATAATTTCAGGATTATGCTATAAATGGGCGCAAGTTACTATGGATTCTTCCTTCACAAATTATAGAGTCTATTTAAGAGGAACTTCGAGGAGTTAATGAAAATATTACTATTGTGGATGGCACTGAGTCTAGGATGGACTGCTAGTGCTATAGACGTTTATGTTGAATTTGTCCATGGGGCAGTAGGTGGAGTCGGAGATGTTGTAGGGCCTGCAACTTCAACCCAGTATTCTCCTGCTCTTTATACGGACACGACAGGTAAAACATTAATATCTCCACCTTATTCCTTCCCTATAGTTGATGGTGCTTTAAATGAAGTCCTTGTAACTAACGGATTAGGTGTAGTTGAATGGACGGGTATCCAAACACCACAGCTAGGTGAAATAGATTGGATTGATTTTATTCCACAAACTCCTGCGCCTTCTTATAATGAAGGAAGATTATTTTACGATAAAAAATCCAGTTCATTATCATTCTATAATGATGTGGCCGATATGACTTTAAATGTCGGGGAAGAATTAATTTCAGAAGTTAGAAACGCTACAGGTGCGACTATTTTAAATGGTAGCCCAGTAAAAATTGTTGGTTCCGTAGGTCAAGTAATCTCAGTAGCATTGTCAGATTTAGCAGGAGATTCTAGCGTGTACGGAGTGGCAACTCACGACATACTAAATAATACAAACGGATATGTAACCACTGAAGGAGTGGTAAACAACGTTGATTTATCATCCTTTCTTGAAGGCGATTTCTTATATCTAACGACTACACCCGGTGAGTACACTAATATTCAACCTATTCCACCAAATAGAATTGTTGTTACAGGAATTGTAAATAGCAATCATCCTGTCACTGGTTCAATGCAGGTAAGGCCTTATACATTATTTGGTAATATTTTTAATAACGACGGAATTGTTACCCCCGGAAACTTCGCATCCTTTAGTGAGTTAACTGGCAGACTGATAACAGATTCAGGTATCTCTATCAACGATATCGCTGCACTCCAAGCATCTAGCACTGATTATGAATTAAGAATCTCTGCAAACGAAGCGTCTATCACAACAAATATTTCAGAGATAGCAGATAGAGTTGAGTGGATGGGTAATTGGCTACCTAATGAATTCCACAAAAACCAAATGACTAAAGATGGTGAGTGGACAATGATTGCCAACAAGACCACTACTGACCCTCCTGCTCCACAGGAAAATGGCGAGCCTGCTTTCTTATACCCCGATACCCCTGCGTGGTTCACCCAAGGAACGGTAGGCAAAATAGAGTCTGGCATGACTATGACTATGAACGAGGGTGGTTGGCTTAAATCTATTAGGGTGTGGGTTCCAGAGATAACAGCAGATACGCATTACACCCTCTATTGGAGAAACATAACCGCTGCCACGACCCAATTTATTGATAACCTAGAAAACATAGTTACAGCAGGAGAGTGGTCAACGGTATTTTTAGAAACGGCCATACTCCCCAAGGATGCAGTTATTGAGATTGCTTTAGTATCTCAAAACTACGGTTCAACAACGAATATTTCAGGTGGATGGCTCTATACAGGAACGGACCAAAATACACTTACCTGCCCTGGGAACTGGAATATAAACGGTCAGGATTCAGTCCTTAGAATTTGCAAAGAAGATTTAGATACAACCGATAGAAGTTCTGAACTTGCAGGGATTATTGATGGCTCTACTGCAAATATGGTTCAAACAAACAACACTTCAAAGAATAATGTATTTGGGGTTGACGTTTCTGGTGTAGACCAAGGTCTGTATTACGAGTATATAATTCACCAAATTAGTGAACAAAACAGTGGTGTTGATGATTCTGAAATAACTACCGTAGATATTGAAGTCCCTGTCCCACAGAATACAAACTATGTTTATCTTAATAACCAGTGGCCTACAAATAATCCTATCTATGCAGTTATAGATGGTTTTTTAGAAATAGATGATGTTCCTCAGATAGTAAACTCAACTGGGTTTGGCCTAGATGTGGAATTTCAAAGAGCAACTATCAGCCCAGACTGGGACGTTGTTGCCTATTCTACGCTCTCAACTTCAGGCGGTGGAAGTTCAGGCGGTGGTGGCGGTGATTTCTATGGGCCTGATGGGGCGGTAACAGATAATATAATAACCTTCGATAATATAACTGGAAAACTAGGTAAAGATAGCGGTGTAGCTATTAGTGCTATTTCGACAAAACTTGACATAGCTACTAATGGGACAGGAGCTCTTGGGCAAAGTTTAATCGCTCAAGGAGATGGTACACAACAATGGATAACCAAAAGTGATGGTGATGGTGATGTAGTAGGCCCTGCGAGTGCTGTGGTTAACTCATTTGCATTTTTTGATGATACTACAGGGAAACTGATTTCAGATAATGGCGGTAGGGCAACTTACATTCCAGGGGATGTCGCTCAGTATAACTTTCTAGCGGATGTAACTGGTGTTGGCGGAGATTGGGCCGGTGTGAGAATTACTACGGAGAAGGATGGCGACCAGAAGACAGAGATAAGACTTTATAGCGATACAAGCACTCCCGTAGTGAGTTTAATAGCACAGAACAATTGGGCCGGGGTTGTCCTTGGCGACGGTGAAGCTATCCCACAACCTAAGATAATTCTTAACGGTCTGGGTGGCCAGATTATTATTCAACCTCCAAACCCTATGACAGGGCAATATTTTCTAACTCTACCTCCGGCAGGGCCTTTAGTGGCAAATCAAGTATTAGAATCCGATGCAAGTGGAACATTATCTTGGATTGATACACCGACTGGAGTTGGTGATGTTGTAGGCCCTACCAGTGCTACCAACAACTCTATAGCGAAATTTGATGGAACAACCGGAAAATTAATACAAAGCTCGAGAGTTATCATAGACGATAATGAGGATATAATTCTGGGAAATAGTGATTTTATTAGATTCCCTCATCCCAACGAATCTAATAATGATGATGGAAAGATAGGTAGTGGAATTCATGCCGAAGGACTTAATATTGTCGGATCTCAAACCATAGGCGGCAATGGACGAAAGGTTAAAATATGGGGTGTGACTAATATAGATTCTAGAAATGTCGTTGTCGGTAACACGGTTAGGAATACACAATACAGACTTATAGGATGCAAGGGTTATGCAGCAGGTGGGAAAGACACTGGCGGCGGTGATGGGTGTAGCGGCTGGGGAAACCTTACCCGGACTGGAGTTGGTAGATACACCGCATATTACTCTGGCTTCACCACAAACCCAGTTTGTGTAGTCACTGGTAGTAGCACAACGATTGATAGAAGCTGTGATTTTTACTCAAACCCATCAACAACCCAAGTACAAGTTAAGTGTTGGGAAGATGCTACTGGTACAGCACAGAGGGATATGGATTATCACATTCTCTGTTGGGGGATATAGATAGGTTATCAGTAATATCAAGGGAGGTATTTTATGAAAACGATTTTATTTTTACTATTAATCTCGCCACTATTATTTGCGGTAGAAGGGTCAAAACCTCTTCAAAACGATCCTTTAACATCAATTAACAGTCAGAGATTGGCTATTGTTGAGGGACAGGTGGTGGCAGGGACATATAAATCCCCAACCACAGACCTTAAATGGTCACAGGGATACGCTGTTATCTTAAAGGTCACTTGTACTGGGTGCACTGGTGAAATACGCGTATATGCAGGAATAGATGATCTGGTTGCGGAAATAGTATCCGTTAGGACTGCTATCGACGATTCTGGTAGCTATATTATTAACATTGCTAATGCCTACTACCGCCAGATTGTAGTGGAAGTTGACGCTGATAATGCTACAATCGACATGTATCTTACTAGGAAAAATATATGAGCACACTGTTCGCAGCAAAGCTTAGTTATACGATTAAAAAAGGCGATGATTCGGCAATTGGAGTTAGTTTTACTGATCCAAATAATAGCGGTATCCCGCTAGATTTATCCCAGTTTACTGATTTAAAAATGCAGGTAAAAATAGCGCCAGAAGGTGATGTGCATTTATTTGAGTTGAACACTGGTAACCTGGGTCTGAGTATTGGGGGAACTAATAGTGAAGTCTTAACTATTGTTATATCAAGAGTTGACTCAACACAAAGACCGGGGACATATTTTTATGATGTCCAAGGAATAATATCTGGCGAACTAAGAACTATACTAGAGGGTAAGTTGAAGATAGAAGGCGATGTCACAAGATAGATATAATATATCTGTCTCCTCTGCAAAGAGGTACGACACTTGGACAAGTAATGTCCAACCTTATGAAATAGAGGTAAGTGGCGCTATAAAATATATAATCACTTCAGCTGAGCTCTCCAGGTATGAAGTCTTAGCCAATCAGATAAGTATCTATGGTATTATAGCAGAAAAAATAGATAGGTATTCAGTGGTCGAGGTTGACCCTATCCCTTATGTGATTAATTATTCTCGTGCCTATGGAGTAAGTTATGAGTAAAAATAAGACAGGGATTGATGCTGACATAGACTCTGTTATATATGAAAACACGTCAGGCGATATTTCTCCTACTACACATAACCCTTTGTTAAAAGAGATGAATGATTCGGGTATGAATGAGCTAGAGCCTAAAGTTCAGGCCGATCTCGATATGCAGACAAACAATATTATTAACTGCCCAGTAGTTACTGCTAATACCGCGAAGGTGTCAGCAGATGGCCCTGTGGCTACCCATAGTGATGTGACCGATGCTGGATCAGGGGCCATTATAACGGCAACTGAGCGTTCAAAGTTAGAAGGAATAGAAGCTTTATCGGAAGTAAACCCTACTTCTACTACGGAATTATCAGAAGGTGTAAATCTTTACTATACAGATGCTAGGGTAACGGCCAATTCAAGTGTTGCCGCGAATACTGCCAAAGGTGGAGGTGATGTAGCAGGGCCTGCTGGCGGAACTAAAGCAAATATGGTGGTCAGCTATAAAGATACCACAGGAAAATTAATACAGGAGAATACTGGAGTTGAGGTAAATAATGATGGTGTTGGAATTATCACTACTGGTGGTTGGGATGCTGGCAGAGTAGGACGACTAGCGGTTAAAAATGCCGAGGGGGATAAGACTTTTGTGCTTGAAGCACCAAGTGCACCATTCGCCGTTTCTTATACAATGATTCTTCCTACAGCGCTTCCTGCCGTAGGAATTTCTACTTCTCCGTTATTTTTATCAAATACGGGGGCAATGAGTATTGCTAAATATAGTCAAGAATGGGACGTAGGCACGCCAGGACAAGTCTTAACTACTGATGGAGTTAACCAGGCAACGTGGGAAGATGCTTCGGTTGGCACAGGTGATGTTGTAGGGCCCGCAATTGCTCCTGCAGATGGGGCAATCGCCATATTTGACGGCACTACAGGTAAGCTATTGAAGTCTGATTCTTTAAATAGATTAAACTCTGGTGTAATCATTACTGAGCGTGGAATAGAAGTAGGTGTACTGGATGGTGCAGCAGGATTTGTTAGATTTTATAATTCGGTTAATAGCGCCAGTGTAACCTTTGATGCGTCTGTTACAATCAGTTCTTATATGTTAACCTGGCCTCAGATTGGCCCTACTGTAAATCAGATTTTAGAATCAGATGCTTCTGGATATTTATCTTGGATAGACACGCCAACTGGCGGTGCGAGCTCTCCACCTGTTGTAGAGGAATTACAGGCCTTGGCATTCCCTTTCTCTCCTGATGCCTTTGACTACTTTGATTTCATGGACATTAGGATAAACAGTATTAGCACCCTCGGAACGGCCACTGTCTATGATGCGACAAATAAATTTACCTTTAATGCTAACCAAAAGGTTAAGGTTGATATTCATATAACTGCGCCAGTTACGGCAATTGCTGGTGCGATTGGACTCTTTTACTTTGAAGTAAATGGCCTATCAATACAACCAGCAAGGGGTTCAAATTATGGAACCACTGAAGCCCTTACGATTCATTCTAGTTGGTCTGGAATATTAACAGCAGGACAGCGTATAAGGGTTCTTGCCATGCAAAATCCATCAAATAGCTGGATAACTGGCGACAACGATGCTTCTCTTTCTATGACAGTAACGGCGGCATCGTAGGCCTTTAATATCTAAAGTTTCGCTATATACTCAAACTGTTTTAAGAATAAATTAACTGGAATTGATAACGGGTGAATCTCGCCGATTGATTTCTTAAAAGGCAAGAGTGTTTCGACCCAAAATATCGCAAGCAAGCTTTGAGAGTCGAGTAGCTCTAGTATCACAAACTCGTTCGACTCATTGTTATACCAAACTTCCCTTTCTCTATTTTTCTCTATCGCCCCCATCCAATATCCTTTTTTCTATTTTTAAAAACTGCTATCGACTTAATACATTTCCCAGTCTGAGTCCATTCCTCGATGGCTTTTTTTGATAAACCAACGATAAACTTCTCGTCCTTACAGGTTCCTATGTAAATTCCATGGATATATAACTGCCAAGAGTTTGCTTTCTTGCAAATGCCAAATCTTTCACCTCGCGTTCTGGCCCGCTGGTTAAGGTTCTGTTCTCTACGAGTAGCCCATTTGCAATTTTCAGGTGTGTAGTTTCCATTGTTGTCAATCCTTTCTAGAGTGAGCTCTCCTTCATGTGGCCCCATATCTATAAGAAAATTTCTAAAGGAGCCTAGCCAGCGGTGGCATACGATAATACCCCTCCCCCCATAGCCTTTATAATCTTTATTATCTTTGTTGGTACATCGTGAAATCATTTGCCTGTATCTTGGATATAATTTATGCTTTGAGCTTAACATCTTTTGCCTCCTTCTTGGCCTTCCATCTGGTACGCTCTTTCTTTGCCCAGCAATCTAAGCACTCAGCACGATACTGCTGAACATAGAGGCTTGTCTTTGCTTTAAACTTCTTTCCACATTTAGTAAATTTAGAGAAGCACAATACTTCTTTACACACTTTACACTTTTTTTTTGTACTTAAAATAACTCTCATATAACAACCTCCTTATTCACCTGTATATCGTTATTATTTCGATTCGCCTGTATACTCACTATGTCTCTCCGTCTTTAATCATCTTTACACTTCTCTATGGAGAACCCTGGTAAATAGTCATCAGTCATCTTCCACTCCCACTCCTAGACCAAGCCCCAGACCAAGACCAAGCCCCAGACCAAGACCGATACCAAGACATTGACCAAGACATTGACCAAGACCAAGACCGAGACATAGACTTAGACCTAGACCTATTCCAATACCCAGACCTAGACCTATTCCAAGACCTAGACCTAGACCTAGACTTAGACTTAAACTTAGACTTAGACCATCTTTGTTTTCTACCTATGATCACTTAGTCTTGCCGTAAGATTCGATTGCTGATTTTCTAACAATAAGACCATCTGGTAGATGCATATCTTGAATGTCAGACCACTTTTTATCCTTCCAATCCCCTGTTTCATAAATGATGCTAGGATTCTCTAACTTCACCTCATCCTCACCTACAGCTACCAATTTTCCATGATAGAAATAAGTTACACAAAATAGTGTTACAGTTTCACCTAGTAATTCTTCAAGTCCGTTAAATTTCTCTTCCATTATTTTCTCCTTGTTAGTTAGTGGTATATGTAGTTCAGTAAATCTAAACAGCACATCTTTTAAACTGTAAAGTGTTTGCTTGGTAGCAGCTGTATTGCCGTCAATGTGGTCTAGATTCATGTAAGGATTGGTTTTCTTGCTTTCCTCTCTAATCCTCTTTAAGTCACTTATTGCGTACTCTAAGTTTTTCTCCCAC